>Ga0209123_1000987_pt1 | contig 31150 bp, 25 predicted proteins | sample BarGraIncu00431A_FD_184500 | JGI IMG/M metagenome (GOLD analysis project Ga0209123, IMG submission 184500) | Arctic peat soil microbial communities from Barrow, Alaska, USA - Barrow Graham LP Incubations 004-31A (SPAdes) (version 2) | ecosystem: Environmental > Terrestrial > Soil > Wetlands >... | reverse complement strand
GCAGCGCTATCGAAGGCGCGGGTTACAAACTCTGGCGCCTGTAAATGACAGATCGTCGCCCCCTCGTGCTGCATGTGATGTACCGTTTTGACACCGGTGGGTTGGAGAACGGCATTGTCAATCTCATCAACCACATGCCACCGTACGCCTACCGTCACGCTGTGCTGGCCCTGACCGAGGTGACGGAGTTCCGCCAGCGCATCCAGCGCAGCGATGTTGAGCTCATTTCCCTGCGCAAGCCGCCCGGCCATGGCGTCTGGCAATACCCCAAACTGTTCAAGCTGTTCCGTCAGCTGCGCCCCGCTATCGTGCATAGCCGCAACCTCGCTGCGCTGGAAGTGCAGGCCCCCGCTTGGGCGGCCGGTGTGCCGGTTCGCATTCACGGTGAACACGGCCGTGACGTGGGAGACCTGGACGGCAGCAACGTCACCTACCAGCGCGTGCGCCGTTTCTACAAGCCTTTCGTCCACCACTACATGGCCTTGTCGCGTGATCTGGCTGACTATCTGGTGGACAAGGTGCGTGTTCCGCCAAAAACCATTACACAGGCCTACAACGGGGTCGATACCGAGCGCTTCTGCCCGGCACCTGACGGGCCGCAGCCCATAGCGGGTTGCCCGTTCGATCCGGCGCAGCACTGGCTGGTAGGTACCGTGGGTCGAATGCAAGCCGTCAAAGACCAGGTCATGCTGGCGCAGGCTTTTGTGCAAGCCCTCTCTCTAGCCCCCGAACTCAAAGCGCACATGCGACTGGTCATGGTGGGTGAGGGGCCTTTGCGCACTCAGGCCCAGACCGTACTCGAGGCCGCAGGCGTGGCCCATCTGGCCTGGTTGCCCGGTGAACGCAACGACGTGGCCGACATCATGCGTGGCCTGCACGCCTTTGCCTTGCCTTCACTGGCCGAGGGCATCTCCAACACCATTCTGGAGGCCATGGCCGGCGGCTTGGCCGTGATCGCCACGGCAGTGGGCGGTAACGCCGACCTGGTGGTGCAGGGGCAGACTGGCTACATCGTTGCCCCGGCTGACCCGCCGGCCATGGCGCACCAATTGGTGGCGCTTGCTTCCAACCCCGAGCGGGCACGCAGCATGGGCCAGGCCGGCCGCCAGCGCGTGCAGGCCACTTTCAGCATGCAGGCCATGGTGTCCACCTATCAGTCTGTGTACGACCAGCAGCTGCGCCGCGTACGCCCCAACCAACAACATCACTAAACACCATGTGCGGCATTACCGGTATTTTTGACACCCGCGGCAGCAGCGACATTAGCCGCGCCGTGCTCCAGCGCATGAACGACTCGCAGCTGCACCGCGGCCCAGACGAAGGCAGCCTGCACCTTGAACCCGGCGTGGGCCTGGGCCATCGGCGCCTGTCCATCATCGACATTGCCACCGGCCAGCAACCACTGTTCAACGAAGACGGTTCGGTGGTGGTGGTCTTTAACGGCGAAATCTACAACTACCAGCAACTCATCCCCGAGCTACAGGCGCTGGGCCATGTGTTTCATACCAAGAGTGACACCGAAGTCATCGTTCACGCCTGGGAATCCTGGGGTGCCAACTGCGTCAAGCGTTTTCGCGGCATGTTTGCCTTCGCCCTGTGGGACCGCAATCAGCATACTTTCTTCATGGCGCGTGACCGGCTCGGCGTCAAACCCATGTACTACGCGCTGCTGGACGACGGCACCCTGCTGTTTGGCTCCGAGCTTAAGTCCATCCTGGCCCACGGCGGCCTGCGTCGCGACATCGATCCCCTGGCGGTGGAAGAATATTTCGCCCTGGGCTACGTGGCCGAGCCGCGCACCATCTTCAAGCAAGCCAAAAAGCTCTCACCCGCCCACACCCTCACCATCCGGCGTGGCCAGCCGATGGGCGAGCCGGTGGCGTACTGGGATGTCAAGTTCAGTCTGGACAACCCGATCTCGGAGGCCGATGCCCAGGCCGAGCTGGTCCAGCGCCTGCAGGAGTCCATTCGCCTGCGCATGATCGCCGAAGTGCCGCTGGGCGCTTTCCTCTCCGGCGGTGTGGACAGCAGCGCCGTGGTGGCGCTCATGGCGGGCCTCTCCAACGAGCCCGTCAACACCTGCTCCATCGGCTTTGATGACCCAGCCTTCAACGAATCCGCATTCGCGCAAAAGGTGGCCGACCGCTACCACACCAACCACCGCCTTGAAATTGTCAAGAGCGACGACTTCGACCTCATCGACACGCTGGCGCGCCTGTACGACGAACCCTATGCTGACAGCTCCGCTATCCCCACCTACCGGGTCTGCCAGCTGGCACGCAAGCACGTCACCGTGGCCCTGTCCGGCGATGGCGGCGACGAATCGTTTGGGGGCTACCGCCGCTATCGCATGCACCTGATGGAAGAGCGCATGCGCGCTGCGCTGCCGCTGTCCGTTCGGCGCTCAGTGTTCGGTACCTTGGCCAAACTCTATCCCAAGGCCGACTGGGCACCGCGCATGTTCCGCGCCAAAACCACCTTCGAGGGCATTGCCCGCAGCTCGGTCGAGGCCTACTTTCACGGCATGTCGTTTATTCGTGAGCCGCTGCGCAGCCAACTTTACAGTCGTTCATTCAATGCAGCGCTCGGTGGGTATTCCGCTAAGGATGTTTTTGAGCGGCACGCCCGCCGCGCCGACACGGATGACCCGCTCGCCTTGATTCAGTATGTTGACCTGCACACCTACCTGGTGGGAGACATCAACACCAAAGTGGACCGCGCCAGCATGGCTCATTCGCTGGAGGTGCGCGAGCCGCTGATGGACCATGAACTGGTGGAGTGGCTTGCTACGCTGCCATCCAGGTTCAAGATGAAGGGTTCTGAAGGCAAGCACATCTTCAAGAAGTCCATGGAACCCCACCTGCCACAAGATGTACTGTACCGACCCAAGATGGGTTTTTCTGTGCCGTTGGCACGCTGGTTGCGCGGGCCCTTGCGTGCAAGGGTGCGGGAAGCACTCCTGGGCAGTCATATGGCCGAATCAGGAATGTTCAATACCGCAACGATCCGCCAGCTTGTTGATCAGCATGAGTCAGGCGCTCGTGATCACAGTACGCCGATCTGGACCTTGCTGATGTTTGATGCCTTTTTGCGTAACGTAATGCATAAGTCGTAATGGAAGCTGTGACTGTGCTGCCTCCATCGAAATATTTACCAGAGTTGGCACTTGGCTGTCGCATTGGTTGCTTGACCCTTCTGAGAGAATCCGAATGAAAATTTCTGTTTTTGGCCTTGGTTATGTAGGCGTAGTTTCTTGTGGGTGCCTGCCCGAGTTAGGGCATGAGGTGATCGGGGTAGACACCAATCCGCTGAAAATCAAGATGATCAACGACGGCCAGTCGCCAGTAGTCGAAGAAGGCATGAATGAGTTGATCGCCACAGCAGTCGAAACCGGCAAGTTGCGTGCGACTAACGATGTGGAATACGCTGTGTTGAACTCTGAGTTGTCTTTGATATCCGTGGCCACACCGTCCAATCCCAACTACTCACCCAATTTGACTGCTGTCGACGAGGTAATTCGCTCAATCGGCGCGGTGTTGCGCAAAAAAACGGGACCGCACGTGATAGCTCTGCGTAGTACCGTACCACCTGGCACAACGGCAAAGCGTATCCTGCCTATTTTGTTGGAAAGTTCCGGACGTCACATTGGCCAAGGATTGTCACTGGTATTCAATCCTGAATTTTTGCGGGAAGGCTCGTCGGTCAAGGATTTCCACAAACCTCCGCAAACTGTGGTTGGCAGCCTGGACGAGGCCGGCTACGTGGCGATGGAGCATATGTATGCTGGCTTGCCGGGCACGTTTGTGCGCACGTCCACGGAGATCGCTGAATCGGTCAAGTACTTGTGCAATGTGTTTCACGCACTCAAAATTGTATTTGCCAACGAGGCGGGTTCAGTCCTTAAAGCGAGTGGGTTGGACGGGCGTGAGGTAATGAAGATTTTTTGCCAAGATACACAGCTCAATATTTCGACGGCCTATTTGCGGCCCGGATTTGCCTTTGGTGGCTCGTGCCTGCCAAAGGAAGTAAAGGGATTTTTGACCTTGGCGCGTGACTTGAATGTGCCGATCCCCGCGCTAGGTGGTTTGCTCGACAGCAATGAAGCGCATATCAAGCGTGCCTACGATTTGATTGCCCGCGACGGTCGGTGCAAGGTGGCGTTGTTTGGTTTGGCCTTCAAGCCAGGTACTGACGACATGCGCGATTCCCCGTTGGTGGCGTTGGCCGAGCGGTTGCTGGGCAAGGGTTTTGATATCGCGATTTATGATGATTTTGTAAAACTCAGTCGTCTATTGGGCAAAAACAAGGAATTCATTGAGCGGGAAATTCCGCACCTGGACCGGCTGCTGCGTGAATCGCCAGAGGCCGCCTTGCATGACGCTGAAGTGCTTGTGATTGGTCATGCAGATGCCCATGCGCGAAACGCCATCATCGCGCGGGCGCACGGCAAAAGAATTATTGATTTGTCTGGCTATGCAGACCTGCGCAACATCCCTGGAACTGAATACGAGGGTATATGCTGGTGACTCGGGCCAAACCACGGCTGGTTTTTATTTCCCCGGTTTTTTTGTTCCCTAACGACGCCGGTGGAAAAATTCGCACTACCAATATTTTGCGTGGCATGAAAGGCGGTGCATTCGAAATCACATTGGTGAGCGTCGCAACCGGCGATCAAACACAACGCTGGGCGGCAGAAATCAGTGGCGTCTGTGACGAATTCATTTCCTGGAAACCGGTGGCTGAAAGACCCAAATGGCTGCGCGCCGTTGACCTGCTCGATACGCTTCCCGTGAATGTGACCGCCGATCGCACACCAAATGGCGCCGCTGCTGTGCACAGTGTTGCCAGTTCCTCTGAAGTCGATGTCATTGTGTTTGACTTTGTCCATTCAGCAGTGTTGTGGCCAGCTCGCCTGCCTTGCGCAAGCGTGTGTTTTACCCACAACGTGGAAGCAGAAATTTTTTTCCGCCACGCCCAAAAGGCCACTGACCCTTTCAGACGGTGGTTGTGGTCTTCCCAGCACCATAAGATGGAACGTTTCGAGCGCGAGGTACTGGCCCGTTTCACCACTGTCGTGGCGGTTTCAGACAGAGACGCCCGGTTTTTTTCCGATGTCTATGGCGTTGCAGACACACAAGCGATCCCGACCGGGGTCGATCTTGATTTTTTCAGTTGGCAAGAGCCACCGGCCGTCAATGCAGTCACACTCCCCACAGTTGTTTTTACTGGCTCTATGGATTGGGACGCCAACATTGATGGCGTGCAGTTCTTCCTCAAGGAAGTCTGGCCGCTGGTACTCGTGGGCCAGCCGAATGCACGGTTTGTCGTGGTGGGGCGTAATCCGCCTGGTGCGCTTATGGCCTTGGCGCGTAGCATGCAAAACGTTGAATTCACCGGTTTTGTGGACGACGTGCGGCCCTATGTGCATGCCGCGCATGCGTTCGTGATTCCGCTTCTGGTAGGCGGTGGCACGCGCATCAAGGCGTTTGAGGCCATGGCGATGGGCTGCCCTATTGTCTCCACGTCTATTGGAACGGAAGGCTTGGGTGCCGAGGCAGAAGTACATTTTTTGGAGCGCGATGGCGCGCAGGCAATGGCGGATGCTTTGTTGGCACTATTATGCAATGCGGGATTGCGCCACACGCTCTCGACGCATGCCCGCGCCATTGTTGAGCAACGGTTTGGTCATCACGTGGCGGCCAAGGCATTCGAAGAAATCTGTCTGCATGCATTGACGCGTCATGGACGGCAATGCCCGGAGCGCATTGTCGAACTCGCCAAACTGAAGTCGTTGAAGCATTGCTGAATATGGTCCGGATTCTCACTTTCTCTACCCTTTTCCCCAGTAGTCTGCGTCCTGGCCACGGGATTTTCGTGGAAACCCGCTTAGGCGAATTGGTGTCCAGTGGCAAAGTGGAGTCTCGTGTTATTGCTCCTGTGCCATGGTTTTTTTCCACTCATCCACGTTTTGGCGAATATGCCCGAATGGCCCGAACGCCTTTGCGAGAATCCCGCAATGGGTTTGATGTACAGCATCCCCGCTACTTCTTACCGCCCAAGGTGGGCATGAACATCGCACCCTTCGCCCTTGCCGTGGGTGCCACGCCCGCGGTTCAGCGCCTGCTGGACGAGGGCTATGACTTTGACGTGATCGACGCCCACTACTATTACCCCGACGGCGTCGCGGCTGCGCTGCTTGCGCGGCATTTCAACAAGCCGTTCACCGTCACTGCGCGTGGTTCAGACATTAATCTCATCGCGACCCATTCGATCCCGCGCAGACTCATGCGGTGGGCCTCAAACCGTGCCTGTGCCTCCATTGGGGTGTCACGGGCCCTGACGCAGGCCATGGCGCAAATGGGCATGCCTGCGTCCAGACTCATGATGATGCCAAACGGAGTTGACCTGGAGCGTTTTTATATTCAGTCTCAAACTTCTGCCCGTGCCGTGTTGGGTTGGCCAGAGAGGCCTACATTGCTCAGCGTGGGAAATCTGGTGGATAACAAGGGACATCACATTGTCATAGAGGCACTCGCTAGCTTGCCGGAGTTCCGACTAGTCATCGCAGGTGAAGGCCCGGACCGGCATGCGCTGGAAACCTTGGCGAGCCAGTTCAATGTGTCTTCACGCCTCCAGTTCCTTGGGCTCGTGGACCAGGACCATCTGGCCAAGTGCTATAGCGCGGCCGATATGCTGGTATTGGCTTCCAGTCGCGAGGGCTGGCCCAATGTGCTGCTCGAGTCCATGGCCTGTGGCACGCCGGTTGTAGCCACCAGAGTTGGCGGTATTCCGGAAATTATGACTTCGGCCAGTGTCGGGTGCTTGATGCCGGGACGAACGGTGACTGATGTGGTGGATGCTGTTGATAAATTGTGGCAACACCTGCCAGACCGCGCGACGGTGCGTTCGCATGCACAAGGGTGTGGTTGGCAACGTACCACCGATGCACAGATTGGTCTGTTCAGACGCATCGCGGGCAAAGGACTGGAGAGAATCCATGCGTGACTTTGTACTCGGCCCCATCATCCTTGGACTGGCCGCCTATGGATTGCTGCATCCTTGGCTCGGGATCATGGGGTGGACCTGGATCAGCATCATGAACCCGCACGCCCTAAGCTGGCACATGAGCAGCATGCCGGTCGCTGCATTCATCGCGGGGGCCACCCTGCTGGGCGTGCTGCTCACCCGCGACCGGCGTCAGTTTTTTGTAACTGGCGAAACCGTCGTGCTGATGCTCTTCATGTTGTGGATGTGCATCACCTTGCCATTTTCTTTTTATTTTGATCAAAGTTATCCCATGTGGAATCGGGTGATGAAAATCGACTTGATGGTACTCGTCGCCATGGTTGTGCTTTATTCAAGGCAGCACATTACTACGTTGGTATGGGTACTGGTCGGCTCACTCGGGTTTTACGGTGTCAAAGGGGGCTTGTTCACCCTGGCGACGGGAGGCACTTATAGGGTTTGGGGGCCCGGCGGCAGTTACATTGAGGGCAACAACGAGCTTGCCTTGGCCTTGGTCATGATCATCCCCCTGATGCGCTTTTTGCAGTTGACAACCGAGTCGGTATGGATGAAGCGTGGGCTTGTCTTGTTCATGCTGTTGTGCGCTGCGGCCGCACTTGGCAGCCAGTCGCGCGGCGCCCTGCTTGCCATTGCCGCCATGGTGGGCGTATTGTGGTGGCGCAGTGATAAGAAAGTTGTCGGCGCCGGGTTACTGCTGGTGGCGAGTGTGGCCTTGTTGTCGTTCATGCCAGATCAATGGTGGGCGCGCATGGCAACGATCGGCACATATAACGAAGATACATCCGCTACCGGCCGCATCAACGCCTGGTGGATGGCCTGGAACCTCGCCAAGGCCAACCTTTTTGGGGGGGGATTCATGGTCTACACGGGAAACGTATTTGCCTTGTATGCCCCCGACCCCCTCGATGTTCACGCCGCTCACAGCATCTACTTCATGGTACTAGGCGAACACGGCTTTGTAGGCCTTTTCCTGTTTTTGTTGCTATGGGTTCTTGTTTGGCGCTCGGCGGGGCGTTTGCGTATCCAGGGGCAGAAGCTGCCTGAGACTCAATGGCTGGCGCATCTGGGGGCCATGTGCCAGGTCAGTCTGGCAGGTTATGCGGTGGGGGGCGCGTTTCTCAGCCTGTCGTACTACGACCTGCCTTACAACATCCTGATCCTCGTGGTGCTGGGCTGCCGCTGGATGGACCGCCGGGAGTGGGTCAGGGAAGCTGAGGAACAAGCCCTGAAGCAAGCCGCCGTGTCGGCCAAGAATGCCAAACCCGCGCTGCCATGATGCTGATGAAGCCACTGCTCCACTGGATGTCGCCCGCCGGCACCCGCGCTCATCTCTCGGTGCTGATCTTTCATAGGGTGTTAGCAGAGCCCGACCCCCTGTTCCCGGACGAAATGCACGCTCGCCGCTTCGATGAGTTGTGCGACTGGTTGGCATCCTGGTTCAATGTGCTGCCGCTGGACGAGGCCGTGGCGCGCCTGAAGACCGATGGCCTGCCTGCGCGGGCTGCGTGCATCACGTTTGACGACGGTTATGCCGACAATCACCATGTGGCCCTACCCATCCTGCAGAGCCATAGCCTGACGGCTACTTTTTTCATTGCCACCGATTTTCTGGACGGTGGCCGCATGTGGAACGACAGCATCATTGAGACCATTCGTGCCTGCTCCGTGCCGGTACTGGACTTGTCTTCTCTGGGTTTGGGCCAACACGCACTCGGCGCCATCGACGACAGGCGGGCCGCAATTGCCGCCCTCATTGATCAAATCAAGTATCGGCCGGTTGAGCAGCGGATCACCCTCACTGAACACGTGGCACATCTGGCCCGGGTGCAGCTGCCATGTGAGCTGATGATGACTTCGCACGAGGTCAAAGCGATGCGCCATGCGGGCATGCAGATTGGTGCACACACCGAGTCTCACCCTATCCTGGCCCGGCTCACCGATGAGCAGGCCCGGCAGGAAATCCAGGGTAGCAAGCGCTTTCTGGAGCAGCTGTTGGGCGAGCGGGTCGGCCTTTTTGCTTACCCCAATGGCAAGCTTGGTGAAGACTACACACCGCAAAGCGTGGACATGGTGCGCAGCCTGGGTTTTGACGCCGCCGTCAGCACCCAGTGGGGCGCCTCGGGCACGGGGGACGACCTGTTCCAGATACGGCGCTTCACACCCTGGGATCCTACCCGGCTGCGCTTTGGAGCCCGCATGTTGGCCAATTTGCGCAACGCGTGACGTCAGTCTCCATACCAGGTTGGCTGAAAAATATTGGTAAAATAGGCCTCTAGCCCCCGTGTAGTCTGCGTAGATAGCTATATAAATAATAGCGATCCTCAGTGGGTCAGACTGAACCGGGGTGCCTTGGCCGCAAGCCACTGCTCCAGCATCATCAAAATCCACACCATCTCGCCATAGTAGCCCGGGTGCTCAGGCAGACGCTGGCTGATCAGGGTCTGAATAAAATCTGTCCGCACCACGCCACGCTTGGCCAAGCTGTGTAGTGAGTCGGTGGCCAGTGCTTTAAGGGCAGGGTGGGTGTTGGCCCACACGCCAAATGGCAGGCCGAAGCCCTGCTTCTTCTTGGTGATGATCTCGTCCGGCAGAAAGCCGCGCAGCGCCTCCTTGAAGAACCAGCGCAATTGAAAGCCCTTGAGCTTGTACTCTGCAGGCAGTTTTTGCGAGAAAGCCAGCAGCCGGTCGTCCAGCATAGGGAAGCCCACGCCCACGCCCGCCAGCGCGGTGGTGCCCACCACCTTGGGCAGGTCACAATCCGCCAGCGTGTAGCGCCAGTCGAAGGCCAGCATGCGGTTGATAAGGCTGTCCGTGCCGGCCTGGGGCCATACACCACGTTGTTGCTGGGCCGGGACTTGCTGGTCGACCTGCGCAAGCAGCTCGAACGTGAGCATTTCCTGAATGCCCAGTCGGAACAGCAGGTTGTAGGTCATGAGGCGGTCCGGCATCGGCACCCTGGCCTGGTTCACATAGCTCGCGGCCTTACGTACCAGCGGCACCTGGTTCATGACCGAGAGCCTGGACACGGGTTCCAGCAGCCCGGTGCGCAGCCCAGCCGGAATGCTGTCGTACCAGCCAAACACCTTTTGTTTCGCATAGCGGGTGTTGCCGCCAAAGAGTTCGTCACCGCCGTCGCCCGCCAGCAGCTTGCTCACGCCATCCTCCCGAGCCATCTTTGCGCAGTAGTAAGCGGGCAGGGCGGACGAATTGCCAAACGGCTGGTCAAAATGTGCAGCCACGGCCGGGATGCTGCGCACCAGGTCGTCGGGCGTGACGTAATACTCGTGATGTTCGGTCTTGAAGTGTTTGGACGCGAGACGGGCAAACTCCATCTCGTCATAGCCCTGCGCGTCAAAGCCGATCGAGTAGGTGGCTGCTGTCTTGCCACTGGCCAGGGCCGCCATGCCTGCCACGGTGGAGCTGTCAGTGCCGCCGCTCAAAAAGCAGGCCGGTTTGCTGCCGTCGAGCTGCGTGGCCACTGCGTCACGCAGCAGTTGTTTGAACTCATCTTTCAATGCGTCAAACGAGGCGCCCCGCTGCTCTTCGAAGCTGGGTACCCAATACGGCGCCACCGTGAGCTGGCCGTTTTCGAACAAAGCATAGTGCCCCGGCGGTAGCCGGTAAATGCCCTTGAAAATGGTGCGCGGCGACGGGATGATGTGAAAGTACAGATAGTCAAAAATCGCCTGCGGGTCGATAGGTGTGTCGATGTCCGCCAGCTCATCGGCCCGCGCCGCAAACCGCAGCTGGCCCTTGTCCACGCGGTAACACAGCGTGCGAATGGCAAAGCGGTCCACTGCCAGAAAGGTGCGGCCACCGGGCTCAACCAGGCCCACCGCAAAGTCACCGCTAACGCCCTGCGCGGCGGACTTTGGAGCTCCTTGCAGCGCGGCACGCCAGGCCGCTACCGTGTCCCCGGCCAGCACAAGTGCGGCCAGTCTGGTGTCTGAAAACCGGGGGAATCCACTGAGCAATGGGGTGTTGGTGTCTGGCATTTGGAGTGCAATGTAATGGTAAGGTCAGAGCCGGGTGGCTGCCAGCATGCGCTGTACCGCCCCCGGATTTTGTGGTTTGTCGATGAGAGCCTGCGTGCTGAGTGGATGCACATATTCCGCTTGCGGCTGCAGATCGATTCCGTTGGCGCTGCCGGGGTCCACGGCCTTTCCCGTCAGTCGGGAGTTGCGTTTGAGACGGTAATCTTCACGTGCGGCCAGCTCAAACTCGTCCCGGTCCACCGTGAAATTGTTGCGGTAGCCGCCGGGCCCAGCGGAGTCAAGCTTGCCTTGCCCCACCAGCACGTTGTTGACCGCCCTCACCATCACATTGCCGGGCTTGATGCGCAGGAACACCCCGCCTTGGGGGCGGTTGTCCACCAAAGTGTTGTTGACCAGGTAGAACTCGTTTTTGGGCCACTTGTACCCATCTGTCCCATACGAGATAAGGTGCGGGTTCTCTGTTTGCGAGCTTTGCTGGATGATGTTACCCACCACATAGGCTACGCCACCACTGGCAAACTCCAGTTCGTAACTGGCACGTCCACCCAGCTCGTCGGTCAGGCGGTTGTAGAGAATGTGGTTCACTGCGGCCCGGCTTTTGAGCAGGTGCCCAACGTTTGCATGGTGAAAATAACTGCCGGTCACTTTTAATAGGGCGATTGCACCCACGTACAGGTTGTGGCTTAGCCCGTCCCCATGACCGTTATGGCCGAATTCGCTTTTTTCTATTTCCAGTTCTGCGTCGGGTTGGTTGCTGGTGAGAATGCCATTCTCGTTGTCGGTAAATGTGCAATCGCGCACCCGTAAAAAACCTTTTTCAAACCGTATGCCGGCACCATTTTTACTGGGCACGCGCGCCCCGACAAAGTCAAAGCCTTCAATAGATACCTGTCCGCCCCGCATCACCCAGATGCCCTTTCTCTCAGCGGCAGCGCCGGCCGCGACCAGCTTGACCCGTCCGCCCACGGCACGCAGTGTCAGCCCGTCTTGCGTCCACACGGCCACGTCACCCACATAGTCGCCAGAATCAACCTCAATAATGGCACCAGCCCTCGCCTGTATTGCAGCTTGCGCTATGGTTTTTATGGCTTTTTCAGGGCCGACACGAATCACCTGCCGGGTAGTCACTGCCTCGTTGGCCCGGGCTTGGCCGGGCTGAAGACCGACCCAGCAGACCGCCACAGTCAGTGCCAGACTGGCTACGGCCTGTGCGCCGCAGGATGTCTCCATGGACAGGGTCCGGCCCCGCAACGTCAACGCCACTAACAGCAAAAGGTAAAAAAGCCAGCCCAGCCGGGGTACATCCAGCAAGCTGTCAAACAAGCCAACCACTGCAAAACCTGTCAGGCTGGCTGCCAGCGCGGGCGCCAGAGGGTGTCTGCGAGCCGTGCCCAGGCTGGTGCGCCACAAGGCGCCAACCAGCAACAGGCCCCAGAGCGTGACACCCCAAACGCCCTGGTCAAACAATACATTCATGAATATGCTCTTGATGTGCCACGGCAAGTGATAACGGTCGCTTGAGAAGAACCAGTGCGCCATGCCCTCGGAAAAATCGCCGTTTGCCAACAGCTGTCGTCCGTCAGCGCTGGTCAATGCCACTTGCGCCAGGTCGGCCATGCCACCGCGGGACTCCATCGCCATCGAGAATGCCAGCAATCGCGGGGCATACCAGTCGCCTCGGGTGGCACCATCGCCCTGCAATTCCAGCCGCACTGCCTGCCACACCCCGGGGGCGCCCTTGATGCCGGTTTGCCTGCCTACACAGCCTTGGCCGTAGAGCAGGTGCTTTTCACACACCTCAAAGTGCAGGCTCACGTCTTTCTCGGCCCGCACCCGTGCTGTCACGATTGCCGCCTTGCCGGGCGTTGCGACGCGTTGTGTGACCCGAAAAATTTCGCCCCAGCCGTTGATATGCAAGCCACCCGTGAGGGTAATGTAAGTGTTCGCGCCTTCTTGCTTGAGGCGGTAGTCACCTGGGTGCTCCTGGGGGTTGCCAGCTAGAAAGTAGTTGGCCGGAAAGCGTCCCAGCCCTTTGCCCAGCCACCAGTCTGCCGGGGTGCGCAGCATGTCCCGTCCCAGTTGCCAATGGGCCAGCCGGGCGTCAAAGTCGTGCCCCCCGGTTGAAAACCGTCCATTCATGTAGCTTCCGCCGCCAAAAATCCCAACAATAGTTGCCACTATGCCCATGACCCCAGCCGTTGTGGCTTGCCAGCGCAAGGTATCTGGCCAGAGCGGTTTGCGCCACGTCCCTGCCGTCACGCAAACAGCCAGTACGACCAGCAACGCGAGTACAGCGTGCAGCAATCCCGCGCTTTCACCCCAGTGATTTGCCACTAAAGCGGTGCCGGCTACGGCGGCTGAAAAACCAGCAAATGCCATAGGGCCTGCTAACGAAGACGGCGTGGTGCCTGGCCGTAACAGGATCAACATGGCCGCCGTCAGGACAACAGCCAACCCCCATGCCACATAAGCCCCCTTGGGCACCAGCCAGGCAATAGTGCCAGCCAGCAGGACCAGTACGGTGCCCAGTACCACGCCCAGCAGCCACTGGTTGATATTGAAGCTGCGCAACACGCGCACCAGCGGCAGCATCAACGCCACCGTGCCCAGCAGTGCTGACATGCCCCGGTAACCACTGGTCTGGAACATCCACGTCGCGCCCACGCCAAACCCCACCATGAGCAATAGCGCGGCGACCAAGTGAATGCCCATGCCTATTTCGTCAGGATCGGTCGTTGTCGTTGTCGCTGGCATGAGCTGCGTTCGCTGCCATGTGTGCAAGCCTAGAAACACCGCGGTGCCCACCGGTATCGCCAGATAGACTCCACGTGAAAAAGTGGTCAGACATGCATAAGCAGCCAGCGTCAGCACCGTGGCCGCCATGCTCCAACGCGCGAGTGTTCTTGCAACAATAAACTCACGCAGCGCAAAAGGCACCGTCAAGGCCAGAAAACCATCCAGAGCCGCACCACCTACATGCATCTCCCAAAACAGACCCGTGGTGCGGTAATCAGACGAAAAATCAAGCAGCCCGGTAAAGGCCAAACGCTCCCAGAGGGTCGCAATTGACGCGGCAGCCAGGCCCAGCATCAGTCCCTGTGAGAATAAATTCTGTGCTCGCTCAGGGTCTTGCCTGTAAATCACTCGCCAAAGTGGAACCAGGAGCAAGGCCTCAAAAAAGCCCTTGGCCAATCGCAAACTATTCATGGGCTCGTGATAGCCCTGAAACCATCCAAAGCTAAATCCACCCGCATCCGCAAAGCCGTGGAACATGGCAACCAGAACAGAGGTCAAAAACAAAGTGACCAGCATCAAGGTTAGAGTCGACGTGCCGGATTTGTGCGGCGGCGCTTTTCGTTCGGCCGGTTCTGTCTTTGACCTGACGAGTGGCATGTGAAAAGCAAGTCGGGTGTAGCCTGCTGTTGCTACGGCAAGGACGAGCAAGTCGAGCTCTTCAAAGGTCAACCAGCCGGTCCATGGCGCAAAGCCGATCACCGGCAACATCGCGGGTACCAGCACCAGCCAGCTGCTTGGCCAGACGTAAAACAGGGTGATGAAAACGGCGACAAGCCCTGCCATCAAGGGCGGGTCGACTGGGTAATGAAGACCGATTGAGAACCCGACTACACCACAGGCAAGCGCGAGCAACCCGGCAAGCCAGTGCATGAGGGAAGGGTGCTGAATTGGCTTCACGTTTAGAACAGTGGCCGCTGGCATGGTCATGAAGTCCTCCTGTCATCACTACTCAACAGGTCGCCGGAAATCCCTGGCGCGGAGCGGTTCGTCATAGATGGAAACTGGGTACTTCCCGCCTCAAGTGCCCCATGGCTGCTGGTTGTGAGACGAAATTACGCAGTTTCTCTGCCCCCGGGCGCGCGGACTAACAGCGCCATCTGGTGTCCGCGGTTCCTGAACATCAAGAGCGATTCCTTGATATATCCTGCAAGAAAAAGGCTGGCTGAAACAAGGCACCTCAGGAACCTGCTGCGCAGGCTGCGGGGGTCAGATGGGTAAGGGTCCCATGTTCTGAGGTCAACAATTTGGTATCCCTCTGACTTGAACAGTTCCTTGATTTTCCAAGGCGAGTATTCGTAGACATGACACATGAAGTGTCGCGGCTCGAAATTCTGGCTGTAGGGCTTTGAGTCATACACATCTGAATGCCGGAACTGTCTGATGATTTTCGCCCAGGCGTTTATGTTGGGTGTACCGACGAAAAAATGGCCTCCTGGTTTCAGGACACGCCGTACCTCCTGGACGAATCGCCGAGGACTGCCGACAACATGTTCGATGACCTCAAAGGCGGTAACGAGGTCGAACGTATTGTCGGGGTAAGGAAACTCGCCTTCGAAGTCGAATTCGTCCAGTTCCCATTCGCAAACCTCGCCGCCAGGCAAGTCAAAGTGCCCCCGCTGTTCAGATGCATTCTGCATGTCACCCGGGCTACGCGGCGCAGTATTGCCCACAAGTTGCGCCCCGGCTTTGACAAGCAGTAGTCCCACGTGCGTATCGTGACCCAGATCTAGTGTCCTTAATCCTTGCATCGGCAGTTGAGACTGGAGGCAATCGATGCAACTGACGATACGTTCCTTGTTCCAGGAGATGTATTCGGGTGGGTTAACTGCTTCAAGCAGGCTCAGCATTTCTTGTTTTGTCATGATCATAAAACCTCCCGGGTTATGTGCTGTGCGGCACTGATTTACGTATGACGCCGCCCGGCTTGGCGATGTTCCGAACTCAATTGCAGACTAGGGCGACTCAATGGCGTTGGTCATGCGCTTTCCGCCGAGTGTATTTTGTCACGCCCAGTGCTACTCACAGCAGCGGTCCGGCGCGTTATGTCGTGTCTGGTTTGATATCGATCAACTGACGACCGGACATCCTAGTCAAAAATTCCCCTAAGAGTAACTAGTGTAGTGTTGCAATCTTGAAGATACTTATATAATTTCGCTGAATTGGAAGGTATTTTTGATCCACCAGCGGAGAGCATGAATGCGAGTTGCCTCGGAGATTTTGTTGACCGACGATGAACGAGTGGTGCTGATGAATTTGGTCCGCTCTAGGCTTACCAGCGTGAGGTTGGAACAGCGAGCGGGGATCGTGCTACTGGCCGCTGATGGATTCCAGAACAAAGACATTGCTCAGATGCTGTCTGTTGGCCGCGTTCAAGTTTCGCGCTGGCGATATCGCTACGCGCAACTTCGATTGGCCGGCATCGAACGTGACTTGCCTCGTGGAGCGCCGCCGAAGACGGTTGATGTTGCACGTCTTGTTGAGTTAACGACCCAGAGTAAGCCTGAAGCGGCCACCCATTGGAGTACGCGAACGATGGCCGAACAGCTTGGCGTGAGCGCGGCGAGCGTTTCTCGCCATTGGCGTGCCCACGGATTGAAACCTCACCTCGTGCGGGGCTTCAAGGTCTCTCGCGATCCCAAGTTTGCCGAGAAACTCGAAGACATCGTCGGTTTGTATTTGTCGCCGCCTGAACACGCCCTGGTACTTTGCTGCGACGAGAAGAGTCAAGTGCAGGCACTGGACCGCACACAGCCGGGGCTACCTATGAAAAAAGGGCGTGCGGCAACCATGACACACGATTACAAGCGCAATGGAACGACCACATTATTTGCCGCCCTCAACGTGCTCGATGGCCAGGTCATTTCCCAATGCCAGGAGCGTCATCGTCACATCGAATGGCTGAAGTTTCTCAGGCAAATAGACCGTGAGACGCCCAAGGACAAAGCGCTGCATTTGATCGCTGACAACTACGCCACTCACAAACATCCAAAAGTTCAGGAGTGGTTGGAAAAGCATCCTCGTTTCACCATGCACTTCACGCCCACCAGTGCGTCTTGGCTCAACATGGTGGAGCGGTTTTTCCGTGACATCAGCGAAAGCCGATTACGTCGTGGCGTCTTCACCAGTGTCAGCGAACTGGTCACCGCAATCGATGAATATGTGGCCCACCACAACGTCGACCCCAAGCCATTCGTATGGACCAAAAGTGCTCGCGACATCCTGCAAAAGGTCATCCGCGCCAATAGCCACTTAAGTTCCAAACAGAATGCAACACTACACTAGGGCGCAGGAATGGCTGACAAGCAAACTTACCGCAAAGAGATCGTCTTGACAGGTGGCGCGGAAACACGGCTGCACCCGGCCAAGGCAGCACTATTCAAGCAGATGTTGCCGGCCTACGACAAGGCCGGCTTCGAGCGATTGTGGAGTGTCTATGGATAGCCGTTCCGTGCTCCGTGTTTCCCTTGTTATCCCCGTTTATCGGGGGGCGCATACGCTGCCGACGTTGCTTGAAGAAGTCGCGCCACTGACTCACGAGCAGATGACACCAAACGGCAACTGTTTCGTGATCTGTGAGGTTCTGCTGGTTCATGATTGCGGCCCGGACCGGTCTGACAAGACCATCGAAGCTCTCAGCGCGCAATATCCGTTTGTGCAGCCGGTGTGGCTTTCCCGGAATTACGGACAACATGCTGCGACCCTGGCAGGCATGGCCAGCGCCACCGGCGATTGGGTCGTGACCATTGACGAGGATGGACAGCAAGACCCAGCGGACATTGGGTCCATGCTGGACAGCGCTTTGGCTTCATCGCTGCAACTGGTCTATGCGCAGCCGACGAATCCGCCGCCCCACGGCTGGCTGCGGAATACTCTGAGCCGGATCGCCAAGACAGTCAGCACCAAGTTGTTGGGTAACAGCGCGATCGGAAGGTTCAACAGCTTCCGGCTGGTTGATGGCGAGGTCGCGAGGACACTGGCGGCGTACTGTGGCAACGGCGTCTATCTCGATGTAGGGCTCTTCTGGGTCACTGGGCGCATCGGGCACTGTCCGGTTCGGTTGAGAAATGAGTTGGGTCGACCCTCGGGGTACTCGTATTTCAAACTGTTCGGGCACTTCTGGAACCTGATTCTTACAACCGGCACGCGCCCGCTGAGACTGATTACCATCATGGGCTTTTTTTCCATGATTCTGGCGGTCGCCATCTCAGCCTATGCGCTGTATGGCAAGCTCTATGGTCAGGTACCGATTCAGGGCTGGGCGTCGCTTCTGATCGTTGTTGCCTTTTTCTCAGGGAGTATCCTGACCGCGCTCGGCGTCATCGCTGAGTACCTCGCGGTCACGATGGGCATTGTCATGGGTAAGCCCCTTTATGTCGTCAGCACCAAGCCGACGCGGCCGGCTGTTCGCTCATGACGATTGCCTGGGTCGTTGGAAGCGGGGGCCTTTTGGGCGCAGCGTTGTGTCGTGCACTACACCGCAACGGCGACGAGTTGTTTTTCCCGGCTGAGCGATTTTGTTGGAACGGCGGTCCTGAACTTGTCTCTCAGATAGCGGCCGCTGTTCAGGCGTTCGCGTCTCAGGTCGAGGCGGCCGATCGATGGGAGATCTATTGGGCTGCTGGCGTAGGCACCATGAGCAGCTCTGAAGACGCCCTTGCACCGGAAACACGCGCTTTGGCGCTGGTGCTTCGGCTTCTCGACGCCAATCCGAGCCTAATGGCCACATCCGGTGCCATGGCTTTCTCCAGTTCGGCTGGCGCCATCTATGCCGGGTCGCAGGATGACATCATTACAGAGAATACTTCTCCGACACCGACTACCGCCTATGCCCGCGAGAAACTCAGGCAAGAAGAGTTGGTAAGCTCATTTGCGCTTGCGAAGCCCCGGACAACCGCGCTACTCGCTCGAATTTCTACTGTTTACGGTCCTGGGCAAGCCGCCGGCAAGCAACAGGGCCTCCTGACCCATATGGCACGCCGCATCCTGCGGAACCAGCCGATACAGATTTTCGTCCCGTACGACACGATCCGCGACTATATCGCTGCAGATGATGCCGCTGCTGAGATGGTCAGCGCCCTGCGTAATGCAAGCGACAAACCGCGCGTTCTCACTAAGATAATCGCCTCGGAACATCCGACGACGATTGCCGAGATCATCTCAATCTTCAAGCGAATTGCGCGCCGCCCGCCGCTGATTATTACGAGTGCTAGCAGGCTGTCTGGCCTCTACACCCGGCGCGTGCAATTCCGTTCGATAGTATTACCAGAATGCGCAAAGCCAGCAGCAAAGAGCCTCCCCGTCGGAATTGCCCAACTCATGATGGCAGAGCGCGCTGCGTTCGTGAGCAGTGGTCCGAAATGAGCTGTTTCGAATACATTACCAAAGATGCCAAATCCACTTGTTTCCGTGTGCATCCCAACGTATCGGGGTGCAGCCTTTTTGGCTGCTACGATCGAATCGGTATTGCATCAAACATATCCACACTTTGAGATATGGATACTTGATGACAATTCGCCAGACGACACACAGGCGGTTGTCTCGCGGTATTCCGACCCACGCATTAAATACGTACGTAATGCGCAAAATCTCGGGCCCGAGGGAAATTGGAACCGTTGCCTGGAGCTGGCCCAGGGCAAGTATTTCAAACTGCTTCCGCATGACGACCTGCTTGCTGCCGATTGCCTTAAGGAACAGGTGGCGGTGCTGGAAAAAGACACCGCTGGCGAGATCGCGCTTGTATTCGGATCACGGCAAATCATTGATTCCCAAGGCCGGGTCTTAATGACGCGTGGTCTACCCCGGGCCAAGGCAGGCCGAATTGCAAGACTCACGTTAATAAAGCGCTGCGTCCGCGCTGGAACCAACCTGATTGGCGAGCCTGGCAACGGGCTATTTCGTCATGAGCTCATCAAGAGAGTTGGCGTTTATGACGCAAGCCACCCTTACCTTGTCGATCTCGACTATTGGTTCCGAATTCTCTGTCATGGCGATGCTCACTACACCGCAAAACGGGCTTCCTCATTCCGCATCAGTGCAGGCTCCTGGAGCGTCGCGATTGGCGGCAAGCAGTATCGGGACTTCAAGTGTTTTGTCGACAAATTTCATGCTGACGCAAGATTTCGCATATCACGCACAGACCGAGCGATTGGCCTCGCCAGGGCTCGTCTGAATACCGTGGCCCGGGCGATTGTTTATCGCTATCTCTTTTCTGGAAAATGACAATGACTCAAGACGAAGAGTTCGATGGTGTCGAAGTCTGCATGCAAATTGACCGGGAACGAAATCAGTTTCTCGCAAGAAATGGCCAGTTTTTTTCAGACGTTAACAGCCTATGAGCTTGTTTCGCGCGCTTGCGTCCAAGGCCAAAGCAACTCGCTTCATTCGCTATGTGCTTGTCGGCGTGCTCAACACCGGCTTCGGCTACCTGATTTACGCGTCGCTGCTGTTTGTGGGCCTCGGTTATCAGCTGGCAAACTTCCTGTCCCTGGTGGTGGGCATCTTGTTCAGCTTCAAGACGCAGGGGCATCTGGTATTTAACAACCCTGATAACCGGCTGCTGGGCCGCTTCGTAATAGGTTGGGTATTGATCTATGTATGCACAATTGCCTTGATCGGGCGGATCATCGCCTTCGGGTTTGACGCCTACTCGGCAGGCGCACTCGCCCTGCCGTTCAGTGTGGCATTTTCATACCCAATGCAAAAGTACTTCGTTTTCCGTCAATCGAGCCAGCGTCGCTCTAAGGCTGGCGATGCTTAGGTGATTTGGAATACTTTAAAAAAGCCCGTAAACCCGCATGATCGTAACGTGCATCGCGGCCGTTGCAGCGACGAGGATGCCAACCACGCACAAATAGGCCGGGCCTGAAAAGCTTGGGGGTATGCGGTGGACAAAGAGTGCCGCAATCGCCACCCCAAGCATCGGTAGCGCTGGAATGAAGTAGCGCCCTTGCACGCCTTCTACAGCATAGGCGCCGACAGGCGTCCACCCAATGTAGAGTGCAAGTTCAATCGGCGGCACAACAGCAAAGGCAACAAGCAACAGCCATACAGCGACTGCGACACTAAGGCGCGCAGCACGCGGTTCCGCGCAAGCGCTCAGTGGCACCGCCAGCCCTAAAAGCACATAGACCCATGTCGCAAGCGGCACGTTCAGCCATCCCAGCAAACCAACGGTCGACTTGCCAAGAAACTCTGCGCGAACGTAAACCGAGCGTATGACGATCCTCATTGCGCGGAATGCGTCCTCAGTAAGGTAAGCCACTTGGCCGGCCGCGTTAACACCCTCCCGAACAGGTGGGCTATGCGAGCCATTGGCGGGTATTGACCAGAACCACAGCCCGATGAGCGCGATCGTGACCGCCGCCGCCGCCAGTTGCAAAAAAATGATTCGGCGAACGGCGGCGTTTGAAAACCTGCCCACGCCAAGCATCGCACCCAGCCCCACAAAAAGCAAAGGCAGGTAAACGATCTTGACGATGCACATCGCCAAGCCTGAAACAAAAGCGGCCAACTGGCGCTGTACCGGCCATTTGCCATCCGTTAAGAACCGCGCCAGGACCGCGGTGAACAACAAAGCGCTGGCAATGGTTAGCGCGTCGGGCGACACCGATGCCGTCATGAACTGTGTCATGGGCAGCAGCGCCACGAGCAGCGCGAACGTGCGGCCGACCGGGAACAGGGAAATCGCAATGGCGGTAGTCAGTGCGGCAACAAGCGCATTCGCCAAGCGCCCCATGTAGAGAAGCCCTAGCGGCCCAACACCGAGGGCCCTGCCTGCCGCGATAGCCAGCGCCTGCGGAATGTAGGGCAGTGGCGCATAGGACTGGATGCCTGACATATCGACAAATATGGTTCGCCCGGCATCGAGGGGGCGCCGAAGTTCCCCAAGCGTATCAACCAGCCGCTGACTCGGCACCACGCGACTGGTGTGCAGCACGGTAGTCCCCATGAAGTGTTGCACGAGCTCCGGCAGTGAAGCCGGCAACTCTGAACCCGCGACTCCATCTTGCACGCGCGCCCACACCTCAAGCTTGCTCAGTTGGTAGCTGCGAAAGAAATGTTGCGGCTCGTCGGGCACCTGGAAAGGGGGGACCAGAAAAACCAACAAGAACAGGCTGAGGCCGCCCAGCCAGTTATAAATACGCGTGGCATTGAAGCGCTCAAATAGCGCTACGACAGGTACTGGATGGGTTGAATCGTTCAACAGACCTCCGAGTCTGCCCTTACGGGCCGGTTTGTGTCGCGACGGATGGTCAAAAGCATAGAACCGTTGTGCACCATTTTCGTGAAGCTATCGATAGCTTAATTCAGCCTGCTTGTTCTTACTGTGAAAGAGAACTGCTGGAAGCAAAAGATCACACACCAATATCTTAAGGCATACGATAGGGAGAGAGCGGCACGCGCCGACATTGCAGACTATCTGGGCTGGTACACACGCGCACCGCAGTCATCTATTCTTAGAACGTTAACACTAAGTGAAAAGTACCTGGCCGTCCTACCGCCAATGGCGCTGGCCGCGAAACATAAAAACCTTGGCATGCCCCGATTTGCCCGCTGCGGCTCCTGCGCAGTCGCAAGTGACCCTCGCCGCCGTGGACAACTCTGCACCTTTTGCAACCCGCCCAGAGTCCACCTTCAATCGGGGAAAATTGTCTAAACAACCGGGGCCACTTCTCTCATCCATGGCGTGAGGCCAAAAACGCACGATATGCATACGCGAGGCCGTCGGCCAAACCTGTGCGAGCTCGCCAGCCATTCCCGGCCAGTCTCTTGACATCCATCAGTTTGCGAGGTGTCCCGTCGGGTTTTGACGCGTCAAATACGATCGATCCAGCGAAGCCGATAACCTGCTTCACGGTCTCGGCCAGTTCGTGGATCGTCACATCCTTTCCGACCCCGATATTGATCAGCGGCGGTTCGAAACGCCCGGTCTTCGTCTCGTCGCTGCCGAGCAGGCCCTCGTACTTCACGTCCGGCAGGTTCATTAGGAACACGCATGCATCGGCCATGTCGTCGCTGTACAGAAACTCACGCCGCGGATTGCCGCTGCCCCAGACCGTCACCGTCTGCTCGCCGCGCACCTTGGCTTCGTGAAACTTGCGGATCAAGGCTGGGATGACGTGGCTGTTCTCGGGGTAGTAATTGTCGCCGGGACCGTAAAGATTGGTCGGCATTGCCGCCAGGTATTGGGTGCCGTATTGCCGGTTGTAGCTCCAGCACATCTCGATGCCGGCGATCTTGGCAATGGCATACGGCCGGTTGGTCGGCTCCAGCGGGCCGGTGAGCAGGTATTCCTCCCTCATCGGCTGCGGCGCCAGCTTGGGGTAGATGCAGCTGGAGCCCAGAAACAGCAGACGCTTGACGCCGTGACAATAGGCGGCGTGGATCACGTTGCTCTGTACCATCAGGTTCTCGCGGATGAAGTCTGCCGGGTAGGTGTCGTTGGCGAGAATGCCGCCGACCTTGGCCGCTGCCAGAAACACGCAATCTGGCTTCTCTTGGGAGAAGAAGGCATCAGTTGCCGCCTGGTCAGTCAAGTCCAGCTCGGCGTGAGTGCGCTTGATGACGTTCCCGTAGCCCTTGGCTTCGAGGTTGCGCGAGATCGCAGAGCCCACCAGCCCTCGATGCCCGGCGACGTAGATCTTGGCGCTCTGGTCCATCGGCTTACTCGTTGTAGTCGTAAGCCGAGAAGCCGTGCTTCTTAACCAACTCGTCGCGTTCGGCGCTCTTCAGATCCTCGCGCACCATCTCGGCCACCAGCTCTGCAAACGTGGTCTTCGGCGTCCAGCCGAGCTTGGTCTTGGCCTTGCTTGGGTCGCCCAACAGGGTTTCAACCTCGGTGGGGCGGAAATAGCGTGGGTCAACGCGCACGAACACGCTGCCGGTGGCATCCGTCCCGGTTTCGTTCACCCCCTTGCCATCCCAGGTGACAGCGATGCCGAGTTCCTTCGCGGCGGCGTTGACTAAGTCGCGCACGCTGTATTGCACGCCGGTGGCAATCACAAAATCCTCGGCCTTGTCCTGCTGCAGCATCAGCCATTGCATTTCGACGTAGTCCTTGGCGTGACCCCAGTCGCGCAGCGAGTCGAGGTTGCCGAGGTACAGGCAGTCCTGCAGGCCCAGTTTTATTCTCGCAAGCGCCCGGGTGATCTTGCGCGTGACGAAGGTCTCGCCCCTAAGAGGGCTTTCGTGGTTGAAGAGGATGCCATTGCAGGCGTAGAGACCATAGGCCTCGCGGTAGTTCACCGTGATCCAGTAGCCGTAGAGCTTGGCCACCGCATACGGGCTCCTTGGGTAAAACGGCGTGGTTTCCTTTTGCGGCACTTCCTGCACAAGGCCGTAAAGCTCGGAGGTAGAGGCCTGGTAGAAGCGGGTCTTCTTTTCCAGCCCGAGGATGCGGATGGCTTCGAGAATGCGCAGCGTGCCGACACCGTCGGTGTTGGCCGTGTATTCCGTGGTCTCAAAGCTCACCGCCACATGGCTCATGGCGGCGAGGTTGTAGATCTCGTCCGGCTGCACCTGCTGAATGATGCGGATGAGGTTGGTGGAGTCCGTCAGGTCGCCGAAGTGCAGCACGAAGTTGCGGTGCGAAACATGCGGGTCCTGGTACAGATGGTCGATGCGGTCGGTGTTGAAGAGGGAGGCGCGGCGCTTGATGCCGTGGACGATATAGCCCTTCGCGAGCAGGAATTCAGCGAGGTAGGCGCCGTCTTGGCCGGTGATGCCTGTGATGAGTGCGGTTCTTGTCATAGTTGTGGTTGTGGTTGGTGTATCCAAAATGCTAAGCTGAACCCTGAGCCCGTGACAGGACATCGCCGCGAAGTCTTGGCAACACCTCCGCTTTTAGCTAATTATCGCCGTAGCGCGGAAAACAAATGGTCCGCCGAGGGGCGCGCGATCCACATTGGATGCGGCTGCATGCCAAACAGCGGATAGGCAGGGAAAGTCGTTCGGGGTGAGCGCCTTGCGCTGAACGATGGAGAAGTAGATCTCGATCTGGTTGAGCCAGCTCGCGTGCACTGGGCCAGCCGCCATGAGGATCATCTTGGCCCGTTGCACTTCAAAATAAGGCAACGTATATTCCCCTGATCGACATAGTAGCTCGTGCTCTTCTCGACTCATAGATTAATGTGGAATGGGCTTTTCCTTGGCATATGCAAACCTTTCACATGATTTGCCTACAGAATGCCATACGCGCTCATATTTATCAACAAAATACGTTACCGTATTTGTGAAAATGCCTACTTAGACAACGATATAAAAATCCTCCAAGGATCGCATTCGGCACTTTAAGCCCGGCAAACTCGTTGGAGTCTGGAAGTTTCCCTAAGGCTTCACAGTTACAGCGCAGACAGCCCCCCTGCACACCGGGTTCGACGCTTTGTGCATTTAACCTTCCTTTAAGTATGGTCGTGCGGCTGTGCACGCAACGCGATTGAGTTTTCCGAACTCGTCGGTAAAAGCCTTTCACCGATCAATTGCAGGAACTGCAACTTGAATTTTACAATCCACTTTTCGCATTTGACTCTTCTACACTTCTTGTATTCCCTTGTTACCCGTTCGCATTCCACATCCAAGCGGACTTCGAGTCACTTATACCGCGGATCGGCCATCCTCCCATCGCAGGAACCAATACGCGGCCGACCCTAACAACAACGTCAAAATTCCCAGCACCCTGCCTGCCAAACAAGCGGCGAGCACCTGCTCTGTCCCATATCCGTAGTTCGCCAGGCCCACGACAAATATTCCTTCCGTCACCCCCAAGCCATTGATTGAAATTGGCACCAGAGCCGCCAGCGTTGCCAAAGCCGACAAGCCGGCTAAATCCCAAAACGGCACTGCCACGCCAAATGCCACTAGCAGGGTATAACTTGAGGCTACGGCCACCATAAACCGACCAAGCATGAGCACGACATGCGTTAGGAGGCGACCCCGGCGGTCGCGAAAGATGCTCGTCAAAGTGTCATAAAAGCCATAGAGAATGGACCCGAAGTGCCGATCTACAAACTCGTTAAACCAGCCTCGTATGTCGGCGTTCCTGATCATCGCAATTGCTACGAGGCAGGAGAACAAAACGAAAGCGGTGGCGCCCCACAGCATCACCGGGTCCGCCCAGCGCCCCGCACCGAAGACCGCCGCCAGAGCGATGATTCCCAATGAAGTCATTCGCTGAATTACCAAGCTTGCCGCAATCTCACCTGGCGCAAACCGTCCTCGTCCCGAGACGTAGGGCAAGGCCACCTCGCCCGCCTGGGCTGGAGTGAGCTGGCAAATTGCCTGGACGTGAAAATAGTCGACCGTGAAACGCGCCCACCAAGCCGCATGCCCTTTCAATTCAAAGAGGACCAAGAGCGCCACCGCGCCACTTGCGGTGGCGCCCGCTATCAGCGCCACAGACGCTGCGAGATAACCGCCGTCCAAATGTCGCCACATTTCGACCACCTTCTCCCAACTGAAAGTGCGCAGCAACATCGCAAGCAACGCGAGGGTCACCAGTACCTGCAACACACGCCACAACCGACCGGCAAGGTGCCGACTGGATTTCATGTGCGTGGTCCAGTGTCAGTGGTCGCAATCACGACGCGTGCGGACCCAAGACAAGGGTGGCTTTTTCCACCTGCGGTTGAATTTCATCCCGATAGAAAATTCCGTCCACCGCCAGCATCTGTCCGGTGGCATTGTCGCGAAACACGGGCTCAATCGACATTAGTGAAAATCCCAAGCTTGTAAGGTAAGGCACCATCTCGCTAAATAGCTTTTCACCCTCGTAGAGCGGGACCAGAGACATTTCCAATTGAACGCCAATGATGGCGGGTAAGGACTTGGCAGCCCCCTGCAAAACTTGGTACTCGTAGCCTTGTGTGTCGAGCTTTAACATTACGCGATCACCGGTTTGGCAATGATCATGAAAAACACTATCCAATCGGGAGATCTGTATTGTCTCGTTATTCAAATACTCCGAAGTCGGGGCCGAACGAAGATGGCGCGGCAAAATTCCAAGCAAAGAACTACTTACGGAGTTTCCGGAAACGTGAATCTCGGCGGTGCCGTCGCGATCTCCCAGGGCCCGATTGACCGTTTTCCAGAGGTTGTCGCCTTTCGCGCGCTGTGAGAGCTGCTGAAATTCTCGCGATAACGGTTCAAAAGACACCATCCTGCCCAGGTAGCCGATCGACCGCATTTCGTCAGCGTATTGCCCAATGTTGGCGCCGACATCGAGGACCAAGTTGATCCCAAAACGTCTGAGCAAACGGATTCGGTCAAAGTAGATGACGTCATATCCAAGCCGACGTGCTGAGCGCTGAACAAAGCTTTTTAATCCCATAGTTAATACCCTTAGAGCCCTAAGGCGATGCGCGAGTCGCGCTGACGAGACGCGCGAATCACTCGCCACGTGCGTGGAAACGCCAGCGTCGCGATCGTTCGAGGGGAAAATGCCAAGTACCCAAACGCCGCAATGGCAGAACGGAGAGCCTTGCAGATTTTTGATTGTTCGGCGAATTGGACAGCTTCGCGGGCAGCAAGTGCGGCCGCCTCTAATCGAAAAAGAGCAGGCAAACCTGGTCCGCCGTGACCCTTGATCATTTGTTCTACTTCGGTAAGGCGACGTCGCCCGCCGGCCGCAGTTTTGGTCCCCGCATAACAGCGGACGTAGGCCAGCGTTTCCGGAATTCGGTGAACTTGGCAGTGCTTGCCGAGCCGTATCCAAAGGTCATAGTCCATCGTCCAATTCAAATCTTTTCTCAGACCTCCGACGGTTTCGAATGCACTGCGGCGAAAAAATGCAGCCGGTTGAACAATAAAATTGCCGTCCATCAGCAGACGATCAACGCTGAATGATTCGATTTGCATCGCTGGTCCTAGTGGCCGCCCCATCTCGCTGACAAACTCTGCATTGCCATATACGAGATCTACGTCCGGTTGCTCAGCAAACACCGCAGCGATTCTCTCAAGCGTTTCGGCGGCGTAATAGTCGTCGGCGTTGAGCCAACAGATGATCTCTCCGGAAACGCGTGAGAATCCTTTGCTGATTGCATCCGATTGGCCTTCGTCCTTCTCGCTAACCAAGGTCAGTCGGGGGATGAATTCGCTCGCCACCGCGCAACTTTCATCCTTCGATCCGCCGTCCATCACCAAATACTCCAGACCGGCATATTCCTGGTCAAGAATGCTCCGAATGGCTGTGCGAATAAACCGACCCTGATTCAAGGAAGGCGTGACGATGGAAATCGTTGGGAGTTTCATAATTTCGTGCTGCCGGTTGTGTGAATTTTTTCTTCAGAGGAATACTCTGTTCAACTTCCTTTGAAAAGACAATTACAACAATTGACGCTCTTCGTACCAAATCGCTGTTTCCCTAACTGCTACCGCGAGATCGTAAGGAGCACGATAACCGAACAATCGCCGGGCCTTCTCTATGCTGTAAACATAGTGAGTTGTCATTGTGCGAACGCGCGATGGAGTCAACGGGACTGGAATCCGAAATAGATACTTCACCGCACCGAGTATGTAGGCGATTAGCATGGCGATTGAGCGCGGCAGACGGATAGGAATCAAACCTACCTTTAGCGCTTTGGCTGCGGCCGATGCAAACTCGGCCAGCGTATACGGTCTCTCATCACTGACAAAAAATATCTGGCCTGCCGCTTCCGGAGCCAGGGCAGCAACATAAGTCGCTTCGACCAGATTCTTGACGTACACAAAGCTTTGCCAGACGTCAGGTCCTATGAGCATGAACTGGCGCCGCTTGACCGCGCAAAAGAACGCTCTCATGGTCGAACACTCGCGCGGGCCGAACACCAGTGTCGGCCGGATAACGGTCCATGGAATCTGCCCAGTGCTAACTATGCGCTCGCCTTCGCGCTTGGACATACCGTAGTACGACGTAGCAGCCGCACTGAAATCTTCGCTGATTGCGTCTATTCTCCCTGTCAGAGGTACAGCGAGCATGCTGCTGTAGAAGACCAGGCGCTTAACGGCGTGCACCTCAGCCGCGGCGACTATGTTCTCCGTACCACGAAGGTTCACATCGTAATCTGAAAGCGCTTTCCCATCGAGATCAGTGCGTGCCGCCAGATGAAAGATGATGTCCACTCCAGCACATGATTCTGCGAGAGCTTGTTCGTTAAGAACATCGCAGGTTATCTTGCGAACGGCTAGTCCTGCCAGATTCTCTTCAGACTCACCTGGCTTGAGAACTGCCGTGACAGAGTGCCCGTCACGCAGTATTCGCTCGACCAGATGGCTACCGATGAAGCCTGCTCCTCCCGTCACCAGTGCGTGCATCAGTTTTTCCTTCGAAGAACAATGCGAAACAGTCGCATCACCTTGTAGATTGCGACGGTACGCGCACTAGCGACGCGTTTTCTCAACAGCAACAAGCGACGATCTCGCGCGTGCCGAGACGCAATCGCGTAATCCTCCTCAAATTGCGCTTCAAATGAGGCCCCGCTCTTGGTCGTCTCATACCAACGAAAACAAGCGATCCGATCCTCGAGATAAACCGGAGCGCCGCGCTTCGCAAGCCTAAGCCAAAATTCGTAGTCGAATGCCAGCTTAAGCGACTCGTCCAGGTAGCCAATCTGGTCATGCACGCGCCGTCGCCAGAAAGTCGTCATCTGGCTCACGTAGTTTTCAGCGAGCAGGTTCTCGAAGGTGTGGCGGCGAGCACGAAAGTCCTTGTACATGCTTATCCAGCGACGAATCGGCCGGTCCTCGACATCGATGATTTCGCAACGCCCATGGACCCACTCGGCTTGCGGGTGCCGCGCGAACACCTCTGCCACCCTGGCCAAAGCGCCGGGGAGGAGAACATCGTCGCTGTTCACCCATCCGACGATGTCGCCGGTGACAGCGCGCAGCCCCCTATTGATTGCGTCAACTTGCCCTTTGTCAGGCCCGCTGGTCCAGGTTAGCTGGCCCTCGAAGCGTCGCAGGATGTCGAGCGTGCTGTCTGTGCTGCCACCGTCCAGAACACAATATTCGAGATCGAAGTCACCGCGCTGGTCCAGAACGCTCCGCACGGTGCGCTCGATGAATTGCGCTTGGTTGAACGACGGCGTAACGATTGAAATGCGAAGTCGGGACACGATGTCTCCAAAAAGAACACTTTGGGCGCGGGTATTTGAAGTTCACTCAACCGGCACCTCCGAAAAACGAGATGTTAAGGTATTGTCCCGTGCACGGCCTCCGTTTCCCTCACTGCCACAGTTGGGACCGGTACGACACTCGAAGGTGGCGCGCTCCGGGTGGCGGCGATCCAGCGGGAAACCTTGGCCGTATGACGCGGTCGCCGCGGCACCGAGGAAATGTCGTAACCCAGGAACGCCAGGACGAACTGTAATCCCATGAGGATCGGCAGTGCGGCGAGCATGACTGTACCTGCGGGAGTCGTGATACCCAACCTAGCGGACTGCACCCAGCTATAGCCACCGAATCCGATGCCCAGCGTTAGCATAAGCAAACCGAGTGGCAACTGGATGGATGCCAGGGAAAGGTCGCGCAGATAGTAATTGTAGAAAATACGCTTGACGCAATTACGCGCATGCTTGAACAGGAATTCTCCGATAATGCGCGAAATCTTGAGGCTGCTGACTTCGTTGGCGTACTTGGCGTCCATCGGCACGTCGACCACCACAGCACGCAGGGTGTTGAGCCGGAACAGGACGTCGGTCTCGAAAAAGTAGCGTTGGCTGATGCGGTCAAACGGCAGATGCCTTGCCACTTCGGCGTGGATGGCTGTGTATCCGTTGGTGGGGTCGAACAGGTCCCAATATCCTGTTGAAAGCTTCGCCATGAGCGAAAGCACGGCGTTGCCAAATATGCGCATCGGTGGCATCGCGCGAAGTTCCTCCAAGTCAAAGAAGCGATTACCCTTGGTGTAATCCGCCTCACCAGCCAGAATTGGCATGATGAACCGCGGTATCAGCGACGGGTCCATCTGGCCGTCGCCGTCCACCTTGACGATAATTTCCGCGCCGTCACTGATCGCCGCGCGATACCCTGCCATCACCGCCCCACCGACCCCGAGATTCTGCGGATTGCGAATGACCTTGACCCTCGCGTCGAGGCAGTGCGCCTGGACGAAATCACCGGAGCCCTCAGGACAGCAATCGTCGACTACGTAGATTCGCGAAACTTCTGGCCCGATGCCATGAATCACATCCAGTATGTGCTTGCGAACCTTGAAGCTCGGTATGACGACGGCAACGCTGATTTTCTCAGTCATGATCTGGGGGGGGGGGCGGAATAAAGAGTTTGCGTTACCCTCTATCGCTCAGCTTTGCGAATTCGCAAGATGAGGGGCTCTCCGCTTGATGTGGGGGCCGCAGCCA
>Ga0209123_1000986_pt1 | contig 31171 bp, 28 predicted proteins | sample BarGraIncu00431A_FD_184500 | JGI IMG/M metagenome (GOLD analysis project Ga0209123, IMG submission 184500) | Arctic peat soil microbial communities from Barrow, Alaska, USA - Barrow Graham LP Incubations 004-31A (SPAdes) (version 2) | ecosystem: Environmental > Terrestrial > Soil > Wetlands >... | reverse complement strand
CGGCTTCATGTTCTGTTGTGCCGGGAAGGCTGGCTGATTAATTGCAAGCGTACCTACCGGGTCTATCACGCGGCGGGTTTGATGGTTCGCCGACGTAAGCGCAAACGAATTGCCGGCATCGAACGGCGAGTTTGCGCCTGCGCACCCGGTTTCCCGCTTGGCGTTAGTCTCAACGCAGTTTTCGTTGGGAACCAGAAAGACGGGGGTCCTAAATGCAACATCCAAGTTTTCTGTTCGCTGCTTCTGGGTATGTCCCGAATTAAGAATGCAAACGGAGGCAATAGGCGGGAAGGTGATCTCACTATCACGCCCCTTCTCAACCCCCTCTCAATTGTTCTTGCGCGCGCTCCTGCGGTCCAAATATGGTAACGCGCTTCAATGCCTTCAGGTACATGAAGAAACTGCCGCTTCTTTTCTGCTTGTTTGCCCTACATCAAGCCATAATCACACTATCCGCACTAATCTGATCACGCAGTCCTTCGATCTTAGTCCGCTCAGTAAGCGCTGTGCGGGCTTTTTTTGCCGCAAAACTAACGATTAACTATAAGGGGATGAACTCTTCATGAAACTGGTCAAAGCGGCAGCACGTCACAACTGGCTCAACAAGTGCTTGCTGTTTGTACTGCTTGGCTTCTTGCTGGGTAATATTTGTACTGCATCTGCTAACAATATTTCCGCTTGGTTCATTGATGGACGTCCCACTGATGATGCCGTTGAAGCAGTGCAAATCCTGAAAATGGCTGGTGCGGATGGGCTGAATCCAAATGACTATTCAGCGGACGCTCTTGTGCAAATACTGCACAATGCATCTCAAGCACCCATCTCGCCTGCCGAGCAATCAAGACTCTCCAGTGTGTTAACAAGAGCCGTGGAACAGTTCATATCTGATCTTCATTATGGTCGCATAAATCCGCGCGATGTACACGCATCATTTGAAATACCGCCGAAGCAACTAGATCCGAAAATCTATGTAAGAGAAGCTGTTGCCAGACATACGCTCACAACTGCCACACGTGCAGCCGTACCAAAGCTTCCACTCTACGACAACTTGCGAAAAGCACTGGCAACGTACCGACAGCTTGAAAAATCACCGGCATTGCAGCGTTCGATTCCTCCTCTGCCAGCAAGAAAGATTATAGCAGGCCAAGCCTATGCCGGCACAATGGTGTTGGCGCAGAAGTTAATGGCGCTAGGAGATTTGCCAACAGATGCACAAATTCCAATACGATACGAAGCCGCCCTAGTCGATGGCATCAAAGCGTTTCAGAGACGTCACGGGTTAACCCCGGATGGGGTCATTGGTAGAGGTACCTTTGAGCAGCTTAATATCCCGATGGCTACGCGCGTGCGCCAGATCGAGCTAACGCTCGAACGTTTGCGATGGACGCCTTTGCTGTTGGGCAGACGAATGATTGTGATTAATCTGCCTGAGTTCATCCTGCGTGCTTACGAAGTAAACGAAGACCAGATCAACGTGAAGGCAACGATGAATGTCATCGTCGGCAAGTCACTGGACACACAAACCCCCCTATTTTTTGAGGATATGCGGTTCATAGAATTTAGCCCCTACTGGAATATCCCGCCCTCGATTGCCAGAGACGAAACCGTGCCGAAGCTTCGTCGTGACCCCTCTTATTTCAATAAACAGGACATGGAGTTTGTTAATGGTGATGGACGGGTTATATTGACATTGTCTGAATCGAATCTGGCGGCAGTGCTAAATGGGAAATTACGTATTCGTCAGAGGCCAGGAACAAAAAATGCATTGGGTGATATTAAATTCATTTTTCCAAACAACAACAATATTTACTTACACCACACACCATCTATAAAGCTCTTTAAAAGTGACAGGCGGGATTTCAGTCATGGCTGCATCAGAGTGGAAGATCCTGTTGCCTTAGCAAGGTTTGTCTTGCGTGATGAGCCAGAATGGACAGAGGAGCGTATCCGCGATGCAATGGGAAATGGCAAATCAAAAACGATTCGACTGAAGCAACCATTGCCGGTCGTGATTGCTTATGGAACAGTCATTGTCAAAAGCGACGGAAAAGTATATTTCTTTCAAGATATCTACGATCACGATAAATTGCTTGATGCTGCTTTGAGTAAGAAACGCAGGCTAATTCCCAATCACTTTAGCGATACCCCCTAGGAGCATACATTGCTACATAGTGGGGGCATCAGACAGAGTTAGCCTATCAGCCATATCCTGAGCTCTACCTAACCATTGAATAAGCAACCCCTCCCTGTCGGCTGACCACTTTACTGCTTCAGACTTAGTAGGGAAGGTGCGAGTCACATCCGGATAACCCTTGATGCGTATACGAGCTTGATATTGAGATGTGCCGCGCTTGCGGATTGATGCCATACAGCCTCCGAATTGGAGACCCACTGTGGCAAAATTGTGGCAGAACCAAAAAGAAAAAGGGCCACACCTTGCGATGTAGCCCTTAAATCTTGGCTCCCCAAATCAGACAAATCTGGGCAATGGATTATTCTAATTCATTTGTAGTGAACGGCAGGATCCGACCCAATGCGAACCGTCAAAAATGAGGCTGAAATGCAATAACCCTCATACACTCTGGCTCAACTATTTCGGACTATATCAGAACTATAGAATCAACTGACAAGAAGTCAGGAGTGCAACATATTAATGGAGCGGTCTTGCAGAAAATCAATTAATTCATTTATTGACGTGGTTGTTGTTTGTAGTTGTTGCTATTATTTGTACCTAGGCAAAATATTTGCAGACAAGTTCACTGGAGAATGATCATGGGTAAGATATGGATTCTTGTTGCGAATAGCAGCAAAGCAACGCTCATCAGTGCAGATTCGCCTACAGCGCCTTTACAAGTGCTTGAGACGTTAGACGATCCCGATGCGCGCGCGAAGATCAGCGACCTAGTCAGCGACCGCCAAGGTCGCTCCTTTGACCGCCAAGGCGAAGGGCGCCATGCCATGGAAGTTCAAATCGATCCCAAGGAACAGGAACAGATCCGTTTTGCCAAGTTGCTTTCCGAGCGACTAGATGAAGGGCGCGTCGCAAATGCGTTTGAGCGCCTTGTTGTGGTCGCAGCGCCCGCATTTCTAGGTCAGTTGCGCTCACATTTCGGCACACACCTCAGCGCTCTGGTGTCACTTGAGGTTGATAAGGATTACACGTCCCTATCGCTCAAAGAATTGCGCACTCGGCTACCTGAACTGCTCTAAACGCGCAGCAATCCCTTACAGCAATTGGATAGGATTCAGAATGCTGCACTAGCGCATTCTTATGCACAGCTACGGCCTGATTGATCTGTGGGACTTGGGCGACCGGAAAACGTATTCAATGTGTGTCCCTTGATGCATATCCTTGCTTGCTATTGAGAGATTCCGCGCTTGCGGATTGTTGCCATACAGCCTCCGAGTTGGAGACCCACTAAGACAAGATGGCAGCATCATATTGATGATCCAGTCGCCACGAAAAGACCGTTTTGATTGACTTGTATCAAACATATTTATCCAGCAATGTTGATAATTTACTGACCAATAGAAAAAGGGCCACATCTTGCGATGCAGCCCTTGAATCGTGGCTCCCCGACCTGGGCTCGAACCAGGGACCTGCGGATTAACAGTTGATTACTCTGACACTGTATACGCGGGTTTACCTATGAAAACACTATTCGATATTGGTCGTATTTTTGTCGCGTTGGGTCAATACCAACTGTCCAGTTTTGCGGGACCGGCTCTGTTAATTTGCTAAAAATTGTGAATGTAAAAAAAGCCACCGCGAGAGGTGGCTTTTTAAATTGTATTTTGTCTTGTTCAGAAGCGGTAGCCCACGACGATCTTGCCGCTAAGTGATGTTGGCTTGATCGAAAGAACGTCACCACCTCCCACACTGAACGATTTGCTTCTGTAGTCGATTTGCTCCACCGAACCGTCGATAAATACGCACTTGCTCAGGTTGACGCGCGTGCCCACGCCATAACCCCAACCACGGAAATTTTCGGATACCGAGCCACTACTAACAGTAGAACCATCGTCAAAAGAACCGGATGCCTCTCCCTTCATGGCGTTGTAGCTTATTTTTCCATACAACATCACGCGCTGGTCCAATGCATAACCAATTGTGACAGGAATAGACCACGCATTCTTGTATCTGAGAGATCCTGAAGCACCCATCCCAGAGCTCCCATTGATGTTAGCATCGCCTGCTTTTTGGTTTCCTAATGTGTATGTACCGCCAATACCGAGCAGCCAGTTCGGACTAAGTGGGAAGAAATAGTTCGCAGCAATAACGCCATTAGTCGAGGTTTTGCCCACACCGTCAAGCGATCCGCCACCTACATCTACTACCGACAATCCTGCCTTAACGGTATTCGAAGATTGGTTAATACCCAAGCCCAAATCCACCCCAGAAAAAGCAGCAGATGACGTCTGAGCAAAGGCCGACGTCGAAACAATAGCAGCAACAATTGCGGTCACACTCACTAATTTTTTCATGATCGTCTCCGTTACGTTGTATTTAATAAAATTTAAACGCAACAAATCAGCGTTATGATCAGACAATAACAGAGCGAAATCCCCATTTCAATTAATAAAAGCAGAATGTATTTTATTAGTCACAAGTCTCATTTATCGCCCCGGGCTATAAATTAGATACGAACGATAAATTTGATTTTGCGCAAACCAATCGTGAAGAAGTGCTATATATTTAAATCTCACAAAGCAAGGGGATAATCATGAAAACTTATCAAATTGTCGCGGCAAAGCGCTTAGCATTTATATTATTGATTGCATCTGTTTTGGGAGGCTGTGCCCATCGGGGTGGCTGTGCGTTCGACCGTGTTGCTTGCCCCGTTGCTAGTCCGATTTATGTTCCCGCTCCCGAACCCGCACCAGCCCCCGCTCCAGCCCCCGCTCTCGAGCCCAAAGCTGACCGCGGATAAATTCAGGCTGTTCGTGCTGTTCGAAAATTGACCGAATGAATCTGATGCCGCGCTTCTGGCGTGCGACTAACCTCGCACGCCGGTTGTTTTAGCACTGTGGCAATAGTGTGGCGAAGTCAAAAATAGAAAAAGGGGCTACGTTTGCACGTAACCCCTTGAATTTCTTGGCTCCCCGACCTGGGCTCGAACCAGGGACCTGCGGATTAACAGCAGAAGCCACCCCAAAATTCATGTCACGAAAGTTGAAGATTTTTAAAAGTTTTTCTGCCTACCGGTGTGCTGCTCTGCATTAACCGAACCTATGCCGAACCACTATGGTCGGCGTCCCTGATTGTTTGAAGAATTTTCGAATCGCGTCAACGGGTTAGCGAAAATTTACCGAACTGGAACCGATCATCAAAAATTGGGGGGGGATTTGCCAGTGCACCTTTCATGCAATTCATTTGCTGTACGGCAAAGAGCGAACCTTTTGGAGTTCAGATTCAACTAGCTGCGCTCGACACAAAGTGACCACTAAACGCTCACCGAAACAACTTCCTCATATGAAATTCATCTCTGCAACATAAACGCCTCAAAGTCATCAATAGGCACCGGGCGACTGAAAAAATAGCCCTGAGAGGCATGACAGCCAGCATTAGCAAGAAAGTCTCTTTGCATTGCTGTTTCTACACCCTCTGCTATTACGCTGATATCCAAGGCATCTGCAAGCGCGATGATAGTCTTGGCGATTGAGGCATCACTTGGGTTGATGAGCACGTCACGTACAAATGACTGGTCAATTTTCAGCTGATCAAGCGGTAAACGTTTTAAATACGATAGGGAAGAATAGCCTGTGCCAAAGTCATCCAACGAGAAGCCAACTCCCTTACCCTTTAACGCAAACATCTTTTCGATAACATCCTCTGTGTTGGAAAAAAGCATGCTTTCGGTCAATTCCAACTTCAATCGCTTTGCGTTTGCCCCGGTTTTATTGAGTACCGTTAGCACCTGATCGACGAAGTCTGGCTGACGGAACTGTTGGGAGCTAACATTAACAGCGATGGTGAGATGAGCCATTTCTGATCGGCTGGCCCACAATGCAAGTTGTGTGCAAGCGGTTTCCAGTACCCAGTAGCCTAATGGCAGGATCATTCCGGTTTCTTCAGCTAGTGGAATGAACTCGTTGGGCGAGACCAGACCGCGCATGGGATGCTGCCAGCGGACTAATGCTTCACATCCAGCCACCTGGCTTCCCGCCATTTGGGGTTGGAAGTGGAGCACGAACTGCTTTTCTTGGAGTGCAACACGCATTTCGCTTTCTAGCTTGGCACGTTCAATCACGACAACTTCCATCTGCTGGTCAAAGAAACGCAAGGTGTTACGCCCCGCATCCTTGGCTCTATACATGGCAAGGTCAGCTTGTTTTATCAGAGCGTTGATCTCTGTCTGGTTGCCATTGAACATACTTGCTCCGATACTCGGAGTAATGAAGTGCAAGATATCTCCAAGCTGATAAGTTTGGCTGATGGCTGCGCGAATTTTTTCGCCAACAAGCTCAGTCTGGCTTGCTGCCTCGCTTTGTACGCGACTTAAGCCACCTAGCATCACAACAAATTCATCACCGCCCAGACGGGCTACTGTATCCTCTTCACGCACACATCCCAACAGACGCTGGGCGACCTGCTTCAACAAGAGATCCCCCATGTCGTGACCGAGGGTGTCATTCAGCGCTTTGAAGTTATCGAGATCAATGAGCAGCAGCGCACCATAATTTCCGCTCCGCACACTGGTGGCCATACCTTGTCTAATGCGATCATTTAGAAGCGTGCGGTTGGGTAGTTCTGTAAGCTGATCAAAGAAGGCCAACTGATTAATTTTATTTTCTGATCGCTTGCGCTCAGAAATATCCTGAAATACATTCACCGCACCAATGATTTGTCCATCCTTCGCCATGGCGGCAACTGTAAACTCAACTGGGAAATAGGATCCATCCTTGCGCCAATAAATATCTTCATTGACCAGACGCCGCTCCCCATCACTGAGTGTCTTCAAAGTGGGGCATTCAGTTTTTGGGTAGGGCCTATCATCAATATGATGTTGGTGGGTCAGATTGTGGACTTCTAGGCCAACCCCTTCATTTTCGTCCCAACCGAACATCCTTCGAGCTGCCGGGTTTATGAAAACAATCTTGCCCTCCAAATCGACCAAACAGATGCCATCGCCAGCCGAAGTCAGGATTAGTTCGGTTTGTTGTCTGGCCAGTTCAGTTTCTTTATAGGAGTACTCCAACTTGGTCGTGTATTCCTCCTCCTTCCGAAGAATATCTGCGTGGTCGGCCTCACGTCTTTTCCAGGCACGATGAATTAGCGTAGTGAAAAACAGGGAAAGGAACATGAAAAGAACCGTTAGGCCTGCCATATGAAATGAATCGATACGCCACCCAGACAGATAATCTTCATCGGCCAAGCCGACTACTAGGTAGAGTGGATGGGGACCCACCTTGCGAACAGAGAAGATACGGGGGACACCGTCAATCACGGATTTGGCATGATAGGTAGTTGCGCTTTGATCGGAATTGATGAATGCAAGAAAATTGGCAGAGGGCGTACTCAAACCAGCCGGATCGCCATGGGCCTCAGCTTTTTCGTAACGAGCGAGCACACCGGTCTTGTCCCACAGGCTGATAATCCCCAGTGGCCCAAGGCCGAGCGCTGAAAACCTGTCCGAAAATCGTTCCACCGGCACCGCAGCATGAACAACACCATCGAAGGAGCCATCCGGCTTGTTGATACGACGCCCCAATATGATCATCTGCATCTGGGCGACACGACCCATGATAAGTTCGGAAAATACCAAGCCAGCAGATGGATCATCCCTCAGGCGAATGAAGTATGGACGGTCTGCGATGCTTACGTTAGACACCTTCGCATCTTTGACCGCAAATCGGATAATGCCTTGTGCATCATCCACTCTCAGACCGCCCATCTCGGGAATATGGGCATCTTGCTGCTTTAAAAAGGTTTCAAGCGTCTTTGGGTCAATGCCTCCATGTGCCTTTTGCCTGGCGATTTCCTCAATGGCAGTAAGCAAGGTGATGTCGATCTTGCTGATGAAACCACTAAGGTCTTGCTCCAAAGTCTTGGAATAATTTTCTGCCTGGATTGTGTTATTGGCAAACAGACGCTCGCGGTTTTCCTTCACCGCCAAGCCAACCGTTAGGATCACAAATATATTGATTAGAATGGTGCCAACCCATAGCAATATGTAAATGCCACGAATTTTCTTAATTAGATTAAACCACAATGTAAATGCTCTCATTCTCACCTCAGGCCAAACGTGGTTTCTTAATATCGGCGCCGATTAAAATTTGATTCAGAGCGACAGCTGCTTTTTGAGCCAGTAATAGTGGATAAGTGTACCAAACAGTTGCTTGTTGAAGCTCTCCTTTTCCATGTTTTGATACAAACGGAATGTGTCATGAGCAAAAAGCAGGATCGCATGGCGTACCAACGGTCGGATGGCAATTGGGCTAATAATCGTAACGATGCTGTCTAATCTCTGCTCCTGGCAGATAGCCGCCTTCTGTAAGCGATCTGATCAAACCCATCTTGCCATAACTGCCTAACCAATTCGGCCTAAGCTTGAAGGTTAATCAGCAATCCCTGCAACCACTCCCATAGCACCTGCAGTACAAATTTCACTCATCCGACCCCTAACATTTCGAACACAAACCCGCCCCATAGCGCCACGCGCGGGCACCCGATGAGGGTAGCCATCTCCGCCCCGCACAAGCGGCAGAAAGGCCCATTTATGGCCCAGCGGAGGCCAGATTCACCCCCGCCGGAACCTGCCCCACCGACCCCGCTACGCCGCGACCGGCTCCTCTACCGCCACCACCTTCACCGCGCTCTTGATTGCCGTTGACGCACTGTTGGACGCAGCCTGCAACGTGGTCAGTGACAAGTGAGCGTACCGTTCAGTCACCTTGGTGTCCGAGTGCCCGAGGATCTTTTGGACCTCATATATGGTGCGACCACTGTTAACCAAGAACGACGCGAACTGATGGCGAAGATCATGCAACCGGAGATGCGGCAGTCCAGCCTTATTACGCAGACGCCCCCAGACACGATTCACTGATGTCAGAGGTTCTCCAGTTTGAAGGTTGATGAACAATGACTCATGCTTGCCTTCCGTGCCGACACTATCCAGCACTTCGATCGCGCTGTCGTTAAGCGGTATAGCCCTTATACGCCTTGACTTTGAATTTAACGCCGGGATGCGCCAAACCCTTGTTTGCCGGTCGATGTGATCCCATCGTGCCTGCAACGCCTCAGACAGCCTGGCCCCTGTTGAGAGCAAGAAAAGTGCAACCTGACATACCGTCGGTGGTTGATTGGCACGAAGCACCGTCACAAGCCTTTGCAACTCATCGTCGTTTAGGTAGTGTTCGACCTTGTTATCCACGTTATAAAGCTGAATGCGAGCCGCCGGGTTCTTCTCCAGCATTTCCCATTCAATCGCAAGGTTTAATGCACGACGAATCAGCTTTATGTGATGATCAGCACTGGCCGGAGCCAACCCTTCAGCCAATACCGACGCATGAAAAGTCTGGATTTGCTGGCGCGTGATTTCGTTTAAGCGCTTGTTGCCGAAGACACCATTGATGCGCAGCCGGAACAATTCTTCGTCCCGTTTCCAAGATCGCTTCCTTGAAGTCGCATAGGGTAGGTAATGCTGCTCGAAAAAAGTCGCAAAAGTGATAACTGCCTTCCGTGCCTTTTCTTCGCCGCGTGGGTCGCTGCCTAATGCAATTTCTGCCTTCTGAATTTTGGCTTTTTTATGTGCTTCCCCAAGCGTGATGTCAGAGGTACGGCCAATCTTTTGATGGGCGGTCGTGTTGCTTTCATTTTTGTAGCGTAGGTAAAAGGTACCCTGCCCCGGACTGGTGGCACGGACTTCGATGTATAGGCCGGGAAGGTCACTATCAACGTACTCGATTCTTGCTTTGTCTTCCGGGCATTTCAGTTCATTGGCGATGAAGCTGTCGGTTAGTTTTACTACTGGCATCAACGAGATCGCGTTCAACATACGAATGAACTAAGGTGCTTTTGACTCCAAATACATCTTCTGTTTTATGCTTCATTGAAGTCTCATGAAAATCTAAATATAAAGAAGCTTGCATATTGGCTTTTCAAAACTGTTCTATTATTTTGCACAGCAATAACTGAGGCATGAAAGGGCCATCGAGACCTTAGCGCAAATCATCGACTGGCGACGTGGGGTCTGTTCACTACAAGCAGAGAGGGTACTTCGACTTCCTTCCCCCGTTTAAGTAAACGGCGGGGCTATGGATACAAAAATATCATTTGCACAAAGAAATACTATACTTTCAATTGCTATTAGTGTCATTGCTTTTGGGCATCATTAATGATTAATTTGCACTTCTACATTTAAATGCGGCGGATTCAACTGGTCACTGCAACACCTATATTTATTAATTGATTAATATCTAGGGGGAAATGGTGAGTGTTTATGGAGCGATTGCATCCTCTCCCATATTTTGTACGATGAGGATTTAGAGTCTGCGGGAATTGGTTGGCTCGATATTGCGCTCTGTTGGAATCAACATCGCACGAAAATTGACGGACGCTCAGGCGGTGCAGAAATAGAAAAAGGGCCACACCTTGCGATGTAGCCCTTGAATTTCTTGGCTCCCCGACCTGGGCTCGAACCAGGGACCTGCGGATTAACAGAAGAAACTACCCAAAAATTCGTGTCTCGAAAGTGCAAGAATTTTAAGAATTTTTCTGCATGCCGGTGTGCCGCTCTGCATTAACCGAACCTATGCCGAACCACTATGGTCGGCACCTCACTCAGTTTCAAAAAATCTCGAATCGCGTCAACGAGTTACCGTAAATTCTCGCCGAACTGAAACCGATCATCAAAATTTCGTTTTCGGTGCCCCCTATTGCAACTGCCTGATTGGCTGCTTCCACCCAAAGCGGCCGGACAAATGCACCTCGCGAGTGGCCGCCCTTCCTTAAACTGCTACTAAATAATGCATCGGAGCGATGACGTTGATGTTAACCGAACGTCTTGCCTCGCGTCACTTTCCACGCCAACGACCCAGGCCTAAAAAGATACCCATCGCAACGTACGCTGCCGCACAGACCAAGCGGGATGACATGGCTAAAAGTGACCCACTCGGTCAGCGCCGCAATGGCTGCCGGGTACCACTTGCCAGATGTTGGTTGACGACAAAAATACCCTCGGACACCCGCCTGAGATAAAGGGACCGCTCTTTTTGTTGCTGATTTTCGAACCTCTGGGTACGTCACTTAACGAAAAGAGAGAGAAACACTATGACCGACTTCACCTATCTTACCTTACCCTTCGACACGACGACCTTCACTTCACCGCTGGCAGGAACGGATGACACGATCACTGCTAACGTATTGGCTGACTTCACAATCACTGGCAATGGCGGCAATGACGTTGTCACGACCGGCGCAGGCAACGACACCATCACCACCGGTGCCGGCAACGACACCATCGACGCCGGCAACGGCAATAACACCGTGACCGCTGGCAACGGCACAAACGCGGTCACGACCGGCACTGGCAACGACACCATCACCACCGGTAGCGGCGAAGATACGATCATTGCGGGCGGTGGCAATAACATTATCAGCGCCGGTGACGGCATCAACACCGTCGCGACCGAAGCGGGCAACGACACCATCACCACCGGCGCCGGCGCGGACCTCATCAATTCCGGCGCCGGCGATGACATCATCAATTCCGGCGCCGGCGATGACATCATCATTGCAGGTGACGGCAACGACCAGATCAATGCCGGCACTGGCGACGATATGATTACCGCAGGGGGCGGTCTCGACGCGCTCATCGGCGGCGGCGGCCACGACACCTTCGTGTACAGCAACCTTGCCGACGCGCTGCTCGGCGCCGACACCATCGCCGACTTCAGCACCGCTCTTCCCAGCGGAGCAGGCGAAGGAGACATGCTCAATCTCGCCGGTCTGGTTCTTAACTTCACTGGCGCGCACGACAACAGTCTCGCCAACCTCGTCTCCGATGGTTTCCTTCACTTTAGCGCTGGCGGCGGCGGCACGGTGATCAGCTTCGACAGCAACGGTAGCGACGCTGGCGGCTCAATGGGAACGCTTGTGACCTTGGTCGGCGTTCCGTTCAGCACCGAGGGGGACGCATTGCACAATTTCGCGGATAATATTGTGACCTAAAACTAGCGTTGCTTGAGGTGGCTCGCGGCAAAGCTTGACCGATTGCGGATATCACCGACGCTGAAGCCCGATCCACTTTTGCCACGCGCCTGCGACAGGGCATGGCGGATCGGGCGTAATGACCAAGGGATAGATGATGACGCGCATTCCCTTGCGCCGTTTGGTCGCCAGCGTATGTCAATGGTCTTAGCCGCCGCCCATCTTCGCACTCTGACCGCGCTGTCTAAGCGTTTCCATAACCAGTTCGCAATGCTCTCCCTGCACTTCAATCACACCATTCTTGACTGTCCCAGCCGCACCGCAGAGAGTGCGCCAGCTCTTGCCCAGCGAGGCGAGGGCTATTGAGTAGAGCGCTAGCCTTTGATGAGAGTGACGCTCTTACCCCCGCCCCTTGGTCTGATGTGACACACGCACCGCGCCCCGTAGTCTGATGTGACACACGCACCGCGCCCCGTAGCGTCACGCGGGAGCACCCGATGGGGGTAGTCATCCCCACCCCCGCCAGCGTGGCAGAGGGGGCAGTTTTGGCACCCCGGGGTGCCGACCTGACCCCGCCCCCGAGCCCGAACCGCCGAAGCTCACCCCGCCCGCTACGCCGCAACCGCCCCCTTGATTGCCGTTGACGCACTGTTGGACGCATCCTGCAATGTGGTTAGCGACAGATGCGCATACCTTTCTGTCACCTTGGCATCTGAATGACCCAGTATCTTTTGCACCTCATACAAGGTACGACCACTGTTGACCAGGAACGACGCGAACTGATGGCGCAGGTCATGCAAACGAAGATGCGGCAATCCGGCCTTGACGCGAAGTCTTCCCCAGACACGATTCACCGATGTCAGAGGATCCCCGGTTTGAAGGTTGATAAACAAAGACTCATGCTTGCCTTCCGTACCGATTTGATCAAGCACATCGATCGCGCTGTCGTTTAAAGGAATAGCCCTGCGTGGTACATGTCCCACCCGCAAAAGCAAAGCGTCATGGTTGGTGGCGAGGAATATCATGTCGTCCCTCGGGATAAAAACTTCTATTCTGCCTACCGCCCCTATCGCATGGCACTTGGCACATGGTCCGAAGGTATTGCGCTGGAAAAAGCCCGGCATGTAGAGGCCGTCGAAAAAGCCACAAACTGCAAGGCCACAGACACTATCCTCATGGCACCAGCCTACATCATCTCGGTCGACTGTAGCGTACGTCCGGTATCTAAGTGATATTTTTCGCTTGTACCTACAGCTAACTGAATCGCCTACAGTTTATAAGCCACTTGGTGCCTACATATTTAAGTGGAGATGAGATATAGGGGTTCGGTTGCGTTCTGCATTGCGCAGCACCGAGCCGTCACCAAAAGACGGCAACCGATAAAAACGGGGGAAAGTGAAATAGAAAAAGGGCCACACCTTTCGATGTAGCCCTTGAATCTTGGCTCCCCGACCTGGGCTCGAACCAGGGACCTGCGGATTAACAGTCCGTCGCTCTACCAACTGAGCTATCAGGGAATAAGCATGAAATTATAGCGGCGGTTTTTGCGGCTGTCAATTCAAGATGAGGATTTTTGAAGACATCCCTTCTCAATTTTGCATGTTTATAACAAGCCGTGCTCAGCGAATGAATAAACGTTTGTACCCGCAACAATAAAATGATCAAGTACACGCACGTCTATCAGTGCCATTGCCTGCTTTAGCGATTTGGTCAGTGATTGATCGGCAGCACTAGGTTCCATTGAGCCGGATGGATGATTGTGCGCGAATATGACGCTAGCGGCATTATGCGCCAGCGCCACCTTGACGATCTCTCGTGGATGAACACTAGTTTGCGTCAAGCTTCCTCGAAACATTTCCTCGCCAGCGATCAATCTGTTTTTTACATCGAGGAACAAAACTGCAAAAGACTCATGCTGCTTATAGCTTAAAAAAAGCTGCAAATATTGCCTGACTACCAGAGGCGAGCTAAGCAATGTACCAACCTCCAACTCTTCAACTAAGGAGCGCCGCGCCAACTCAAGCATGGCCTGTAACTGGGCATACTTGGCCGATCCAAGACCATTGATAGATGAAAATTCTGCTAAGCCAGCAGAAAACAGTCCGTTGAGTGACCCAAAACGGCTGATCATTTCATGCCCCAAGTCAACAGCCTATTTTCCTTTGACACCGATATGTAAAAATATCGCTAATAGCTCGGCATCTGTCAGCGCATGTGCGCCATGTTTAATCAATCGTTCTCGTGGTCGCTGATCTTCAGGCCAATCGTTAATTGCCATAGTTGCGTAGCCTTAGTTGCTAAAGCACTATCCAGTCAAGTGGAGCGTTGATATCAAGCCTGCGACTTGTACCGACCTCGTTTAGAATGACGGTTGTATTGGCATTATTATGGTTATCAAAGTGAAAATGGACAAGGTAATTTTTCTGGCTCAGCCACGTGGTTTTTGCGCAGGCGTCTATCGCGCAATTGAAGTAGTTGAGCGCGCTATTGCGCAATTGGGTGCGCCAATTTATGTGCGCCATGAGATCGTGCACAACTCTTACGTAGTGGACGGGCTGCGCAAAAAAGGCGCCATTTTCATCGAGGAGCTGGCAGAAGTCCCCACTGGCAGTACCGTTATTTTTTCTGCTCACGGTGTATCCCAAGCGATACGCACTGAAGCAGAGCAACGTGGCCTGAATGTCTTTGATGCAACCTGCCCTCTGGTAACAAAAGTACACATAGAAGTGGCAAAGATGCGCGGTGAAGGACGAGAAATCGTCATGATTGGCCATCGAGGGCACCCGGAAGTGGAAGGCACCATGGGGCAAGCCGATTCGGGCATGCTTTTAATTGAAACTCCAGAAGATGTGCTGACACTGCAAGTCAAGAACCCTGACTTGCTGGGGTATGTAACGCAAACCACTCTATCAGTGGATGATTCTGCCAATGTCATAGCAGCCCTGAAGCAACGCTTCCCAAATATTGCAGAACCAAAAAGAGCCGATATCTGCTATGCGACGACCAACAGGCAAGAAGCCGTCAAACTCATGGTGCCACAGGTAGACTTGATCATCGTTGTCGGCAGCCCCAACAGCTCCAACTCCAATCGTTTACGAGAAGTTGCAGAAAAAATGGGGACTGTTGCGTACATGGTGGATAACGCCCAGCAGATTAATTCGGCTTGGCTAGGTGAAAAAACCAAAATTGGCGTCACGGCAGGCGCATCCGCGCCTGAAGTTTTGGTTCAGGCAGTGATTGACCGACTGAAGGAATATGGCGTCAGCAACGTACGCGTACTTGAAGGCGTTGAAGAGAATACCGCCTTCCCCTTGCCGAAAGGTTTGGGAGCGGCGACGGCAAAGTCAACATCGGAATTGCCTTGACCTAGCCCCCATGTAACGCGCAAGAATCGCTGAAACACCGAGAAGTGTTGGTGTATCCGCAGTGATGACATAGGTCGGGATCGCGGCAAGATAATGCGAAAACCGGCCTTTTTCTTCAAAGCGAGCACGAAAGCCGGAACGTACAAACCTATCTCCCAAACTGGGAACAATACCGCCTCCGATATAAATACCGCCCTTTGCGCCCAGCGTGAGCGCAAGATTGCCTGCAACCGTTCCCAGCATAGTGCAAAAGAATTCAATCGCCTCATCGCATAGGGGGCATTCTGCCGCGAGTGCGCGGCGAGAAATTTCGGGGGCGTTTATCGATTCCGGCGTTACGCCAGCCTGAGTTGCCAAGGCTCGAAAAATAAGTTCCAGTCCCATGCCTGATAACAAGCGCTCAATCGAGACGTGCGGATATTCTTGCCAAGCATAACGTAGGATACTTATTTCTCGCTCGTTGGCTGGTGAAAAATCTACATGCCCACCTTCTGTCTCAAGTGCAATCCATTCATTATCAGCAGGGACCAAGCCTGACACACCTAATCCTGTGCCTGCGCCTAACAGGCCAATAGGTTTTCCCGGTACGACCAAACCACCACCAATCTGCAATTTTTGACGGTTTGCCAAACGTGGGATAGCCATCGCTAGAGCGCTAAAATCATTCACGATCAGGAGCGTTTCAAACCTAAATTCCAGACGCATCGCTTCGATAGAAAATTCCCATGCGGCGTTGGTCATCTTCAGCCAGTCACCATCAACCGAATTTGCTATGGCAAAGGCTGCGTGCCTCACTTTCGCAACACCTGCGGCAATCGTCTGCAAATGCGACATATAGGCGTTGACGGCTGCCGATAGACTAGAGTAAGCCTTGATCGGCATGATAGAAAGCGCCCCAATATCACCGTTCTCAAACTCAAGCGCAAAGCGCACATTGGTACCGCCAATATCAGCCAACAAGCGAGGGAATTCATGCCCGCCCTCATGTCCACGCGCTAAACCATCATTGGCAGAGCCTAGAATAGCTTCCATTAAATTTCCTGAAATAGGTGTGCTGGCACATTCCATTGCCGCTTCATGCCATGCTGTACGCAAGTTTTGATTCTTTGCAGCATGAGGCCTATGTTAAAATCGCTAACCAATTATAGCCACTCTTGAAAGAAAGAACACCATGGCAGGACATAGCAAATGGGCCAATATCAAGCATAAAAAAGCTGCTACCGACGCCAAGCGCGGCAAGGTCTGGACACGAGTCATCAAAGAAATCACCGTTGCAGCACGCATGGGTGGCAGTGACCCATCCGCCAACCCTCGCTTGCGACTGGCCGTAGAGAAGGCAGCGGAAGCCAATATGCCTAAAGACAACGTGCAACGCGCCATTGCTCGCGGCGCCGGCGAATTGGAAGGCGCCAACTATGAAGAAGTCCGTTACGAAGGCTACGGCATCAACGGTGCCGCTATTATCGTTGATTGCATGACGGATAACCGGGTACGCACTGTTGCCGAAGTGCGCCATGCGTTTTCAAAATTTGGCGGCAACATGGGAACCGAAGGCTCAGTTGCCTTTATGTTCAAACATTGCGGCCAGTTTTATTTTGCTCCAGGCACCAATGAAGATGCGCTGATGGAAGCAGCGCTAGATGCCGGTGCCGAAGACGTGATTACAGACGAGGAAGGTGGCATTGAAGTACTTTGCGCTCCGCATGATTTCTCGAAAGTAAAGGACGCGCTGGAAAAAGCCGGATTCAAGGCGGAAATGGCAGAAATCATCATGAAACCGGATGCGGAAACCGAATTTGGTGGCGACGATGCAGTGAAAATGCAAAAATTGCTTGATGCGCTTGAAAATCTCGATGATGTGCAGGAAGTTTTTACTAACGCCAGCATTGAGAATTAACAATATTGCGTTTATCACCTAGTGCACACTGCTCAAACAGAGTATTTCCACAAATCAATCAACGCATAGCGATTCTCTTTCATGAAAATATTGGTAGTCGGCTCTGGTGGCCGTGAACATGCCCTTGCCTGGAAAATTGCCCAGTCCGAGCGTACGCAAGTTGTTTTTGTCGCTCCCGGCAACGGTGGGACAGCGCTTGATCCGCGTTTGAAAAACATTGCAATAAGTGACCCGGCAGAGCTGGCAGAATTCGCGCTGAAAGAGAATGTCGGATTAACCATCGTCGGCCCGGAAACTCCGCTTGCCGCAGGCATCGTCAACCTATTCCGAAGCAAAGGCCTGAAAATTTTCGGACCGACAAAGGAAGCGGCACAACTTGAAAGTTCGAAAGATTTTGCCAAGGCATTCATGCAACGCCACGGCATCCCCACCGCTGGATTCAAGACGTTTTCCGATGCGGAGGCTGCGCATAATTACATCCAGCAACAAGGCGCACCTATTGTCGTCAAAGCGGATGGGTTAGCTGCAGGCAAGGGCGTTGTCGTTGCAATGTCGGAAGACGAAGCGCATACCGCCATTGACATGATGCTGTCCGATAATAAACTGGGAGATGCGGGAGCTCGTGTCGTTATTGAGGAATTTCTGGACGGAGAAGAAGCCAGTTTTATCGTGATGGTAGACGGCAAGAACATTTTAGCTTTAGCCACCAGCCAGGATCACAAGCGGCTAAAAGATCACGACGAAGGGCCCAACACTGGTGGTATGGGTGCGTACTCCCCCGCCCCAATAGTCACGCCAGAACTTCACGCACGCGTCATGCGAGAGATCATTGCGCCAACCGTGCATGGTATGGCTAAGGATGGCATAGTGTTCACAGGCTTTTTGTACGCTGGGCTGATGATTGACAACAAAGGCAACCCCAAAACACTGGAATTCAACTGTCGAATGGGCGATCCAGAAACACAGCCAATCATGGCGCGCCTGAAAAGCGACCTGCTGAACGTAATGGAACATGCAGTAAATGGCACACTCGACGCCGTAGAGCTTAAATGGGATCGCCGCACAGCACTTGGTGTCGTAATGGCTGCAGCGAATTATCCTGACACACCAAAAAGTGGTGATTTAATTACTGGCATACCACCTGAATCTGCCGATTGTGTCACCTTCCACGCAGGCACAAGCTTAACAGACGGTAAACTAAAGACATCTGGCGGTCGCGTATTGTGCGTTGTTGCGCTTGCCGACACAATCAAGATGGTACAAAAAATGGCTTACGAAGCGGTCGAGAAAATTCATTTCGATGGCGCTCAATATCGACATGACATTGGCTGGCGTGCGTTGAAGCATCACGGTCAAAACTGAGCTTCCCGCTACATGACGCACTGCGTTCTCATTTTAGGAGGAAGTTTCGATCCGGTTCATAATGGACATATTGCGCTTGGTGCTCATTTTTGCAAGTTACTGGAACCGGATGAGTTGCGTGTGATCCCAGCCGGTAATCCATGGCAAAAGGAACGCTTGCTAGCGACAGCCGATCATAGGGAAGAGATGCTACGGCGTGCATTTGAAGCGCAACAACTGCCGATCAAAATTGACCGCCAGGAAATTGAGCGTAAAGGTGCCACCTATACCATCGATACGGTACGCGCGATCCGCGACGAAATCGGACCGCAAGCTTCGATAGTATTGCTTCTTGGCATTGATCAGTTAAATCGGCTGGACTCATGGCATGAATGGCGGAATATTTTTAATTACGTGCATATTTGCGCAGCTTCACGCCCAGGTTATCCAGCTGACTGGTCGCAAATGCCACATGAAGTAGCGGCAGAGTTCTCACGGCGAAAGGGAACACTCGGCCAAATTCGATCTACATCGCATGGATTGACTTACCTGACGCAAGATTTGGCTGTGGATGTTTCAGCCACCGACATTCGCCTTGCCTTGCAACACGGCGCCAAACCGGCATCCCTGATTCCGCCGGTAGTGCTAGACTATATTGAACAATTTCACCTCTACAAGGACTAAATGGACATTAAGAAACTACAGAAGCTCGTTATTGACGCGCTTGAGGACGTTAAAGCACAAGATATTCATCTGTACGATACGACTCACCTGACCAGCCTGTTCGACCGCATTGCGATCGCATCCGGTACATCAAACCGCCAGACCAAAGCACTTGCAGCATCAGTGCGCGACAAGGTCAAGCAAGCAGGTGGAAATGTGCTCAGCATGGAAGGCGAAAATACAGGTGAATGGGTGTTGGTCGATCTGGGCGACATGGTTGTCCATATCATGCAACCAACCATTCGCGCCTACTACCGACTGGAAGAACTCTGGGGCGACAAGGCAGTCAGCGTGACGTCAGCCAAGCGGATCACAAAGGCAACAGCAAGCAAGCCGACAACCGCTAAAGCCGTACCAAAGAAATCATCCAAACTAGCCGCCGAAGCTGCGGAAGTAGAAGATGCGCCTAAAAAACGCGCTCCACGCAAGACGGTAAGCAAAACAACGACATCTGCTGTCACAAAAACAGCCACTACGAAAGCGCCAGTAAAAAAAGCTGCCTCTCCAAGAAAACCTGCTGCTCCAAAAGCTGAGACGGTAACAAGCAAGAAGCCTGTAGCGTCAAAACCTGCCAAGGTCGCAGCGCCAAAAGCTAAAGCAACGGCAAGCAAAGCACCCACAAAGTTGACAAGCGTAAAAAGAAAAGTAGCAGAATAATTCATCATGCAACTCATCATTGTTGCGGTTGGCCATAAAATGCCTGCCTGGGTAGATGCGGGGTTTGGCGAATATGCAAAGCGTATGCCGCCAGAATGTCGCATCAGCCTGAAGGAAATCCGCCCGGTGGAACGGTCGGGAAGCAAAACGGCAGAAACAGCGATGGCTCTTGAGAGAGAAAGAATTGAAGCGGCTTTACCAAAAGGCGCACGCATTGTTGCTCTTGACGAACGCGGCAAAGACTTGACCACGATGCAGCTATCACGGAATCTGACCCAATGGCAGCAGGATGGCGGCGATGTTGCCTTCGTCATCGGTGGAGCCGACGGACTGGATCCCGGATTGAAAGCCTGCGCAGCTGATTTGATCCGCATATCCAGTCTGACGTTACCACATGGCATGGTACGCGTACTGTTGGCTGAACAACTTTACCGCGCTTGGTCAATTACACAAAATCATCCGTACCATCGGGTGTAAGCATGAAGAGCCCAAGTCAAACCATCTACCTCGCCTCCCAAAGTCCGCGCCGCCAGGAACTGTTACGCCAAATTGGCGTTGAGTTTGTATTGCTGCTATTGCGCAGCCAAGGACCACGCGGCGCCGACGTTAGCGAAGAAGTACAGCTTGCAGAGTCACCACACGATTATGTGGCACGTGTCGCACGGGAAAAGGCATGCTTCGCGCAGCGAGTAATGAACGCACGCCAGCTTCCACATTGTCCGATCCTTGCAGCAGACACCTCAGTCGTTCTTGATGGGAAAATTCTTGGCAAGCCAGCTAATGCCGATGAAGCGGTTGCTATGCTCGAATCTCTATCAGGCTGTACGCATCAGGTACTGACCGCCATTGCAGTAAAACACCACGATCAACTCTGGCAAACCACACAGGTTTCTGATGTGAGTTTTGCCACATTGACTAGTGAAACAGTACAGGCATATTGTGCAACACATGAACCGTATGACAAAGCTGGCGGCTATGGCATCCAAGGCATGGCGTCAATTTTTATCGAGCACATCGTTGGCAGCTATTCAGGCATCATGGGGCTCCCACTATTTGAAACTGCAACACTGTTACGTCAAGCTGGCATAAAAACCTTATGAACGAAGACATTCTGATCAACATCACGCCACAGGAAACGCGCATTGCGCTGGTTCAGCAAGGCACCGTGCAGGAGTTGCACGTCGAACGAACGCTTTCTCGCGGCCTAGCAGGGAATATCTATTTAGGAAAGGTTGCGCGCGTTTTGCCTGGCATGCAATCTGCATTCATCGATATTGGGTTAGAACGTGCGGCCTTCCTGCACGTTGCAGACATCTGGGAGGCCAACCCTCACAACAGTACAACAACAACGCTGACCCCAATTGAAAAAATCCTGCATGATGGGCAAGCCGTGATGGTAAGGGTCATCAAGGATCCGATTGGAACAAAGGGCGCTCGACTCTCAACACAAATCTCAATCGCAGGGCGCATGCTGGTCTATTTGCCACAAGACGCGCATATCGGCATATCGCAGCGTATTGAAGATGAAACAGAACGCGAATCTTTGCGCACTCGTGTACAAAGCCTGCTGTCGCCGGATGAAAAAGGCGGGTACATCGTTCGCACAATGGCAGAAGATGCCTCAGATGCAGAATTGCAAGCAGACATAGACTATCTGTGCAAGATATGGAGCAGCATTAGCGAAGCAGCACGCACCCAAATGGCTCCGAAATTGCTATATCAAGATCTAAATCTTGCGCATCGCGTGTTGCGCGATTTTGTTGGTGATAACACCGCCAGCATTCATGTAGACTCGCGCAAAAATTTTCAGAAACTATCCGAATTTGCTGCCACCTATACCCCAGGCGTGCTGAACCGTATACAGCATTACACGGGTGAACGGCCGCTATTCGACCTGTATGGCGTCGAGGAAGAGATCCAGCGAGCACTCGGACGCCGCGTTGATTTAAAGTCTGGTGGCTATCTGGTTATAGATCAAACCGAAGCGATGACCACCATCGATGTGAATACCGGCGGGTTTGTTGGTGGACGCAATTTCGATGACACCATTTTCAAGACTAATCTTGAAGCGGCACTTGCCATTGCGCGGCAACTTAGAATGCGCAACCTTGGCGGCATCATCATCCTTGACTTCATTGACATGGAGAATATCGAGCATCGTGATGCAGTGATTGCAGAGCTGAACAAAGCACTGGCTGCTGATCGGACAAAAGTTTCCATCAGCAGCTTTTCCGCACTCGGCTTGGTTGAGATGACACGCAAACGCACCCGTGAATCACTCTCACATATTTTGTGCGAGCCGTGCCCCTCCTGTCACGGCAAAGGAGAGGTAAAGACATCTCGCACCACCTGCTATGCAATTTTGCGCGAGATACTGCGCGAAGCTAAACAGTTCAACCCGCGAGAGTTCCGAATCATTGCATCGCAGATGGTTATCGACATGTTTCTGGAGGAAGAGTCCCAGCATCTTGCCATGCTAAGTGATTTCATCAAAAAGCCTGTTTCACTACAAGTGGAAACAGGGTACGCCCAAGACCAATACGACATTATCCTCATGTGATGGGAATAACATATTTTTCTATATATATGTTAAATAACTATTGAGCTACTTGCGAGTTGCAGTGGCTCAACAAATTAAATTCGATCACTTTGTTTGTTAGGACTTGAAAGTAATGAATCAATCGCAACTTTAACTTCATTAACATCAGCTGGCCTACCTTGGTCACCAAGGTTAATGATACTGGAAGACCAATCTCCTTGTGTTTTCCATTTCGGCGAGTCTGAATATAGCTCGACCGTCGGACGACTGAATGCTGCTGCAATGTGCGTCAATCCTGTATCGACGCCAATAACCAATCTCGCATGCGCAGCAAGCAAGACAGCTTCTAAAATTGGTAGCTGTGGTAATACGTATGACCCCGGAATTTGTAGGGACAGTTCTTTTGCATCCTGTTTTTCACTTTCCGTCCCCCATGGTAGGAGTATTGGTAATTTTTTATCTGTTATGAAACGCCCGATTTTTATCCAATTTTGTAGAGACCATTTTTTGGCATCGCGGGCAGTGCCGTGAAAAAATACTGCATATTGAGAGTCTGGCATCCAAGCGGGAAAAATGTCAGGTGTATTAATTGAGAAATCAGGTGGGTTATCTACGCTATATCCCAATGCAGTTGCAGCAACGAGACGGCCACGTAGAACTGCATGTGTATGCAGGTTTACCGGTACACTTTGCGTATGAAAAATGCGTGATATCCCTTCGTACCCGGAGCCTTCAGTACCATTTGCTAAGCCCACTTTCCTTCCCCCATCAATTATCTGGGCCAGTGCCATGACAATGCCAGTTTTTAGCAAGCCTTGAGTATCGAAAATATAATCATACGACTCGCGCCGCAGGGCTTGTGAAAATTCTCGTATTTCTCTAATCGTTGCAACTGAGAAAATATTCTTGCGCCAGCGACGAAGGGCAAATGGAATGACATTGCGCACATGAGGGTTGAGACTGATCACATCAGCATATGCCTCTTCTACAACCCAGTCTATTTTAGCATCCGGGTAATAATATAGAATGTCTGCAAGCATGGGCATGTTGTGCACTACGTCGCCTAGCGATGAGACGCGGACGATTAGTATTCGCAAATTATGTTTGTGCCTAGGTTGGATAGTTACACCTAATTAGTACAGAAAAATACGTTATAACATTCAGTTCAAGCATGCACAAATGCAGCAGCATGTGATAAACATTAATCATGTAGCATCGCAAGAAGTAGCCGATACAAGGAAAGGTTCTACGTCAGCAAGTTTTCCGACAATAGCAGTTGCTGCACTCTCAACAAAATGCCCCGCCATCACGTGCTGATATAACAAGTTACATCTGATGCCTGCAGCAATACCAGCCCTGATATCAGTTTCCTTGTCACCAACTAAAATCGAATCGGCCAGATCAATCCCTAACTCATCAACGGCTTGCAAAATCATGCCAGCACCTGGCTTCCGAAAAGGCGAATCAACTTTATATTCACCTATGCCATCTTCAGGATGTGTTGGACAGAAATATACTTTATCGATAAAAACGCCTTCCAGACGAAAAACATTACACATCCAATCGGTCAATAAGAAAAAATCTTGCTCAGTGTAATAACCACGTCCAATGCCCGCCTGATTTGTAATGACACAAATCAAATATCCAAGCGCCTTTGCCTTTTTGCATAAATTAAAAATACCATCGATAAATTCAAAATTTTCTTGCTTGCAGACATATGCATGATCAATGTTGATCACGCCATCACGGTCTAAAAACAGTGCAGGCTGCTTCAATTACAAACTCCTGAAATCCTAATTAACAGAGCACAATCACCGGCTCTTCAACATACAAGAAAAATACGATAAGAACAGAAAATTTATGACTGTTGCAATTGGTTGTAATAATTGAGGTTTACTATTTTTGATAAAAAATTTAATTTAATCTATCAACTTGATCATCTATGATTTGACAGATGGTATGACCTATAAGTATATGAATTTCTTGTATTCTTGGCGTATCATTACTAGGGACGACTAGATTTACATCGCATACTTCATTCATGACGCCACCATCTCTGCCAGTAAGTCCTATCGTCAAACATCCTTGTTGGCGTCCAAGCTTAAGTGCATTAATTACATTTCTGCTATTACCACTCGTGCTAATACCAACAAGTACGTCGCCAGCCTGTGCTAGGGCTTCAACTTGTCTATCAAAGATCCGATCAAATCCATAATCGTTGCCAATAGCGGTCAAAGCACTTGTATCCGTTGTAAGAGCAATTCCAGGAAGACCTTTTCTTTCACGTTTATACCTACCAGTAAGTTCTGCAGCAATGTGTTGTGCGTCAGCAGCGCTTCCACCGTTCCCGAAAAGAAGAATTTTTTTTTCATTCTGAAGTGCTTCAACACAAATCGCCCCAGCTTTTTCGATATTACTCTGAAGGTACTCAAACGAGTTTTTCGCAACTTCTATATGAGCGCAAAATTCATCCTCAATTATCTTCTTGGACACTTAATTTCCTTTGCTCATTATCTTTATTAAATTTGTAGTGCTTTTGCCCTCAACGAGAGGGACTACTTTAACTTCTTTAACAATATTACTGCCAACAATTTCTTTATCTAGGTAGTCGCCGCCTTTAACGAGTACATCCGGTTGAATGAGTTTTATTAATTCGTATGGCGTTTCGTCGTCAAAAATCACCACAAAATCTACACATTCAAGACTGCTTAAGACAACCGCTCTATCTTCTTCATTGTTTATTGGTCTATCAGCACCCTTAAGACTCCGTACACTCGCATCGCTATTTAAACCAATGATCAAAACATCCCCATAACTCTTTGCAGTTTTGAGATATGTCACGTGACCGCGATGCAAAATATCAAAGCACCCATTTGAAAATACTAATTTCTTTTTCTTCGCTCGCAGTGCATTTGTAATTTTTTTTATTTCTTCAAATGATTTAATTCGATCTTCAAAATTACTTCTATGGAGCGATGATCTATATTCAACAATTTCTTCCAATGAAACAGTTGCACTTCCTAGCTTACCAACAGCAACACCCGCTGCTAAATTTGCGAACTCCACACTTTCATAAATATCTTTGCCTTGTGCCAGCATAAAACCAAGTGCAGCAAAAACAGTATCACCAGCCCCGGTTACATCAAAAACATCTCTGGCCACAGCGGGAATAATGCTGAGCGCATTATCAAAGATAGCAATGCCTTGTTCAGAAAGTGTGACGATTGACACACTAAGGTTCAACTCACTTTTTAGTTTAACAATCGCATCCTCAAGCGTTTTATTTGTATCAATCTTAATTTTTGTTGCTAGCGAAGCTTCTTTCCTATTTGGCGTTAATAGATAAGCCCCCGCATACTTTGAGAAATTCTCACCTTTTGGATCGACTAGAATTTTTTTATTTAAGGAGTTAGCAATAGCTATCAAGCTCTTTGCAAGCTTGATTGTAAGAACCCCCTTACCATAATCCGACAGAAGAACTGCATCTACATACGCAATAGCCTCAGTAAACACAAGAAGTATCTTGTCTTGAGTTTCCTGCGAAATATCGTTTTTCGACTCTGAATCATACCTAATTACTTGCTGATGTGCTGCCATAACCCTAGTCTTTCGACTTGTAGTTCTACCTTTCTCAGCTATAAGCGTAACTTGAGCATCACCAAGGTTGTCGAGCATAGCTTTGAGCTCTTCTCCTGACTCGTCATCACCAATCGCGCCAATTACTGTTACTTTCGCACCAAGCGCAATGAGATTGTTAACGACATTTCCAGCCCCGCCCAATACTGCTGTTTCTTTGTTAACATCAACTATCTGAACTGGGGCTTCAGGAGAAATCCTGTCACAGTTACCCCACAAATAGTGGTCAATCATCAAGTCTCCAACAACCAGAATATTTGGCTTAATCATCAATTCCTCAAATCGCAAATTAGAAACATACGAGCCTTTAGCGCTAATAAAATATCTCTAAGAGCATTATTAAATGCATATTTTCACAGAATACGCGGCTGCATATGTTTCTGTTAACTCAGTAAATATCATCAAAACCTCAATGAAGTGGAGACCTCATACGTTTGCTTCCAAATTTATTATTTCGTTAGGACAGTCATTTTATGGATATCAACAAATTTAATGCATCTCATGAAGGTATTGGGCTTGGGATATTCACATGCCTCTTCTCTGCAATAGCATCACCTGAAAACTGTAAGCGATATAAATTCGCATATATGCCATGTCTTTGCAACAATTCTTCATGGGTGCCAATTTCTGAAATCTTACCTTCTGTCAGCACCACTATCCTGCTTGCTCGTTCGATGGTAGACAATCGGTGCGCAATCACAAAGGTGGTTCTGCCCTGCATCAACTGGTCAAGCGCCGCCTGCACCATACGCTCCGATTCGGTATCCAGCGCTGATGTCGCCTCATCCAAAATGAGCAAAGGTGCATCCTTGTAAATGGCACGAGCGATCGCCAACCTCTGGCGCTGCCCGCCTGAAAGGCGTGAGCCATTATCACCAACCTGGGTATCATATCGTTGTGGCAATCCCTCTATCACGTCTGCCAGGTAAGCTGCTTTAGCCGCAGCCTGTATCCGTTGCATGTCCGGTACTGGGTCGCCGTACGCAATGTTCGCAGCAACGGTGTTATCAAACAACACAACATGCTGGCTCACCATTGCAATTTGTTTTCTCAGGCTCAAGAGTGAAATATCTTCAACCGCTTGGCCGTCAAGTAGAATTTTCCCGTTACTTACCGAATAAAAACCGGGCAACATATTTACCAGCGTCGTTTTTCCGCCGCCCGACATACCGACAAAGGCAATCGTTTCTCCCGGTTCAATCGACAAGTTAATGCTCTGCAATGCCGGTTGTGGCTGCCCTGGGTATGAAAAACCGACATCAACGAACTCAACACGCCCAATAGCGCGCTTTTCCAAAGGTTTGCCGCCGGCACGTTCAATTGGTGCATCAATCAAGCCGAATACTGACTCGGCAGCCGCCATACCGCGCTGTAAGGGGCCATTGATTTCAGCCAATTGCTTCAGCGGTGCCATAAGCATCAACATGGCTGTAATAAAGGAAACAAAACCGCCTACCGTCATCTGGCCGCTGGCTGACTGAACCAACGCAATCACAATGACAACGGAAATAGCACACGACGTTAGCAATTGCGTAATCGGCACTGTCAAAGCGTATGTCCGCGTCGTTCGCATAATGTAACGCCACAAGTTCTCTGACTTGTCTCCAAAGCGCGCTTTTTCATATCGCTGGCCGCCAAAAATTTTAATAACCAGATTAGCTCGAATAGTTTCCTCTACCACCTGTGTCAATTGTGCGTTGATGATGAGAGATTCCTGATTCAGCCTTTTAAGCCGCTTACCAGTCAGCCGCACCACAATCGCAATCAATGGAAGCAAGATCAGCGTCACCAATGACAGCATCCAGTTCAGGTAAAACAGCCATGCCAGCAAGCCCATGACCGTCAGGGTAGACCGCACAATCGACGTGAAAACTTTGGTAACCATCTCTATGATCTGCTGCACTTCGAACATAATCGAATTGATCACTTTGCCAACAGAGTTTTCTGAAAAATAATCTGATTGCACATCCAGAATTTTGTCAAACATTTTCTGCCGCAATTCATTCAATACGCTAGTCGAGGTCCATGACATCATGTACGTACTTATGTATATAGACGCACCCCGAATAACCATTAACCCGATGACCGCCAGTGGCACTAACCAAAGCGAAAAATCCGGATTGCCGACAAAACCTCGATCCAGTAAAAGTTGCAAGAAAAAAGGAGCGATCGGTTCAGTTGCCGCTGTTACAATCATCGCAACAAAAGCCACAGCCATTCGACCCATATAAGGGCGATGCATCAAGAACAGGCGCATGATGTGCGAAGGCAGAATTATGTTTCGAATATTAAGCATATAAGTTGTGGAACTGATTATCGTAAAAGCGGCCACAATGCATCTTGCAGCATATCTGGAGTTATCCCCTTCATACAGTTATGATGTCCAAGAGGGCATTCTCGCTTCCGACATGGAGAACACTCCAGTCGCAATGACAGCGAGCTCAATAAATCCGATAGTGGCGGTGCATGATCAGGATCAGTCGAACCGTATATTGCGATCACAGGACGATTTAAGGCAGAAGCTATATGCATCAAACCGGAATCATTGCTGACAACAGCATCCGTGCAGGCAATCAACGCAATTGCTTGATCCAGCGTAGTTTTTCCAGCCAAATTAATCACTGCTGGCGTCATCGATTCGATTTCATCACAAACCAGCTTGTCCGCACCAGAACCGAGCAATATGACTTGCGCAGTCGGGAATTGTTGCAATACTGTTTGCGCAATTTTTGCAAAATGTGTGGTCGGCCAACGTTTGGCAGAACCAAATTCTGAACCAGGTGCGAAAGCCAGTAGCGTCCTATCCTGCAACAAACCGAATTGGGCTGCCGTCTGGATTTTCTGTTCCCTTGAAACATGCATCGTCGGACGCTGCTGCGTAGACAAATCAGCAGCTTGCTGTGTAGGAAGATCAGCAAGCGCAGCGTAAAAGGAAACCATGGGGCGTGGCTTTCCACCCTCATCGCGATGAATTACATTCAGCAAGCCATAGCGCATCCCACCACGATATCCTATCCTACGCCGAATTCCTGCTAACCAGGGGATCAATGCAAATTTAAAGGTATTCGGCAACACATAGGCGTCAGCATATCCTAGCTGCTTCAATTTTCTGGCAAGCGCGATTCTTTCGCATAATTGCAACGCACCATGTTTGAAGTTTGACTCCATCACAGTGTCAACTTCAATCATCGCACGCCATACAGGAGCCACCCATGCCGGAGCCATCACATCAATCAAACAATCAGGATGAATCTGCTTCAATCGGTGCAACAACGGCTGCGCCATAACCGCATCGCCAATCCAGTTGGGCGAAATAATCAATATGCGCGGCTTAGCGCGGCTCAAATACACGTCGACCACCTGACCGCTCCAATATTCCAAAATCAGCATTTTATCTCAGCTACCTATGGATTATAGAGGATAGTCATACATACCAGTCTTCTTGACGCCCCTAGACGTTGAAAATGATTAGTAAGTCACTCTCTCATTCTGCTGCTTGAATGTGTTTGGTATACTGGCCACGTAAGCCCAATAATCGGTTTCATTCAAAAGCTTGGAGATTGAAGTTTGTCTGTTCAGAATAATTTACTGATTTCGATCATTGTCACTACGTATAATCGTCCAGATGCACTGTCCGCCGTCATCAGGGCGCTGATGGAACAGTCTGACCAAAATTACGAAGTAATCATCGCCGACGATGGATCATCGGATCCAACAAAAGAGACAATTTCCACCTTGGCCGGCTTGTCTCATGCAAATGGTTTGAAGAGAATAGTCCACGCATGGCAGCCTGACGACGGTTTTCGTGCATCATCCGCAAGAAATCTGGGTGTATATGTCTCTCAAGGCGAATACTTGGTGTTTCTTGACGGCGATTGTATTCCACGACCAAATTTTGTTATCAAGCACCGCGAATTAGCCGAGCAAGGTTTCATGGTCTCCGGTAGCCGGGTACTGCTGTCGGAACGGTTTACCCGGGATACGTTAACGTCAAAACCTGAGGGTATGCATTTACATGGCTTTCTCTATTGGTTAAAACAGAGGCTTATCGGGAATACCAACAAAATCATTCCGCTGCTGCAACTTCCCAATACCAACATGCGTCATTATTGGTCGGTAAAGTGGAATAGAATAAAGAGTTGCAATTTGGCAATTTGGCTCGAGGATTATGTTGCAGTAAATGGTTTCGATGAAAGCTTCATCGGATGGGGGCATGAAGATGCCGATCTGGTGTTACGTCTTGCCCGATACGGTGTCAAACGCAAGGGCGGCGCATTTTCAACAGAAGTATTTCATCTATGGCATCGAGAAAACACCCGCATAACAGAATCGGAAAACCGCAAACGCGTAGAAGATCGGATGAAAAACGGTTTGATTCTAGCGGAGATAGGACTTTCAGATCACCCACGGGCAGAAAACAAGATCAAGGTTCACTCCTGCAGTCGAAAAATGTCCAACTTGGAGGATAATGTACACTCCCCAGCCTCTACTAAGCTGTCTTAAGTAAAACGCAAGCCCAGTTGTTGACATCAAACCTGCTCAGCAATTTGTAATAGAATCCTTGCTTTCGTCTGCTTGATAGTGTCGTTTTGTGGACGACATCAAAACCGTGTTTTTCGCAACGCGCGACAAGACTTTGTAAGGAAAAAAACCAGTTGTGATGATGTGCCGCGAGATGTCGGTAGCGCTTACTGCTTAGGCCACACTTAGACATGACATTTCTTAATTTAATGGTGGTAATCCCCCCATTTTTAGAGGGCGCTGAAAGTAGAGGTTAAGCCGCTATGGCCAATTTCTGTTTCGGGGTGATGCCGCCAATGGCCATGTTGGGCCGCTCGTTATTGTAAGACCACAACCATTTA
>Ga0209123_1000985_pt1 | contig 31253 bp, 34 predicted proteins | sample BarGraIncu00431A_FD_184500 | JGI IMG/M metagenome (GOLD analysis project Ga0209123, IMG submission 184500) | Arctic peat soil microbial communities from Barrow, Alaska, USA - Barrow Graham LP Incubations 004-31A (SPAdes) (version 2) | ecosystem: Environmental > Terrestrial > Soil > Wetlands >... | reverse complement strand
TAGCTACATAAGCGAACTTACTATCTTTCGAGATACGAAAGCCATGGGGTCCTTTTCCTACAGAAATATTATTAATTAATTTGTAAGTTTTTGCATCGATAACTGATACGTTATTATCTTGATTATTTGTAACTAATACATATTTTCTATTTTGAGTAAATACGATATGTGCTGGATTCTTACCTACTTCAATCTTCTTAATTAACTTTCCTGTATCTATATCATAAAACAATGCTGAACCATTTGTACCCATAGCTTCACCTTGTGACATTTCCTTTTTATCCATAACTGCTGAAGTGTAAGCTACTACCTTTCCATCTGGCGAAACCTGCACGTTATGAGGTTTTCCTTCATCTTTTATGGTTTCCAATACTTTATTTGTAGCTGAATTTATCTTTGTAATACTTCCTCCTTCATTGGCAGTGAAATAATATGAATTTACCTTCTTTTCCCATAATTGTGTATTTCTTTGCGACTTCGCCTTTGATACACTACTGAATCCAGCTAAAGCTAAAGTTAATATAACCATGATGCCAAGTGATTTTATAAATTTTCCTTTCATTTTTACCATCCTTCCAAATATAATTCTAACCTTAGTAATCTTAAAATTAGACTTAATTCTTTATCACTCTCATGATTATTAATTTGGGTATTTATAAAAAATCTCATTACATTTTTTTAAAATCTGATTTTGGAACTCCACATAATGAGCACTTCTAAATATTATTTTGCTTAATCTATTGTAAATTATACTAGGTAAACCTTTTAAAATATTTATTAGGTCAATATATCTTCTTTATTTATAATATTATTAAGTGAAATACCTTAAAAATTAGGGGTAATACTATAAAAGTAAATTGATTGTAAATTTTCAATAGTGCATGAAGGTTGAAAATATAACAGAAAATATACCATGACTATGATTATATCTAAATTCTTGTGCTACTTCCTTCCGTACAAGTTATTTAAATATTCACCAATTTATTTTTTCTAAGGGACTTAATAACGAACTGTTAATGACAAGATACTACCTTTATCTATAATATATGGGGTAATAAAATTTTATAAAGTTAGTATGTGTAGATTATAAAAAAATAAATGTATATGAATTAATTTATATACATAATATAAGTATTTATTGGCTAAATTATAATTTAGAGGTGATATTACTATCAGTAAAATTCTTTATGAATAGCTGGATAATTAAGGTTAATACTTTAAAAGTATTAACCCCATTTTAAAACATTAATAATGTTTTAATCTCAGCTTTCAAACTGACAGGCAGAGATTAAAACTTGTGTTTTTAAATTCTATGCATACTATAAGTGCTATGTATTTTTCTAGTATAGATAAGTCGTAAATGTTATTGGATCTAATCTTCATTAGATCATTTATGAATAAAGTTAGATACAGATATAAATAATTGAAATAGAAAGAAGGCTAAATTTATGATTATAGATAAACTGTTTTATAAAACATTATTTAAAAGTTTATTTGCTGACCCTTTTGATGTTAAATTTTGGGATGGAGAAGTAAAGAAGTATGGTGAAGGAAAGAGTAAATTTGAAATAATTTTAAATGAACCTATTGCTAAATCAGATATTTTTAATGATCCTTCTATAGCTTTAGGCGAAGCTTACATGACCAAGAAATTAGATATAAAAGGAAACATACAGGAGGCTATAGAATCATTATATAATAGTAGGGAAAGTTTTTTTAGTAATAATCCCAAATATACAAATTTAGTTAAAAAAATGGTGCATAATATTAAAAACAACAAAAATAATATTCAATTTCATTATGATATTGGGAATGATTTTTACAGACTGTGGTTAGATGATACAATGACTTATTCTTGTGGATATTTTAAATCTCCTAACGATTCTCTAAGTACAGCTCAAAACAATAAAGTAGAACATATCTTAAAAAAGTTATGTATGAGTGAAGGCGATACATTACTTGATATAGGTTGTGGTTGGGGTGAATTAATTATTGCTGCTGCAAAAAAATATAAAGTAAAGGCTATGGGAATAACTTTAAGTTCTGAACAGTTTGAAAAGGTTAATGAGAGAATAAAACTTGAAGGGTTAAGTGATCTTGTTGAAGTTCAGCTTTTAGATTATAGAGAACTAAAAAGCAGAAAATTTGATAGGGTCGTTAGCGTAGGTATGCTGGAACATGTAGGAAAAGATAATCTTATAGATTATTTTGCCGCAATAGATAGTTTAGTAGATGCAAAAGGTGTATCTTTACTTCATTGCATAACAGGTATAGATGAAGGTGGAACAGATGCTTGGATAGATAAGTATATTTTTCCGGGAGGATACATACCCGTACTTAAAGAATTAATATCTAATATTACAGATAAAAAATTTCAAGTGATTGATGTAGAAAGTCTCAAATTGCATTATGGAAGAACTTTAGAACACTGGGCACTAAATTTTGAAAATTCACTGCCTGAAATAAGTAAAACGAAGGATGAGACTTTTATACGAATGTGGAGATTATACTTAAATGCTTGTGCAGCATCCTTTAATTGTGGAAATATTAACATTCACCAAATTCTATTTGCTAAAGGTATAAATAATAATTTACCGTGGACTAGAGAGTATATGTACAGATAATTTTATAATTTACAAATTAATGGTATATTCTATGATACTTTATGTATGAAATATTTCTAGTATTAGGTCCAAGACATTATAAGCTCATTCAATACACAGGTATTTTACTGTCATATAGCAGTTTTGTATATTAATTATTGTTGTAAATAAGAGCAATTACTAAGTAATATTTATATGATAAGATAGTCGTAATAAATGCATAAAAAATCGCAAGCTAACAGAAAAAAATTTTTTTTATAGCATATATATCTTTTATCCACCTGATATTACCTTAAATTTTAGATGTAAATAAATAGTAAAAACCACTCAATATAATAAGTCTAACTATAAATAGGTTAGACATACAGTTTTTCCTTGCATGAGCGTCAGATTCATTTATACATGCATTGAAGCATACATAGCATGCTTGAGCACACCTATTACATTCATCAATGCATGTCCTGAAAGCATAAATACAACATTCAAGATATAGATAATCCAACTAAAATAAGATATGTTCCACTTCCACTAAATAATATTTTAGAAACAGTATCAATCATACTAGAAGAAGATACGTTGCTAGCAACTGAAATTTGTTCAATTTCTACTTTGATAATTCCAGTTACAAAAATTGATATTGCTACTATGAAAGTTGTAGCAACTATAGAAACTGGCAAAGGATCTCATGGAGTTGTAACTAGCCAAGATAATAAGATAGTATATGTAACTAACATGTATGATAATACAGTAAGTGTAATTGATAACACTAATAATAAAGTTATAGCAATAGTTAAGGTTAGTAAAACTCCTAACGGCATAAGTTATAGATAGTAGAGAATGATGTTACAGGAATAGAAAAAAGCTTAACACAAAAAATTCAAATATGTAAAAGTTGTACTGTATTAACTTATACCCTTTACTAAAATTAGTAATAAAACAATAGAAACACAATCCCTTATGATACATTAGGGTTGTGTTTCTATTATCGTGAACATAGATAACCTACCTTCTGAAAAATACACAATATGGGTACTTTATAGAATTGGCATTATTAAACTAGTTACATTTCCTGAACCATCACAAAAATAAAGACATTAATTTTTTGATAGTAGTTAACCTAGCCCCTTTTGATGTATTACATCTTTTACAAGTTAATTGAAAGTTTGACGGATCATTAGAACCACCTTTCTCTAATGGAATTATGTAATCATAGTTTATTTTACTATCTGTACTAATCAGACAAGTTAAATCTTTACCACAAATCTGGCATCTCCCTTTATCTCTAAAAAATACTCCATTTTTCAACCATTTAGGTAAATCGGTACACCGTTTTACTACTCCATCTTTTTCGAGATATATTTTATATTTATCTGTTTTCATGTCTTTTATTATCTCAGAAATGCTTTCATTAAACTCTTTTAAAAGCTCTTTATCCATATATAAAATTGTGAAAATTTCTTCTACAATAATTGGCGTTAATTTATAGTATAATTCAATTAGTTGCGAATAATATTCCTCTTTTAGTTGGACATCATTTTCTTCTTCTTCAGTCATGTCAGGATAATCTATGTTATAAAATAAAAGAGTATCAATTACATTATCTATTATACTTTCATATCCAGTTATTCTTATAGCATAATCCAGTTCATCCTCATGTATAAATTCAATATAATCATGTAATAATGTTTTTTTATTAGGTAAAAGTATTTTTTTTAAAAATTCATCATTTTTATTTTCAAAGAAATTAGATGGATGCCATTCATTAATTATATAAGTAGCTAGACGCATAGTTGTTTTAAAATTAAACTCTTTAAAATCCATTTCCCCCCCCTAAAATATTCAATATTTTGCTACCTTAGAAGTCGTATCTATAATTGAATATCATTAATTTCTATTTACCCCTGGGTCTTAACATAAGATTGTGTTTCTATTTTATGAATATAAATCATATTTAAATTATACAAAAAAAATATGTAGATTTTATAAAGAAAGATACTAGTAATTTTTTTGCATTATATAAAGTTACTGCTGAGAGTGTTTTAAAATCTGAAGTAGTAGTTGCCCTAAAAAATAAAGGGTGTGCAATATATTGCAGACCCTTTATTTTATCTTTATTAAGCTAACCTGAACTGTATACCAAATCCTCCACGCGGATAGTTCCAGTCAATATTATTATTAGGACATGCGATCCTGCAAGCACCACATTCAAGGCAACCTTCAAATCCTACAGTGATTTTGTCATCTTTAAATTCATAAACCCGCGCGGGGCAAAATTCAGTGCAGGGCTTTTCTTTGCATTTAGCACATATATCTTGGTCTTTGATAATTAAATGAGATATTGTGTCAGCATTATAGGTGTTTAAAAACAATTTATCATCAATATTAACTTTCTTTTTTATATCCTCCATTATTTCACTTCCTTTATCATTTTAAATATTTCTAAAGCGGCAGTTAGTTTTGATCTGCCCTTAGTCATGTGTTTTGTAATCATTTTTTGTTTATCGGATTTAGATACACCGTCCACTGTTAACATTTCGCTAACAGATTTATTAATTGCTGGCATATAATGATTAAAGTAAGCACCATTATTCTCTAGTGTAGAGGATGCGTTTTTGTATTTTTCTAGATCCTTTGTAATGTAACTTTTATTAATTAAATCCTGATAATGAGATAGGGTGTGCTCAGTGAATTCTCCAATACCCTTAGCTCTTATAATGGTTTCGGCTGCAAAACGTCCTGAAGTCATTCCCATGTTTGAGCCTTCTCTGTGAATACCGTTAACAAACTGAGCTGCATCACCGATAACTATAACTCCATTAGCCACTAATTTGGGAATGCTCTTATAACCACCTTCCGGAATTAAGTGTGCGTAATATTCGCAGGGCTCACTTCCTTCAATTAAAGGTTTAATTATAGGATGATTCTTTATATACTCCAATAGTTCATAAGGTTTAATGTGTTTCTCATACATTTGTGATAGTAAGGCACCGCATCCAATAGATAAATGATCTTTATTTGTATATATGAAGGCTGTACCTATCATGCCTAATGTACCATCACCAAATATTTCAATGGTTGCTCCCATTCCTTTTTCAAGATTAAATCTTTCTTCTATTTTTTGAGAAGGTAATTTTAACTCTTCCATTATAGCAAGAGCTACCTGATCCTTACGCCATTCCTTATGGAAGCCGAGACTTTTACCGAGCAGTGAATTCACTCCGTCTGCAAGAACAACTACATCCGCAAAGATATCTCCATCAGGCCTGTCCGTGCGAACACCAACCACTTTATCATTTTCTACTATGCATTCTTTTACTACTGTTTCATTAACAATTATTGTTCCAATTTCAATACATTTTTTTGCAAACCATTGATCAAATTTACCTCTGAAAACTGTAAAGTTATTGTAGGGGACTTTTGACCATTCCATGCCTTTATAGCCTGTTTTTACAACAGATTCTTTACCCAGTATCCACAAATTTTGTTCAACAATGGGACGTTCTATTGGAGCATCCTTCCAAAAATCAGGAATAATTTCTTCCATCATATGACGATAGATGACTCCGCCCATAACATTTTTTGAACCTGGATGTTGTCCTTTTTCAATTACAATGACTTTAAGGCCAGCTTTTGACATGATATAAGCTGCAGAAAGCCCAGCTACTCCAGCCCCAACAATAATAGCATCAAATTTTTCACTCAACGGTGACAACTCCCTTCATATCGGCATTGGAATTTCTAAGCTCTAAATTCTTTATTTCACTAAGGGATTGCTTAAAAACTTCAATTAATTTCGGTAATATTTTAAGTGCATCGCCAACAATGCTATAGGTAGCAATTTTCATCATAGGACACTCAGGATCTGTATTTATTGCAATTATGGTTTCAGACCCTTGTAGGCCAACAGTATGTTGCACGGCACCTGATATTCCTATTGCAAAATATAGCTTTGGGGATACTGTTTGACCTGTTTGGCCAACTTGACGTTTATGATCAATTAAATTTTTTTCAACAGCACCGCGGCTTCCACCAACCACACCTCCAAGTACTTTGGCAAGTTCCTTAATTAGATTAACACCATGTTCATTTTGTATGCCTCGCCCACCACTAACTACAATTTTAGCGTCTTCAAGTTTTACATTTTCTGCTCCATCTTTAACTATTTTTAGAACCATAGTTCTTAAAGACTCTTCTTCAATGTCGAATTTTTCTCTTACCACTATGCCAGTCCTATTTGAATCAGGAATGGGCATTTTCATAACCTTTGGACGTACAGTAGCCATTTGAGGTCTGTGGTCTTTACATACAATGGTAGCCATAATATTGCCACCAAAGGCCGGTCTACTAGCAAGTAATATTTTTTTCTCTAAATCAATGTTAAGGGCTGTACAATCAGCAGTTAGTCCTGTTTTTAGTGTAGTGGCAACTGCACCAGCAAGGTCTCGACCGGTAGTCGTTGCTCCCATTAATAATATCTCTGGTTTATATTTTTCTACAAGATAGCAAAAGGCTCCCTTATAGGTTTCAGCTCTATAAAAATGAAATACTGGATCATCGATTATATAAACTGTATCAGCTCCATACTCAAGAAGTGTAGGTATAATGGCTTCTACTTTTTCGCCTAAAAGAACTGTTGAAACTTGTACATTTAAACTAGAAGCAAGTTTTTTTGCTTCACCAATGAGCTCGAGAGTAACGGTGGCTAATTTTCCTTCTAACTGTTCTACAAAAACCCATACACCAGAATATTCTTCAACTATATTTGGCATTCAAGAATTCCTCCTTTCAATTTGGCAACTAGCATTTGTACTACTTCATCTTCACTACCTTTAAGTAATTCTCCACCGGCCCTTTGTGCTGGTGGGAAAATGCGGCGTACAGATGTTGGAGATCCCTTGAGTCCTAATTGGCTTAAATCGGACTCGAAATCGTTGATTCCCCAGGAAACAGACTTATATCGGGCTGCTTTAATCATATTTGTTAAGGGTGAAAAGCTTAACTCATTAATATCTTTTTCAACTGTTATTAGGCATGGGAGCTTTGATTGTACAACTTCATATCCGTTATCAATTTTTCTATGAAGCACAACAACGTTTCTTTTTAAATCGAATGATTCAATAGCCTCGACGTAAGTTAACTGAGGCATACCCAAACGACATGCAATGCCTGGGCCAACTTGCGCGGTATCCCCATCTATTGCTTGTTTGCCACAAAATACTATATCAATTGGATCCTTATCCATTATTTTCTTTATACCCATAGCAAGGATATAGCTAGTAGATAATGTATCAGATCCAGCAAAGGCACGATCTGATAGTAGATAGCCCTCATCTGCACCCATTTCAATACATTTTTTAATAACTTCCTGTGCTTGAGGAGGTCCCATGGATATAATAGAAACTTTTCCACCAAATTGTTTTTTTATTTTAACTGCTTCTTCAACAGCATGAGCGTCATAGGGATTAATAATAGTAGGTGCACTAGATCTGTCCAAGGTATTTGTTTTAGGATCCATTTTAATTTCTGTAGTATCAGGTACTTGTTTAACACAAACTAAAGTATGCAATTAACAACAACTCCTTTTTTAATTATAACTTTGCATTAATACAGCAAAGCTGCATATTTATTTTTATAAGGGTTTAACGCCATAATGTATAGAAGCTATTCCGCAAGATAGGGATTTAAACCCTGAATTTTCAAAGCCAATATTTTTAAATTCGCGTCGTAGTTGAGGTTTTGTCATAAAGCCATTTACTGAATTTCTTAAATAGTAATAAGCTGCTTTATCTCGCGTGCCTAAATAGCCAATAGCTGGTAGTGCAAAATTGAAATATAAGCTATATATATTTCTAAAAATAGGCATTTCAGGCTTAGACAATTCTAAGCAAACTATTTTTCCACCTGGTTTTATAACCCTATACATTTCTGAAATAGCCTTAATTTTGTCAGGTACATTTCGCAGTCCAAAAGCTATTGTGATACACTGGAAGGTATTATCTTCAAAGGGAAGCTCCATTGCATCTCCTTCAATTAAATTAAATTTATAATTATTTAACGATTGGTTAAGCTTCTTATATCCTACATTAATCATTTCTTTATTAAAATCTAGACCTATAACTACAGTATTAACGCCTACAGCTTTACATTCAAGCTCTATCATTTTACCTGTTCCACAGCATAAATCTAATACTTTATCATTTTTTTTAATGGCGCATAGCCTTACAGCCTTTTTTCTCCAAAGCTTATCTATATTCAAGGTTAATATCGTGTTTAATTTATCATATTTAGTAGCAATTGATGAAAATACACTGTGCACATCTATGGTCACTTCTTTCATTGTTAAAGCCTCCTTACATCAAAGGGAATATTACGAATATTGTTAAGTCCCAAATTGCATGAGATATTATTACTGGAAGTAGACTCTTTTCTTTTTTGTAAAGCCATCCCCAGTATATCCCACATACTAAAGCTGCTATTACAAGCATTACATTGCCTGTAATTATGTGTACCCCAGCATATAGCAATACTGAAATTATATAGCCCTTATTTTCACCCAATTTTTTAGATAGAGTATTTTGTATAAATCCTCTCCAGTAAATTTCTTCACCAGGACCAATAACAAATAATAGTAATAAACCTATCCAAATTAAATTTCCATTAGACCTGTTGCTATAAACAGATAATACTTGTGAATCCTTGAAAGGAAACAAGTAACCGGTTATGATATTCCCTAAATAAAATATTAAATATAATCCTATAGCTGAGAAAATTCCAATTAGAATATGCCTTAGAGTTAATCTTCCAATTCTAAAATTATCTTTGTTAAAAACTAATGACATAATTACTAAGGTTGAGATGGACAGACTCATTTCTAACCAAAAATTTAAAGGCTTTATGACAAAAAGCAAGTACCAGAGAATTGTTGCAACAACTAATGTAAAGATAATATATTTAGAATTATTTTTATCCAATTATTTCCCCCCCCTTTTTTATCATATTAGGAAGCTCAATGATATTGAAAATATCAATATAATGCCAAATTGAGCTTGAAGTTTTCCTGTCGACTTATCAAGAGTTATTAAGCCAGGAGTTGAATCAACCGAGGTATATAATGTTTTTGCATTTGTGTAAGCTATAGGTAGTGTAGTTAAACAAAGTAAGCTCCAATATGGAAGGATACTATAAAAAATCATAACTATTATGGATACATAAGATAAAATAAGCATTCCATAATAAATCCTTTTGGCATTATTTTTTCCAACCAACATTGACAAAGTTTTTATGCCTGCTTTTTCGTCATGAAGTATATCTCTAATATCGTTGGCATGTAATATAGCTGTGGTTAAAAGTCCTACTGGTATTGAAACATAAAAGGCTTCAGCGCTAACGTGCTGCATTTGGACATAATAGGAACCAATTACCATCAAAGGTCCGAATAATATAAATACTAGTGGGGCGCCAAGCCCCTTATATTTTAACATTAGTGGTTTTCCTGTATAAGAGTAACCACCAAAGGCACCTATAAGTCCTAGTATTAAAATCAATATACCTTTTTCATAGGATAAAAAAAATCCTAAAAGACTCCCTAATATTAAACAAAGCATTCCACCATTATGTACCTGTTTGGAGGAGAGTAAATTCTCTAAAATAACACCACTAGAACCATAAGATTCTTTTGTATCCACTTTATTTTCATAGTCATCATGATCGCTAAGTAAATTGACAGCGGCTTGTAAAAACACAATAGCAACAACAGAGAGTATAAAGTACTCAAATTGAAATTTATTCTGTTTAATTGCAAGAATCGCTCCTAGAGTAACTGGAATTATAGAACCAGTAAAGGAGAAAGGTCTCACAGCTCTTAACCAGGTCTTGATTTTTTCTTTAAACATTTAATGCCCTCCTTTTTATTGTTAAGCGTTGTTACATACGCATCGCCATTGGAAGTGAAAATAATAATATATTGGCAACTGCAAGTAATATCATTAGAATCGTATAAACTATTGAGGTTCCAAAAAGTTTTTCTTTAGTTTGACTGCTCTTAGCAATTCTATAAGCAGTGTATATTGATCCTACAGTACCAATTGCAATTATTATATACTGAAGAATTTGAATGGTTGAATTAGATAATATTGCAGTTGATGCTCCGTGATATTCCATTCCGAAAAGACCCATGAATGTGTAACCCACTGATTTACCTTCTGCTAGCAAGTGAAATAGGTTATGAGCTATATGTCCTGCTAAGTCTAAAGGTATAACAGCATATCCAAATCTAGCGAAATTTTCTTTGATGGAAGCTTTGTTGAATTTTTTAGCAATTAAGCCAGTTAAAAGTAGTAACGTAATAGGAATTAACATAGCTATAAAGAAAGTTACAGTAAAGGTTATATAATAATTTGTTGTTCCTAAGAAATTTTCAAGAGAATTCAATATTTCGCCCCATATTTTTAGCATTGTTATGTTTTGAACAAATACAATACCCATAATTACAATGGACAAAAATGCGACTTCTATTTTTGGTTTTTTAATATTCCATAATTCCTTAGTAGGAATACGAGTACTTATTGTTATGGAGTCATTTGGACAATTTTTCACACAATTACCGCATAAGTTACATTCTGCACTACTATCCATGGTTTTAGGAAATTCGAACATAGGACATCCTGGAACTTCGCTTGTGCCTTTGTAACAAGAGGCTGTTGTACATTTTTTACATATATCTGAGGTTCCACGCAGTTCCACCATACCCGCTCTGGAATAATTACCAGATAATCCACCAAGGAAACATAAATATCTGCACCAAGTTCTTCTCTCAAAGAGTGCACCAGAGAATATTACGGATGTAGTTATCATTAAAAGCAATATACCGGAACCTCGAGGGTTCTCTACTACACCCCAAACATGGTCACTCCAGGTAATCATAAGAAAGGTTATATCTATAATCCAAATACCATATTTTCGTAGAAATTTTGGAACAGGTTTATTATTACCTACAAATTTTTGAACCACATCATTTAGAAGTCCAAAAGGACACACAATACACCAAAATCTACCGAAAAGCAGTAGAAGAATAGGAAGTAGTGGCCACCATAACACCCAAGTTCCAGCAGTACCAAAGTTATCATGAGCTTCGGCAGGGCCAGCTATTAATTCATAGACAATAAAGGCAAAAATTAGGGCTACTGGCCACTGAAATACACCAGGATACCATTTACTTTTAATAAATTTTTTAAACTTTTTATTTTTTAATAAGTCTTTTTCTTTTTTTACAGTTGAAGGGGATAAATCCTGCCCTAGAGGTTTTTTTTGGTTTGCCATTAGTATCGTCCTCCATTTCTAAGATTTAATAGACTTTTTCTTATTTATAGCAGCAATAGCTATAATTAGTACAACTACTCCTGAAAATCCGCCAATTATAAGAAAGTTTGGGCCCGCGCTTTGTACATCAAAATTAAGATCAATGGTTTTTTTCTGTCCTTGTACATCAAAGTTAGCTTTAATTATCCATTTGCCTTTAGTCTTGAAGTCTGCCATTCCTGAGTATTCGCCTTTTTTAGAACCTTCTTTTAAATCTATCATCATAGGTTTGTCTTTTTCCATTCCATCTCCACCCATATCAGTAGATCTGTCCATATCTGCAGTAACTTTCAAATTAGCATTAGATAAAGGTTTTCCATTTATATCAAGTAATGAAATTGTAAATTCATTACTTCCTGGTTTCAATTTTTCATTTGCAAAAGTTAAGGAAGCTTTTACACCATCAACCTGTTTATTAATTTGGGTGCCGGTTGTAGCTGCAAATGCCAAGGTTGAAAATGATAAAACCAATATTGTGGTAAGTACAAAGTTTTTGAAAAATTTTAATTTCATGTTTATAGTGCCCCTTTCGTTTTGAAAAATATTTTTGCATTTTATTAATTATGAAATATGGAAATTTAGCAATTGAACTTAAATTTCCATATCAATCAGTTAATAATAAGATTTATTTTATGAGGTAGTTTGAATAGAATCCGTTTTTTTGCCAAAGGTTTTCTTAATAAAGGGTAATATATAGTGGTCAAGTCCAATAGAATAAGCATTAGCTCCAACAAATAAAAGTATGATAGCTACTGTATACAAGTTTGGATTTGTACTGGTAGTCCCAGCTAACAAATAATTTAGATTCATAAATGCACCAGCGATGAGACCCACAACTGTAAGTGCACCTAGAATTAAACTGATACCAACTAAAATCTCACCATATGCAACTAAATAACTAAATGTTGTGGCATTAGGCAAAGCTATGTTCTTAATAAAATCAGCATACCAGGACTGTACTGCAGGGTGAGCCCCTCCAGCTTTAGCTACTGCGCCTTTTAAAAATCCAGTTATAGAGGCGCCAGCAGTACTGCCAACCCAGCCACCTCCAGTAACTTTCCCCCAGCCAGCAGAAATCCACTGGTAGCCTAACCAGATACGTAATGCTGTCCAAATAATATTAAATGATTTGTGTTTAAATAATTTCATTTTAATATGCCCCCTTTTAATTTTGTGTTTTTATGGTCTATAAATACAATTACATGTTACTTACTTTCGCATGAGAAAGTTTAAGAATAAAGTTTGCAAGATTTATTAAACTTATTTTGTATGGAGAATCTTCAAAGGAATCAAGACATGCAATTGCTCTATTTCCATATAATTTGGCATCTTCCACTGTTATATTTAATTGCGCGTTAATGTCTTTGTCATTACAATCATCCATTATTTGGTATGCCATTCCTAAATTTAATCCATACTCTTCTATGCTAGTAATTTGCTCTTTTGTTGCTCCGGCCAAAACCGCTGCGATTTTGCAACTAACAGACATAAATAATGCTGTTTTGCCTTTAATAATATGCAAATAAACATCGTGAGTAGGTAATTTATCTTCTGCTTGAATAACTTCAGAAGCACACATGTATTCAGTTAATTCCACTATAATTTTCTGAAATTCATTTGGTAGTGAATTTGAGATGGTGGAGAAAGCTAAGGAATAAACAACATCACCTACCAATACTGCTATTTTCTTTCCATAAATTTTACTTAAAGTTTTTTGGCCACGCCGGAACAAATCGCCATCAATTACATCATCATGTATTAAACTTGCACTGTGCATAAGTTCAATGCCAGTTGCGAATAGAATCAACTGGTGATTAGTACTATCAGGGAGCTTATTATTTATAATGCCCGCTGAGAGTAAAGCTAAAGTAGGGCGAAGTTTTTTTCCAGGAATTTTAAAAAAATAACCTATAATTTCTTGTAAATAACTGGTGCTTAAATTTTCACATATTTTTATTCGTTCTTTTTCTACAAGGTTTAGGTCTATGCTTATTGGGCTATAAATATCTTCAAATTGCAATTTTTTGCATCTCCTTTCTCTATTCTAATAATTAAATAGTAAATTGTTTTAATGTACAAGACGTTGAAAATATTCTGCAAGTAACAATATCGATTATATTAAAATCTTATGAAGAAATTATGTAGAAGGCGAATTGCTCCAGTGTTCTTTCCATTTCCTAAGGAATGCTAACTAATTCATATTTAACGGAAATACAGAATAAAAATAGCTATAAAGCAAATTTAATATATCGTAATTAGTAGAAACAAAATTTTTAAAATTTGTTTTATATCAACATAGTTTTATTTTCTATAAAATTCACCTTATGAGCTAAGCTATATATATTTTTTGCTTTACCAGTAAGTATTGTTTGATTTACCATATCTTGTATCATTTTTTTAGAAACAGTCTTATCTTTGTATATCACTTTTATTTTTTTTGATTCTAAACTTATTTCAAAACCATCTATTCCGTGGAGATTACTTAAACACTTAACTACGTTTATTAAACATTTATCACATAACATATTGTATTGCTTAAAATTAACTATATAATCTTTCATTGTATAAACCTCCTTCTCGTTTGTATGATAGCAAATTTATATAAATATGCTATGAAGAAATAGCTCAAAATACGTTATTTGAAACAAAAAAATATTGTTAATTAAAATATGAGATGTACAAAGACGAGTAATATTTTATAAAATTTGTATATCTTTATAATTTCTTTATATTATTTTGTAATAATAATAGTAGATAGAGTTAAATTATTTGTGGAAGGGAGTTTTAGTTCAGTTTCCGCATTTAACAAATGTACTACGATTAAAAGGCTTTAAGCCATTACGATAATATTCAAATTTGAAGGGAGATATATAAAAATGAAAAAGAAAATATTAGTAAAAAGTATGACTTTTGAACATGGTTTAAATCACGTTGTCGATGCGTTAATGGAAATTGGGGTAAGAGACGTGGAGATTAAAAAGTTTGTTGTTACTGCTGAAATAAGCAAGAATATTACTGATGAAATTATTAAGGCAGCTATTGAAGAGGCAGGATATGATGTTGTAAAAATAGAAACCTCTGCTTTGAAATATACAAAAGTTTCAAGTATTATACGAAAATATGATGAGAAGATAGCATTGTAGTAATTTCTTAAAATAAATAATATAAAAATAATGAAAGGATGATTTGATTTGATGAGATATGGTTACAATATGATGGGAAATGGTTATAACATGATAGGAGGCTGGTTTGGAATGATGATTATTTCTATAATTATAATAGGAATTGTTGTGTTTTTAATCTCTAGGCAATCCTCAAATAATGATATTAAAGATATAAGAGCTAGAGATAATTTTTTAGATGTTTTAAATGAAAGATTTGCTCGTGGAGAAATAAATGAAGATGAATATAATAATAAAAAAAATATATTAATAAAATATAAATCATAAATGAATGTTGCTCATATCAAAGGAGTAGTGAAATCTTCTCTTTTGATATGACTTTTTAATTAGAGATAAAAATATGAATAAAGCTGATAATTAAAAGGATTAACTGGTTTTTTAAATAGCAGACCATCTTTTATATATGATTTAAAATGAATAACCATAAATGTGGACAATCTTCATAAGAACTTCATATGTTAATGATAAATTTTCTATGTACATTATAGAACTTAAAAGAGTGAAGGAGATGTAATAATGAAGAGTGCCCTGAGAAGTATCGCAGTTGTAATTACCTTGATTTTCACTTCAAATGTAACAGCATTAGCGATCCCAACAAATGAGAAGTTACAACAGCAGAAGAATTCACTAACGAAAATTCAAGATGAGAGGGGAGCAATTGAAACTAGACTAGAAGAGTTTGATAATGAAATTGAAGAAATCATGACCAAGACAGAAGAAAATAAAGTGAAAATACTCCAAACTAAAAAGGCGATTGAAAGTGCCGCTGCGAAGGCTAAACAGGTTGAAAAGGAAAATCAAAAGGAACAAGAATTATTTAATAGTAGAATGAGAATCTTGTACATAAATGGATTTGATGGGTATATGAGTGTAATACTTGAGTCAGAGAGCTTTGGAGATTTTGTATCTAGAGTAGAAAACATAAAAACCATTATTGAATTTGATAAAAAAGTAGTGGCGGAGTTTAAAGTCGCCCAAAAAGAATTAAATGAAAAGCAGCAAAGTTTAAATAACACAAAGGAAGCATTGCTGAATTTACAAGCAGAAAATAAGCAGAAGCTAGATAAAATAATTATTGCTAAAGAGTCACAAAATAAATTGATAGCTGAACTAAAGAGCAAGGAAATTGTCTCTAAAGAGTTACATAATAAATTGATAACAGAACTAAATAACAGCAAGGAAAATCTTCTTGTAGCACAAATAAACGAGCCTGAAGTGTCAGCAAGTAAAAGCATAACAAAAATAAATGAAATAAGAAATTCAGTACCTAAATATACACCTTCAAGAGGATCAGCTACTATATCAGAAAATGCTATAATAGCCTACGCTTCTAACTTTCTTGGAACACCATATTTATGGGGCGGTACAACACCTTCGGGCTTTGATTGCTCAGGATTTACACAATACGTATACGCACATTTTGGAATATCAGTAGGAAGAACCACCTTTGACCAGATAAATGATGGTGTACAAGTATCCAGAGACAACCTTCAACCTGGAGATTTGGTATTCTTTGGAACCTTTGCTAATCCTCATCACATGGGCATGTACATTGGGGATAATAATTATATCCATGCTCCTCATACAGGAGATGTGATTAAAATTTCACCAGTAGGAAGAACAGACTATGTAACTGCCAGAAGAGTAAAATAAAAAATACATATATTGTGCAAAGTACAGTTAGAAGTTTTTTTAATGAACTTTGCACAATAAATATTTTTCATCCGTATCTACTAATACTTTTTTAACCAACATGGTTATAGGACTAATACTACATTTGTAGCGTTTTGAAGACATTTTTTTGTAGATATAATTATATTATGAGGAGTCAAGCTATCATAGAAATGAGAGAATCTTTCCATTGATTTTTTCACGGATTTTTACTTTCACATTATTAACTCCTTAAATAACATATTTTTATATATTATGCTAAACATTAGAGAATCATAATAATGAGCAGAATTCAAATATGTCAACTATTAAATTAAAAAAGGGGTTAATTAAACATGAATAATATATTAATTATTGAAGATGAAGAAAAGATTTCGGAAATACTAAAAGCATATCTTGAAAAAGAAGGCTATATTGTTTATTGTACTACAAAAGGTATGGAGGGTATAAAACTTTTCGAAAAAATTGAATTCAACTTAGTTATATTAGACCTAATGCTGCCTGACATATCTGGTGAAGAGGTTTGCAGCGTACTAAGAAAAATTTCTGAGGTGCATATATTTATGCTTACAGCAAAGAGTACTTTAGAGAATAGAATAGAAGGATTAAATTTAGGAGCAGATGAGTATCTCGTTAAGCCGTACAGCCCACGAGAACTAACGGCAAGAGTAAATTCTTTATTTAGAAGGCTAAATGTAAATGAGTGTGAAACAAAAATTTATAATAATGGTGATTTAGAAATTAATTATGAGAAAAGAATAGTTAAAGCGCGTGGCGAAGAAATATATCTTACACCAAATGAATTTGACATAGTACATATTCTTTCATCTAATCAGGGGAAAATATTCACAAGAGAGAAACTAATTGAAAGAATTATGGGAATAGATTTTCAAGGTTTTGATAGAACAATAGATGTACACATTAAGAATATACGTAAAAAGATAGAAGAGGACACCAGAAATCCTAAATATATATTAACTGTAACTAAAATTGGTTACAAATTTGGTGGTGATTAATTTATGCAAAGCATAAGAAGAAGATTAAGTATTATTTTGGTATGTACCGCTATATTAGCACTTTTATTATCTACGCTTTTTGTAAATATAACAATATCAAGAACCTTTGACAAGTACTTAGTTGAGACACAAAATAAGCGGAACATTAGAATAGTAAAATATTTAGAGGAGGTATATAAAAAAAATGGTAAGTGGAATGAAAATTCAGGAATAGAAATTATGCATGAAGCCTATATGAGTAACTTTTGTCTTACTCTTAAGGAGGAAAATAAAAAAATTATTTGGGGAATGGACCCTAATGACTTGACTCACAATCCTAACGTTCATATGCACATTAAAAATGAAGGAGTTTATACTACAAGTACCTTTGAAATAAGATCTAACAACAAAATTGTAGGATATGTAGAAATAGGACAATATGCTCCTGTACTATTATCCGAAGAAGATGTAAATTTCAAAATTTCAATAAATGAGAGTATTATTCTAAGTGTTGTACTTTCGATCTTAATAACAATATTAATAAGTATGTTTATTTCAAAGCAATTTTCTACCCCCCTTAGTCAAATTTCAAAGATTTCAGTTTATCTTTCAAACGGAAATTATGGAGAAAGGTCACATAATAAGAGTAATATTTTAGAACTTGAAGATTTAAGAAATAGCATAAATACGCTTGGAGAAAAGCTTCAGCATCAGGATGTTCTTAGAAAAAGGTTAATATCAGATATATCCCATGAAATTAGAACACCCCTTAATATTCTTCAAAATAATTTTGAAGCAATGATTGATGGTATTTTTCCAGTAGATAATGAAAGATTAACTTATCTTAACGAAGAGGTTATTAGATTTGGAAAGCTTTTAGATAATTTAAATACCTTAAAAGAGGTTGAGGCGGAGGAAATGGCGCTAAGTATGGAAAAAATTGATTTGAAGGATATTCTTTCTTCAGTTGTAAATGATTTTGAAGTAATAGCGGAAAATAAGAATCTTAGCATGTCCTTAGAATGTAGCACTAGTAAACCATGTAACATTTTAGGAGACCGTGATAAGATAAAACAGGTAATTATTAATTTGCTTTCAAATGCAGTTAAATTTACTCCAGTGCAAGGGGAAATTAATATTACTTTGAAAGAAACTGATGAAAAGGTAATATTAAAAATAAAAGATACAGGCATTGGAATTAATAAGGAGGACTTACCTTATATATTTGAGAGGCTATATAGGGGAGACAAAAGTAGACATGAAATAGAAGGCACAGGAATAGGACTCACCATTGTAAAGAATATATTGACCCTTCATAATGCAAGCATAGATGTGAAGAGCAAAGAGGAAAAGGGATGCGTTGTTACTGTGTATTTTAATAGAACGTTGCGATCATCTCATAAATAATATACGCACATAAATTACTTTTCTAATTTGAAAAAACAATAAAGTATGCTTTTAGTTTCTTCATATGTTCTTCATATGGCTAACATATAATGTAATTAAAGTATGAGTGTTTTCTAAATTATAGAAAGCATATTGGAGGGTTAAGTATGAATTGCAATGAAGATAAAAAAGTTAAGCAAAGTAATGGGAAGCATAGTCCACTAAAACATATGGTCCACATGGTAATTTGTTGTGGCTTACCTATAGGTATTCTGTTTTCTTTGCCGCTTATAACAAAGATTAGTCCAAGCACTGGTAGCGTAGTTCTGAAGATATTGCCATTTTTATGCCCAGTAATGATGATTTTCATGATTCCAATGATGATGGGTGGCAATAAAAAAGAAAGTTGCTGTGACAATACCAATGAGGATAAAAAAACACTTGAGATTAAATAATATACTTGGTTTATACAAATAAAAACAGGCTAGTAGGCCTGTTTAACTTTTTTTATTGAAATTTCTTACATTTCTTTATAAAATCTACACATCTTCTTTGTATAATTAAAATTAAGATTTATATTCATAGGATTAAAGGTACAATCTTACTATTCATGAAACTTGCAAGATAAAGATCCATTTAATATAACATTAAATATCAAAGTAAGAACTTTAGGAGGTAAAAAAGTGAGCATTAAAAAAGAAAAAATCAAAGTCTTTGACATGACATGTACATCTTGCGAGGCAAGAGTGGAAAGAGCAGTTACAAAATTAGATGGTGTAAAAACCGCTAAGGCTAGTTTCAGCTCCCAATCTTTAACTATAGAGTACGATACAGATTTCTGTGACAAGGAAAAGATTAAAACTACTATAAAAGCAGCTGGTTATGGTACAGAGAGTTCAAATAACCACAAAATGGTGGGTATATTTATAATTGTAGCAGCAATTATATTAATTGGAAATTCAACAGGTGGAATTGATATGACCTCAAGGCTAAACGGTGCTACATATTTTGTTCTATTCATTGTTGGAGCCCTTACCTCAATCCATTGCGTAGGTATGTGTGGAGGAATAATGCTATCACAAAGTATAAATAAGGATAGTAAAAGTAAATTTGATTCCATGAAACCTGCCATTCTATACAACGCAGGTAGAGTTGTTTCCTACACTATACTTGGTGGGATAGTTGGTTCTCTAGGTTCTGTGCTTTCGCTCTCTTTATCAGTGAAGGCTGGACTTCAAATATTTGCTGGTGTGTTTATGATAATGATGGGACTTAATATGAGTGGCTATAGCTTATTTAGAAAGTTTAATATAAAGCTCCCATGGTCTGCTTGTTCTATTAAGAAAAAACCTAAAACTCCTTTTTTAGTTGGTGTTCTTAATGGACTTATGCCCTGTGGACCCCTTCAGACAATGCAACTATATGCATTAGGAACTGGAAGTGCTTACAAGGGTGCCTTAGCTATGCTAATATTTTCTTTAGGTACAGTACCATTAATGATTACCTTTGGTGCACTATCAGGTCTTATAAGTAAAGGATATACAAAAAATCTATTGAAATTTAGTGGAATACTGGTTGTAGTTTTGGGTATGGTAATGGGAACTAGAGGACTAGCCCTGGCCGGTGTTAACATACCAACTACAGCTTCATTATCGGCTACTTTAGCTGGTAATAAAACATCGGCAGCATCAGCTGCACCAGTTACTAAACCAATCATAGAGAATGGGGTTCAGATAGTTAGGATGACAGCAGATGGTGCTGGTTATACTCCAAATGGTCTATATATACAGAAAAATATGCCTGTAAAATGGATAATTGATGGTAAGGCATTAAACTCCTGTAACAGCCAAATTATTATTCCTTCTTTAAACATTCAGAAGAATTTGAAGCCAGGAGAGAATGTTATTGAATTTACACCAAAGGATCAAGATATAAACTTCAGCTGTGGAATGGGTATGATTAGGGGTGTATTTAAGGTGGTTGATAATGTTGCAACTGTGGACACCTCAAAGCCTGATGCTTCAATACCAGCTCCATCAAGTGGAATGCCTGGTTGTAACATGGGTGGAGGAACTTCAACCGCACCTGCAGCCCCTCAAACTCCAAGTATTTATGGTGCTGATTTAAGTAAGGTTGAAACTAGTAAGTTGATTCGAGTTGCATTGCTTTCCGGTAGCAATCAAACTGCTTTAATTAAAGGCACAGGATATGAATTTGAACCGTTAATTATTGTTGCAGCAAAAAACATTAATACAACTTTAAGCTTTGACTTAAATAATTTTGATAATCCTAATGGAACCTATGAAATTGCAAACTCTGATACAGGTATAAATGTAGCTACTTTTAAAGGGAAAAAAGGAATTATTAAAGTAACTGCCACCTTTAGTGCTGATGGTTTCTATACAATTTTAAAAGAAGGCAATATTGTAGGTGCTATGGTTATTGTAGATGATTTGAAAAATGTAGATTTAGAGCAAATAAGAAAAGAGTATTTAGGAGTATAGGTGAAAAAATAATTTGTTTCTTCATTTAATCTACATAATAATTGGGTATTATATGATTATAAATATTAAAAGGGGTTGTAAAAAAAATGAAAAATAATAAAAAAATTATGATATTGTTAGCTTCAGCTATTCTTACTGTATCATTTGCGGGCTGTAGTAGTAAATCTAAAACTGTAAGTAAAGACTCTGATGGTGCTCTTAAAGCTTTTAATGCTATTGTAAAGGCAAACCCTAAGAGTAAGGGCTATCATAGTGCTCTTCAACATTGGGGATTTAAACTTCCTGCAAATGACAAGTTCGAATGGACTAAAGATACCTCTGCAAATAAAATAGACTTTGCCATGATAATAGAGGCGGATCCATTAATTAAAGCTGGTCTGGATGTTACAAAGCTAGACCCTAATAAGTGGGTATATAAACCTGCTGAGATAGAAGGCGGAGTTCAGTTATCAAATAGAATAATTTTTCCTTATAACGTAAGTGATAAAAAAGAAACTTCAAATGGATCAGAGGATGCTTTTAGAAGAATCTTAGAGCAGGATCCAAAGCTAATCAAATATATGGCAGATGAAAAACACTATGCTTTAATGCTTGGAGAGGGTAATTCAGTGCACTTTACAGAGAACTTAGGAGCATCTGATGAGGACATGGAATTTGTATTTAAGGCAGAGCCACTAATTAAAGCAGGCCTAGATGTTACAAAACTTCAGGGTACTGGATTTAAATTAGAAGTAGCTGGTAAAGATAATATGGACAGTAAAGATGATCAATTAGTTAAGAATTATAAATTAAAATAAATTTGATTAGTTATAAATATACTATGCATTTAAGGTGTATAGTATATTTTACAGACACCCCTCATAGGGGGGAGGAGATGCTTAAATGAATCAAGAAAAAATCAAGGCATTGCAATCCTTAAAAACTTCAAGAGGACAAATTGAAGGAATTATAAAGATGATAGAAGAGGGAAGATATTGTGTAGATGTATCTAATCAGATAATTGCAGCTCAATCTCTTTTAAAGAAAGCTAACTTGTTAATATTAAAACAGCATCTAAGTCATTGTGTTAAGGATGCGGTACTTAGTGAAAATGGTGAAGAGAAGATTGATGGGATAATTGACTTGCTCTCAAAGATTATGGATAAATAATTAGGTATTAAGGAGGTAATATAAGGTGGAAACAAAATCATTAAAAATAGAAGGTATGACCTGCGCTGCTTGTGCAAAAACTGTTGAAAGAATTTCAAAGAAGTTACCAGGTGTGGTGGAAGCAAATGTGAATTTTGCTACTGAAAAATTAAATATATCTTATGATGAAACAAAGGTTAAGTTATTAGACATACAAAATGCTGTAGAAAAAGGCGGCTATAAAGCTTTAGTTGAAACCAGTAATAAAACCTTAAAAATAGAGGGGATGACCTGTGCTGCATGCGCAAAGACCATCGAGAGGGTTACAAAAAAACTCCCTGGAGTAGTTGAAACAAATGTGAATTTTGCTACTGAAAAATTGAATATAAGCTTTGAACCTTCAAAGGTAAGAACTTCTGACATAAAGAAAGCAATTGAAAAGGCAGGATACAAAGCTTCAGAAGATGAAAGTAACGTGGACATTGATCGAGAAAAAAAAGAAAAAGAAATAAAAGCCTTATGGAATAGATTTATAATATCAGCAGTATTAGCAGTGCCATTACTTCTAATTGCAATGGTTCCAATGATTGCAGAAAAGTTGAACTATCAGCTTCCTTTAGCTATTGACCCTATGCTACATCCAGTAGCTTACGCCATTACACAATTGATACTTGTGATTCCAGTTATGACTTGTGGTAAAAAGTATTTTATTGTTGGATTTAAATCTTTAGTACGGTTAACTCCTAATATGGATTCGCTTATATCAATTGGAACCTCTGCGGCATTTTTGTATAGTTTATTTGCTGTATATGAAATAACCTTTCTGGGAAATGTTGATTATGTAATGTACTTTGAATCAGCAGGAGTTATTTTGACACTTATTACTTTAGGAAAGTATTTAGAATCAGTTACAAAAGGAAAGACTTCCGAGGCAATTAAAAAGCTTATGGGCCTGGCGCCTAAAACAGCTATTATCATAAGAGATAATATGGAAATTGAAATTTCAATTGATGAAGTTGAAGTGGGTGATATAGTAGTTGTAAGGCCTGGTGAAAAAATGCCTGTAGATGGCGAGGTTGTGGAAGGAACAACGCTCGTAGATGAGTCAATGCTAACTGGTGAAAGTATGCCAGTAGAAAAAGCTATTGGACATAAGATAATTGGTGCAAGTATAAATAAGAATGGATCAATTAAATATAAAGCAACTAGAGTGGGTAAAGATACAGCACTAGCACAAATTATAACTTTGGTTGAAAATGCCCAGGGCTCAAAAGCTCCGATAGCTAAGATGGCAGATATTATATCAAGTTATTTTGTTCCGGTGGTTATAGGGCTAGCATTAATTTCTTCATTAGCTTGGCTTATATCTGGCGAGACCTTAGTGTTTTCATTAACTATATTCATATCAGTGCTTGTAATAGCTTGCCCTTGTGCTCTTGGCCTGGCAACGCCTACAGCAATAATGGTTGGAACAGGAAAAGGTGCAGAATATGGTGTACTTATAAAAAGCGGTGTAGCATTGGAGACTGCGCATAAAATTCAAACCATAGTATTTGATAAGACTGGAACACTTACTGAAGGAAAACCAAAGGTAACAGATATAGTTACTGTAGCGGGTATTGATGAGGCATACTTACTTCAAATAGCAGCCTCTGCTGAAAAAGGATCTGAACATCCGTTAGGTGAGGCTATAGTTAAAGGTGCAGAGGAAAGAGCTTTAGAACTTAAAAAGGTAGATAAATTTGAAGCTATACCTGGTTATGGAATAGAAGTTAGTATAGAGGGTAATAAAATCATGCTTGGAAATATGAAACTCATGGTAGAAAGTAAAATTTCTTTAGAACAATTAGAGGATATTTCAAACAAGCTGGCTGAAGAAGGCAAGACTCCAATGTATATCGCTATAGAAAACAAGATAAGTGGAATCATTGCAGTTGCAGACACCGTTAAGGAAAATAGTAAAAAAGCCATAGAAAGACTTCATTCTATGGGAATAGAAGTTGCCATGATAACTGGTGATAACAAAAGAACTGCAGCAGCTATTGCAGCGCAAGTTGGTATTGATAGAATACTAGCAGAAGTTCTGCCTGAGGATAAAGCAAATGAAGTTAAAAAGCTTCAAGCAGAAGGCAAAAAAGTTGCTATGGTTGGGGATGGAATTAATGATGCACCTGCACTTGCCCAAGCTGATATTGGTATAGCTATAGGATCAGGTACAGACGTAGCTATGGAATCCGCAGACATAGTACTTATGAGAAGCGATTTAATGGATGTACCTACTGCGTTACAGCTAAGTAAGAAAACAATAACAAATATAAAACAAAACCTATTTTGGGCTTTTGGTTACAATATACTAGGAATACCAGTTGCAATGGGAATACTACACCTATTTGGAGGCCCGCTTCTAAATCCTATTATTGCAGCACTGGCAATGAGTTTTAGTTCTGTTTCTGTATTAACAAATGCTTTAAGGTTAAAAGGCTTTAAGCCATTGACATAAAATTAAAATTTGAGAGGAGAAATAAAAATGAAAAAGAAAATATTAGTAGAAGGTATGAGCTGTGGACATTGTGTAAACCATGTTAGCGAGGCTTTAAAGGAAATTGGAGCAAAGGATGTAGAGGTAAGTCTTGATACAAAGTTTGCTACTGCTGAAATAAGTGAAGACATTACTGATGAAGATATTAAGGTAGCTATTGATGAAGCAGGATATGAAGTTGTAGCAATAGAAAAAGCCTAAATAAAAAACATACAGTTACTTTAAAATGTACCCTATAGAGTAGACGATTTAAAAAAACCTACGCTATAGGGTTTTTCTATGTAGTGTCTGGTAAAGGAACTATACTGATTGGAGAAGAAAAAGCTGTAGTTAGCGCAACTGATATTATTATTTGTCCTCCTAATACAAACATGGCACTATGGGCAGGGATATATCCTAAAAATGAAAATAGCGTTAAGTCACTTAAAGAATGCGGTTTAATATTTAATAAAAATGTAATACCTGAAGACTTAAGGGTATTATTAATAGACAAATATAGAAAAGAATTAATAGCAAATCCTGTAAATCAAGTTTTATATAATAAACATACTCCTTTTCTAAAACTAATTTTATTTACAAGTAAAATTTATCATGATGGAAAAATAACTAAAAATATTGGAGAAATATATAAATATAAGCATATAAAATTAATTATTAGCTATTTATTTTCAAAGAATTTAGTATCTTATGTTGACAATAAATATATAGTCTTAAATATAGATAATTATGATAAGTGGCTTAAAGGTAAAAACGAGATAATCAAAGAATTTTATAATTATATTTTTGAAAATAGTAATAAAATTAAGGTTTCCTGAAAATACATACGGAGAATTTTTGACGCTTACTTATAATGAAGTAACCTTCATAATAACTTTATATGTTTTTGGTATCCTAGTTAAAGCACCTATCTTTATAAAAATAAATTGATATTATTATTGAAAAATTAGGAGGTGAAAATATGATGGAAATTAAAACAAACATAACAAAAAAGGTAAGAAGGAAAAGAGTGAATCAAATTCCTTTTGGAGTTGGGTTACTTATTGCAATTGTAGGAATAGGTTTTTTTATTGCTAGCGGTTCTCCAAAATCAGCACTTATGTGGGGATTTGGTGTAGCATTAGGGTTTACACTTCAAAGGTCCAGATTTTGCTTCACTGCTTCTTTAAGAGATCCTGTTTTAACAGGTAGTACATCTCTTACAAAAGCAGTGATTATAGCAATTGCGACAGCTAGTGTTGGATTTGCAGCACTACAATTTGCAGCTGCATCAAAAGGATTACCAATACCAGGTAATATTTCGCCAGCTGGTATTCATACTGCAGTAGGAGCTACGATGTTTGGTATAGGTATGGTAATTGCTGGAGGATGTGCTTCTGGAACTCTAATGAGAGTAGGAGAAGGGTTTTTAATTCAAATGCTAGCCCTAGTATTTTTTATAATTGGATCACTATGGGGAGCAAAAGACTTTGGATGGTGGTCAATACAATTTATGCCTAAGAAGGGCATTTTTTTACCAGATGTTTTAGGATGGCCACTGGCACTATTATTTCAATTTGGTGCACTATTAGCTATATTTGTGTTTGCAGATTGGTTTGGAAATAGAAAATCAAAAGAATAAAAGTAATTAAAACATAATTTTAGGAGGAAAACAATATGGCAGAAACAAGATTAGATTGTTTAGGGGAAGTTTGTCCAGTACCTTTAATAAAGACTCAGAAAAAACTTGGAACTATGAAGGTTGGCGATGTTTTAGTAGTTGAAATTGATCATAGTTGTGCTATGAAAAACATACCGGAGTGGGCAAGAAAAGAAGGTCACAACGTTGAAATTGAAGAAGTGGATGACGGAGAATGGGAAGTTTATATAGAAAAAACTAGATAGTTATATTTTTACACTATCAGGGAGGTGAATTCATGGACATAAAGAAGAATGTTTATTATATTAAATTTTTAAAGGATCCTTGGCCATACACTGTTGGTGCTGTTATTCTAGGTTTATTGAATATTGGAATGCTTGCAGCTGTTGGTAAAGCATGGGGCGTAACCACCCCGTTTGCAACATGGGCAGGTTGGATTTATCAAGCAATAGGTGGACAACCTGAAAAGTGGTTCTACTTTCAACAAAAGGGTAATGCTGCGGCATTAAGTGGAAGCTTTATTAATGATTTACACTCTGTATCTAATATTGGTATTGTAATTGGTGCTTTACTAGCTACATTGCTTGCATCTCAATTTAAAATTAAAAAAATAAAATCATGGAAACAAGTCATTGGTGCTGTGGTAGGTGGTCTTCTTATGGGATATGGAGCTAGAATAGCATTTGGATGTAATATTGGGGCATTATTTAGCGGAGTGGCCTCTATGTCACTTCATGGTTGGATATACTGGGTATTTATATTCGCTGGTGCATGGATAGGAACCAAAATATTAGTTAAATATTTAATTTAAAATAATGGTGGCTTAAAGCCACCATTATTTTATAAATTTATAATTTTTTTATTGGAGGAATTATCATGGAAAAGAAACATGAATATTATGATGTGATTATAATAGGTGGAGGAGCAGCCGGGTTAACCTCAGCAATATATTGTGGCAGATCAAAACTTAAAACACTTTTAATAGAAAAATCATTAGTGGGAGGACTAGCTACATATACAAATGAAATTGCTAACTATCCAGGATTTCCGGAAGGAATTTCGGGAATAGATCTAATGAATTTATTTCAGAAACAAGCTAAAAATTTTGGAGTTAAATTTAAGTTAACGGATGTAAAAGCTGTTCAACTTGAGGGAAAAGATAAGCTTGTAGAAACCTTTAGAGTAATTTATCATTCAAAATCAGTAATAGTTTCAACTGGTGGAAAACCAAGATTGACAAATGGAATAAATGAAGAAAAATTTTTATTTGATAAGGGTATCTCCTTCTGTGCTACCTGTGACGCTGCCTATTATACTGATAAAACAGTTATGGTTATTGGCAGTGGTGACGCTGCTATTGAGGAAGGAATGTTCCTAACTAAATATGCACAAAAGGTAATAGTTTCTGTAATACACGACGAAGGTATAATGGACGCGAATAAAATAGCTCAACAGAAAGCTATTAAAAATCCTAAAATTGAGTTTATATGGAATTCTGTTGTAAATTCATTTGGTGGTGGAGATAGATTAAATAAAGTAGAACTTAAAAATGTTAAAACAGATGAACTTATTCAAATACCTGTAGATGGGTGTTTCTTATTTATAGGGTATAATCCTAATACTGAAATATTTAAGGGAAAACTAAATCTAACTAAAAATGGGTATATTACCACTAATGAAAATATGGAAACAAAAATTAGAGGTGTTTTTGCTATTGGTGATGTAAGAGAAAAATTCTTAAAGCAAGTTGCAACTGCAGTTGGAGATGGAGCTATTGCAGGAGTAGGAGCGGAAAAGTATATTGCCGAATCTGAATTATTTGAAAATGAAATAATGCAAAAGGAAAAGATAGGATTAATTTACCTGTGGTCTCCAATAGATGAAAAATGCATAGAACTTATTAGTGAAATAGAATTAGTAGAAAACGAATTAGGAGACCTGGTAAAAATAAATAAAATTGATGTATATAAAAATGCTAGTTTAGCAGCAAGACTTGGGACAATTGAAGCTCCAATCATAATCTATACTAAAAACGGTAAAATAGTTGCAAAGGATAATAATATAAGCAAAGAAAATATTATTAATACCATTAAAAATATTTAAGTGCCAATATATATACGATTTATAAATTTTTTTTCTTAAGGTGTATATGGTTGAATTAATGTTATATTACTTTAGAATTGCTCCACAATTGGAATCTAGATATAATGATGACTTCGTAGCGGTACAAGAGTTACTTTTTTGGCAAATGGGAGGTAGATAGAGCTTTGATATATTACCATGGATAGCACAGGAGAACTGTATGGAGCAATCCATAAGTCAACTTAAAAATGAATTTAAATTATGGAATGCAGAAAAGTAGCTAATTCTAAAGTTGCATAAATTTCTAATATTTCATCGAAAGTAACCCCATATCATTAGATATGGGGTTACTTTATTAACTTTCACTTTGAGTCTATAGGCTAGATGTTCATATGCAACAAAAGTCGTGAAATTTTATTTGAACTAAACCGCTAACAGCGGTGGCAGACAAGTGCAATTACGTTAGTTTAATTTTTAGCCAAAACTATTCTCCGCCAGGAGAAATAAATAAAATAGCATAAAGTCTTTATTTAGGGGAAGGGGGGAATTACGTCTATTTTTAACAGACAATCTACAATAATAAGGATTCTGGATGCAAATTTTAAGTTACTATTTACCAAGAACAAAACCCATTAATATACTTCTAATGAATTTAGACATAAATTGGATGCTGCAGGATGGTTGGAACAGGAAAAGGTGCAGAGTATGGAGCCCAAGTATTATACAAAATATAATACTTGGGTATTTTATTAAATATAACATCTTTAAAAGTATTTATTATGATATATATTGCCTTCATAATTGCTCCACAATTGAGTAGTAGAATAAATATATAGAGAGAAACAAATAGAGAAAAACAAATAGAGGAGTGATATTAAATGAAAAATAAAGTTATTGTTTTAATAATAGCAAGCATACTAACAGTAGGAGGAATGTCAGTTGCATATGCAACAAGTAGAAATGATGTAACTTCCAACGATTTTAACAGACCAATGATGGGAACACAAAATAATAATAATAATAATAAATCATATAATTCTAGAAGTTCCATGATGGGTGACCAAAATGCTGGAGTTCAATCAAATAGTAGCTATAACGATATGATAAAAATAATGAAAGATAATGGCTTCAGAGATGAAGCAAAAGCAATGGAAAATAGAGATTTTGATTCTATGAACAATTTGATGAATAACATAAGTGATGCTGACTATAAAAAAATGACTGATATAATGAGTACGAATGGCTACGGGTCTATGGCTAATATGATGAAATCCATAAGCAAAGAAGATATGACAGGGTTTCATGGACGTATGATGGGAAGATAATATTCTAGCAGGCTATTAAAACAAATAATATAAAGATAATGAAAGGATAATTTAATATGATGGGATATGGATATGGATATAATATGATGGGAGGTTGGTTTGGAATGATGATTATTCCTATAATTTTAATCGGAGTGGTTATATATGTAATCTACAATCAAGGGCAAAAGAATAATGGTAAAGATATTGGATTTAAAGATAATTCTATAGATATTTTAAATGAGAGATTTGCTCGTGGTGAAATAAATGAAGAAGAATATAATACTAAAAAAAACATATTATTAAATCACAAATTATAAATTGTAAAAAAATTATAGTAATGTCAAAAGAGAAATTGATAACTCTCCTTTGACATGACTTTTTAATTAATTTTAAGTAAAACTCTTTCATATGTTTTATATAGTATAGTTACCCATTGATATTGGGAAGTAATGTACCACAGTAATAACCATTTTAATACTGCTTGCATATTATATAAATGAATATTTAAAAGGATGTGTAAATATGTACAGACCCCTATGAAAGTTTAGGTAACATACAACGAGATTAACCGATCACAAAAATAAAGACATTAATTTTTTTGCATTATTTAAAGTTACTGTTGAGAGTGTTTTAAAATCAAAAGTAGTAGTTGCCCCAGTAACAGTACCAAATTAGGGACTGTACTAGAGAAAATAGTAGTATTGATTGGGAGCCATTAAAAGCACTTCCAGTTCACAATATAATATTCTCAAAGATATTAATAAACAATTGATTTAAAGCCAGATAAGTTATTATTTATCTGGCTTTAATATTGATTTAGGAAACATAAGTACAAAAATACTTCCTTCACCTAACGTACTCTT
>Ga0209123_1000984_pt1 | contig 31310 bp, 28 predicted proteins | sample BarGraIncu00431A_FD_184500 | JGI IMG/M metagenome (GOLD analysis project Ga0209123, IMG submission 184500) | Arctic peat soil microbial communities from Barrow, Alaska, USA - Barrow Graham LP Incubations 004-31A (SPAdes) (version 2) | ecosystem: Environmental > Terrestrial > Soil > Wetlands >... | reverse complement strand
AAGCGAGCCAATGCATCGGTGAAAGAGATATGAAATGGACCAGTTATAGAGAACGGGCAATAAAAAGGGCAAAAGCGACAACTATAACTGAATATGGTTTACCTTTGAGTTCACGTCATGGGTCTCCCTCCGGGCTACGCCCTCCAGTCAACCCATGACGGAGTTGAAACTTGGAAAGGAAACTCTAATCAGGGATAGTGACGAACAGTAAACAATTATCAGGAATAATTTTAAAACCGAGTCAACTGTTTTTAGGAATAAAGACAAAGGTAGTCAACCAAAATCAGGAAAACACAGTATCTAAAATCGCGTTTTTTATTATCGTTATTATGATAGCAATTAAGAAGCATTAATTGCTATCATAATAACGATAATTTGCAGCGACGTGTTAGCCTATATATTCACAAATAAAATTACGAAAACTCCAAAACAGTCCTGGGTCTGTTCCTCTAGCTCCACATTATGCCAACTACCGCAATAATAAACCACCAACTACCACAATAAAAATTTGCCAAAAGCCTCAAAATTAGTTTGAATTATCATCATTTTACTTAATTTGTCGCGGTGGATGGCCGGAAGCTGTCGTTAATAGGGATGAAACATTCCAAATGGCAACAAACTATGTAAATTCCCTCATTGAGATGGATATACAACGAGTGGATGGTGTTTAGAGAAATCCAGAGATTACTAATTTTGTCCAAGGCTACTATCTATAACCGCGTTATTTATTATCGTTACAATCATAGCATTTAGAGGCTTTTATTGCTATCATAGTAACAATAATTTGCAGCACGTTTTAGCAATGTGTAATGGAAATGGCACTCACATCTCCAGCAAAACACTTGGCTTTATTCCTGAAATTAAAAAAGTTGAACACCAGTAATCCCCTATAATTGTAATCGCCAAATTCCTAAATAAAATCCGGCCAAATTCCTAAATTTCCAGATAGAATGCTTGGCACCTAAATTTTGGGATGCCATCCGATTTGAAGTTGACCATAGAGATGAAGATGGCCAGTTTATGCTGACCGGATCATCAGTACCGGTTTCTACAGATGATATCCAATATACAGGTACGGGACGTTTTGGATGGATAACAATGCGCCCAATAATAATCTTACTTTAGAACAACTTGCATACGCTGTTTGTCGAGGAGGTTGGCCGAAAGCGATTCTTAAAAAAACGGAAAAGGCCGCACTTATGCAGGTTGAAGAATATTTTGAAGCGATTACACGTTCTGATATATCGCGAGTAGATCATGTCAATCGCAATTCGGAACGTGCAAAACGGCTCATGCGTTGTTATGCTAGACATCATTGATTCCTATCTTACAGCCTTGCGGAAAATATTTGTAATAGAAGATATGCCTGCATGGAATCCGAATCTTCGTTCCAAAACAGCCATTCGCGCTTCTGATACGCGTTATTATACAGACCCGTCTATTGCGACGGCTTCACTTGGATTGGGACCAATAGATTTAATCAATGATTTAAAAACCTTTGGACTATTCTTTGAAACTTTATGCGTTCGCGATCTCCGTGTCTATGCCGATGCGTTGGGTGGAACTATTTATCATTACAGAGATAAGAACGGATTGGAATGTGATGCTGTGGTTCACTTGAGAAATAGTTCTTTTGGACTCATTGAAATCAAGTTGGGCGGCGATAAGTTGGTGAATATGCATATAGACGAACAGATGGAATATATGTAGTACCTATCGGGTGTTTGAAGGATTAACAACTTATCCAACCATACGGGAGTATTCAGAAAAGTGTGTCAGCCTTAATTCCTTAAGGCAAATATAGTTCATAAAAGATATCGTTCGTACCGTTGTCCAAATTGATCGATTAGCTCCATCATACAAACTATTTGAGATGCAACAAAAATATTATACATTTTTAAAAAACTTCATTAAAGTTACTGCCGAGCATCGGTTTTAAATTATTCCCTCTCCGTAATAGTAATTCCCGCCCCCGTGTTATAAACCGCCGTAAACTTCGTCGTATCCGCGTTTACCAACATGGTCGCTTCGCCGCAGAAAACATTATCTTTTGTAGCAACTACGGTTAGGTGCGTTTGCAGATGATCGTCCGTAAAGGTGAAAGCCTGATGAAATGTCCTCGATGAGTTCCCGGGCACCAAGGTGGAAGCATCTCTTTCTTCAGAATATTCCATCCACAAGTAAATGGGTTCGCTGGATTGGTTCACCATGGTAATGGTAACAGCCGTATAGACATAATCGTTACAGCCCGAAAACAAAGAGGCTAGCAAGCATAAGCTCCAAACAGCGATGCTATTGATTTTTCTCATTCTATTTAGAATAAATACGTTATCCCTAACTCCGCATGAATGTTGTAGCGCACCTTCCCGTGATCCCACCAATAGGCTGGATCGCTTGGTACTGGTGCATACAGGTGTTGGTAATTGATGGAACCAACCGTTTCCAGCCTTGCATTAAACAAGAACTTTTTGTAATCCCAATCGCCAACGAGGGCAGCACCAATATCCACCCAGTGCGTCCGGTAGTCTTTACTTACAGTAGCCCAGAAGAGTTCTTCGTGTGCCACCCGCTTGAAATCCAGCCCTACTCTTTTTAAGCCTTTTACCCATGCCATGCTGGCGGATTGCATGTTGCTGCTGGTGCCAATGCCAGCACCTAGGTATTGTCCCTTGTTCGTGTACCCATCCCTAACGTACGTATGTGTGTACCATCCAGATGCAAGCCTATAAGTGTCAGCTATATTTGGTCCAAATTGAGTGATTTCCACTTGCATGTCGATGTACTCCTTTTTCTTTCTTTTAATGGGCGTGAGTTTTCTAAATCCAACAATATACGCTCGTATATGATCTGGCTCCAATATTAAATCCGTCAGATCGTAATTAAAATCTTCACGTCCATATTCAAAATAAAATTCCGAGTGTGATTCCGGTGTCATCCACCGTAAAAATACGGATGCTAGTTGATCTCTTGGTATGGCATCCTCTGAACCAAGTGAATTCCTAAGTATAGGAATGATAACTGGCAGATAATCGGACACGCTTCTCCCAAGCCCTGCAGAATACGAAATAAAGCTTCGTGTTGCCCCCAGAAATAATCCAGGCAGCCACTTCGGTTGGTACGTCACTACCAAACCGTTAAAATACCGCCAGTCTTTCGTTTTTGGAACGTATGTAACCCCATGTTGCGCTAATTGAAGGGTGTCAAAATTGGGATAACCCGATGCCTCTAACCGCCCACCAACCAGTTGACCTTCGAAGGAACCTAAGAAGGTTTTGATGGGTCGTACCGTATTGAGTGTTATGTGCTTAAAACCTGGTGCATTATTTGTCATCATCAACGCATTTTTGATGCCAGGCCCCCACCATAGATTTTCATTCGAAATGCCAATGGATATAGGATTTATGGTAAACCGAACACTACTTTGACCCCAGTCAACGAATGTTTTAGAACCCGTTCCAAATTGCTCCGGCATATCAATATAACTCGATATGCTCCCGTAATAGGTTTCCCAATAGTAATCCGATAGTTCATCTGGGAAACCCTGAAAATTGCTATTTTCCGCATAGATCAGTTCGGGCATCAGTTGAATTGAAAAGGGACCGTAGCGCACAAAGAAGCCCCCACTTACCAGCGTCTGATACCCTCGAGCAGGTAACATGGCACCATCATTCAACCCTTCCGGATGGTCTGAGTTATACTGTTGCTTCCAAATTAAGGGCATGGGTTGTAGTTGGAATACACTAACCTTGGTGTGCGTGCTGTCCAACATGCCCGTTGAAGATATAGGTCTGATTGCCAAAGAAACCGTTTCATCAAAAAGACCCATCAACTGTGCGCGACGAACGGCATCCTCCCTTACCGGTGTGCCAACAGGTACCGATTGACCGAAAACGGGCACTGAAGGGAGTGCCCAACCTAATATAAAAAAAAGTTCAATTACTATTTTTTGTCGCATCCTATCGAATATGCTATTTTTCAAGTGAAATTTTCGAATAAAAGCGGTGTATTACTGAAAATATTCATGTGATGCAGACTTTTCGGTATAAAAATACCTAAAAATTTGCACTTGCGCAAGTGTTTTGGTCACTTATTTTACTGATAATCAATATTATATAAATTATTCAGTGAGCCCTATTTAGTTGAATTTGTTTTTTTTGCAATCAGAATTAATCCAGGGAAAATATTTATAAATCCTAATGATAATAATTTCACAATGAATGCGGTAAGGTAGAATGCTTTAGTTCTAAATGAATGTTTTTTACCCTTTTCCCAATTTGTCATTTTTATTATTTCGAAACCATTACTCTTTAGTAAATATGATATACTCTTTTTGCTGTAACCTATAGAATGATCAATTAATGCAGTGACTGTAGCCTTACGTAACACGTATTTATTGAACTTAACTAGCCAGTTTCTATTTACTACCCTCATTATAACTAAACCATCACTATTAAGCCTTTCAAATATCTGCTTCATAAGCAATTCGGGGTCGGGCAAATAATATAAAGTATCAATTAAGCTGATCACATCAAAAGGAACTTACAAAGGTATCTCCTCAATTTTTTTTTAAATTATCAATTCATTTTTTAAAGCATAATAACGAGCATCCTCCGAGAGTTCAACTCCAACACCCGAAATTTCTTTACTTTTTAGAAATGTCAAAAAGTGGCCGTATGAAGATCCAAAGTCTAGCCAATTTAAAGCTTTATAATTAAGCGTTCTTATTACTAAATCATAAAAATGCTCAAAGAATTTTATTCTCTTATTGTACGTTAATACTTCATTTTCTTCTTGAGTCCATATCGAATTTTTAAAGTAAGAAGATAATGTTTCTTCATCAATTGACTTTAAAAAAAGTGTTACATTTCTTACAAAGAAATGCCGGAACTCTTAATAAAGTTTCATCCTTAAAATGATAAGAAGAAAAGCCAAAATTTCGCATTCTATTTTTGCAGATAGGACAAATCATAATTGATACTATTTTACTGATGAATACTAAATAATTATGTTCAATGAGAAATTTTTACTGTAAACATTTGGTAAACCTCGTATTGGATATCGATAAAAAATCCAGCAAAAAGCTATTTAATTGTGGGATAGTTGTTCTGTTAAATTCATGCATAATCGAAGAAATGTTACAGTAAGAAGACCAGCTATTGGCTTTATATCTTAAAATTTTCCAGCACGTCCAGTGGTTCCCAACCCAATTCTCTACGAGCCTTCTCATTGCTGAAAGTATCAGATGTCACAATCTTTTCCAATCGTGATGAGTTGATTGGGAATCTGCCTCCGACAACATCACCAATCTTAGCAAGGCACTTTGCCACCCAATAAGGGATAGAGATTGGTCTATGCTTGCCTAATTGTTTCGCAATAAGGTTTTCAAGTTCTCCCAAAGATGGATTATTAGAATCACATACATTGAAAGTCCCGCCTTTTTCAGCAACAAGTGGTAATAATCTTGGAATATCAGCTGTCATCAATACGCTCTTTTTTGCTTTTCCATGATTGATACTGAGGTAAGCACCTGATTTTAAACCTTTAACCATCGCACCAAGATTCCCAGGAGCTTCTTTGCCAGCTAGAAGTCCTGGACGAAGGATACCAAGAGTGACTTTATTATCGGCGCACCATTGAGCAAGGAATTGTTCCGCTTTTATTTTACTGTCAGCATAAGGCGAATCTCCAACCAATGGACGCTCCTCCGTGTCTAAATTTCCTGGCACACTTCCATAAACATTCATCGTACTGATAAAGACAAGAGACTTGGGGGCTCCAACTATCTCAAGCGCTTTGCACAAATTAATCGTACCCTGATAATTAACATCATAAAAGGATTGAATTTCTTCTTTCGTTTTGGGATAAATATGAGCTTTTCCAGCAGCATGGAGCACGATGTCAAATTGGCAAGGTAATTTGGGAACATCCTTGCCAAAATTGGCATATATCATATCATCGGGAGTAATGCCTACTGTCGTAACTTCATAGTCTTTTTCTAACAGTGGTTTAATATTACGCCCTAAAAAACCTGAACCTCCAGTAAATAATAACTTCTGCATGATTACTTAAATTTTTCCCATTGTTCATTCAAAACCTTGAAGGGTTCTATATCGTCTTTGTTATAAATGTAATTGCACTTGGCTTCTTTAAAATCCTTCAGCCACTCGGCAAGGCTTATCATGCCGGTGTCAACACGTTTTCCAAAGTCGATTACCTCAGACATAGATGTAAACGGTTCAAACTCCTTGCGATCGGCAGGGTCGATAAATCCCTGCTCCATACCCTTTACCCAAAGATAGTCGAGAGGCATACCTGCACAGGCACCAGTATAGTTCCATGCAGATGCGCGAAAATTGGTCTCCATGAAGTAATATGTACCATCTTTGTCTATAAGAAACTCCACCTCAAAAATACCTTCGAAACCAATTTCTTTGAACATTGCCTGCAGTTTCTTTTCCATCTCAACATCAGTGAACATCTTCACATCGTGATAAGGGCTATAATATCCCTGAATCAAATACTTCCAATTCATAGCAGTCACAATCTGCATCTCCTGTCCATCATTGATTGTATAACCTTCAAGAGCCAACTCGTTCTGTTTGTCCACAAAATGCTGAACCATAATAAGAGGACTTGCAATCTTCTCAAATGCGGCCTTAAGTTCATCTTCATTTTGGCAAACGAATACATCCAACTTCCAGTTGCCCGAATTTGGGGAAATATCCTTCGTGATGATCGGATACCACAGATTGTCTGGAAGCTTATCACCTTTGGCAAGTACATACGAATCCAGCACATTAAAGCCATGTTTCTTGGCAAGTTGCTGAATCATGTACTTGTCCATAAACTCATTGATGCGACCTGCTTTGCCTGCATTGTAGGTAATGAATTTATCCTTCCACTCATCATAGTGTAGGTCGAAATAACCTACGGACTTGTCATCCGAGAAAACGACATAAGGCTTATGGGCATCGTCATGATGACCATATTCTTTCATCAGTAACTGATAGCCCTCTTCTATGGTATTCACTCTGTGTAACTTGGAGATATATTTACTCTTGGTAGCCACTTCATACTTTCTCTTTACAGAGACGTACACTGGATTGATACCGTTCTCTCCAAAACTCCTAATCATCCCGAGCGGATTGTAATGTTCAAGAGCAAAAACAATGAAAATGTGATTTGACAGCATATCTTTTACTTTAAAATAATCTTACTCAGATACTCCAGTTCCTCTTTTCCGTATCGCTGGTCGATTGTAATCGGGATAACATATCTCGAAACCCAATACTCAAAGTCTTCAGGTTTCATTTCGTCGAGTAGATGGCTCCACCAATGTCCCTGGTAATGCTTCTCTTTCTTCAGCCGTTGCAACAGAGAATCATCCTCAACTACAAGCGGGTAAACCATAGGCACACAAGCACCGTCGTAATACTTTTTGGCATCCAACATATTAACATTGGAGAACAATTTATCAGCAATCTCAAAATTATCTCTACGTTTCTTCACAATGAAGTCATAATCTGTTCCGTTAAGAATATAATGAGTCAACTTGGACATCTTATGAATATCTTCTGTATCGATACGATGTTCATTGATACTGCGAGACTTATAGCTTTTGCCTTCACATCCATACTCAATGCGCTGAAGAAGAAAAGCAGCAGTATCAGAAGAATAGCCTTGTTCGTATTCATCTACAAACTTCTCTGCATTTGGGCCTATAACGTATGCTCCATCAGGAACTCCTACAAACTTACGGGCAGAATAAACATTCAGTGCACCCTCTATCGGTTTGCTGAAGAATGCCTGAGAGTTATCGATGATAGGATGACTAGAAAGAGAAGCCAAATCCTCCATACGGGACTCGGACATTACGCCATAATAGTTTACGAAAAGAACTGCTTCATCTTCCTTTGCATTCAAATCTGTCGGATTGAAGTCAGCATCAATATGGTAATACTTGATATTATTAACTTCTTTTCTATCAAGAAATTCACGAACCGTGTCACACTGGTAATACGGCAACCAGATTGCTGATGCTCCACTTATACGGAACGCATGCCAAATGGCAGCCCTTCCTACGTTCAGCCTCGCAATTCCTGTAGATTGAGCATAGTGTTCCAATCCATTCGGTAATTGAAGCTCGATAAAACTACCTATTTCCATCTTCCTCTCCAATTTCTTTTTCTGTTTTTATCTCTGATTCTAAAACCTTCGGGGCTCTTACAGAATCATCTGGTCTGAGTTTCAGAAATATTATTGCTATGGTTGTAAAGAAAACTTGACAGTCCAACCACAACGACCAGTTGCGTACATAGTACAAATCAAATTGCGCCATTTCTGCTCGAGTCTCCGACTTGCTTTCGTGAATAGCTTCCCAACCAGTGATGCCAGGCTGCATTGACTGCCTTTCTCTTTGTTCATCTTCTGTCATCACCAACATTTCACCTGGAAGAAGTGGGCGTGGTCCAATCCAAGACATTTTGCCCTTAAGGATGTTCCATATTTGAAACAACTCATCAATATTGGTAGCCCGGATAATCTTACCCCATTTCTTGAGACGGACTTCATCAGGAAGCAACTCGCCGTTCTCGTCCCTTTCGTTGGTCATCGAACGAAGCTTATACATCACGAATTGCTTGCCCTTATAACCCACTCTTACCTGATTGAAGATTGGAGATGCTTCTGGTGATACCATCTTTACGAAAAGCATTCCCATAAATGAAACGAGGATAGCTGGTATTATTAGAATTAGAGCAAAAACAAAGTCAAAGACTCTCTTGATAAATTTCCCCATTCTTATTCTGTTATTCTTCGAAGGACACATTCAAAAGCTTCAGCATACATCACACCAGCTTGGCCTCCACGATAAATTGCATTCCCAAGGATACCCTCTTCACTTCTTGGATGTGGATATGGTCTCATCACCCCTCTGTACATGTGCATGGCAGCAATCTTGGCATCGACACCATTCTTGCCCACCTCCACAAAAGTATTCGGTTCAAACTTGTTCATAGCCGAATTGACCGACCAATCAGTTGCCGAAACAACCTCCATATACCAGAACTCTTTGATTGGCTTTACTTCCGGTCTTCTCTGGAAAAGACGAATAGCCTCTTGACAAGCCATTGAAGTTTGAAGATGATCATTATTGGTATCAGCTGGATGATGGGTAATCACGATGTCCGGCTCGCTCTCCAGAATTGCATTTTCAATAAACTGCACCAACTGAAGATGAGGAACCGTATTCATCTCGATATTAGGGAAGGTCCCCTCATACTTCATATTGATACCAAGATAAGCAGCCGATGAATTCAAGTCATTGTCCAAATCCTTGTCTTCAGGTCTGAAAGCTCTAGCTTTGGCCTCCGAACACATTATACATATATCCGCCTTATCACCTTTCTTCGACCATTTTAATATCGATGCTCCTGCACCCAAAACCTCATCATCAGGATGAGCTACTACAATTAAATAATTCATAATCACAAGTGTCAGGATAAATAATTTTTGAAGTTTAAATGGAAAGGGTGACGTTGCAAACAAATTTACCATATCGGGGGAGTTTTCCAATCATAATTGGTGGCTCCCTATTTGGAATCTCTAGATTTATTACAATTTAGTAAATTCTCTAATGTTATTAAATCAACATCAAAAGTTATTTTCATATTATATTGGTCCCCTTTCACTACATATATTGGTTCTTCAGGTAAATATTTTAAAACTACACCACAATCATCAGTAGCATTAAAATTTTCATCTTTCAATCCGATTTCATATGCTTTATTTATAGTCGAAAGCTTAAATGCCTGAGGTGATTGACCGAAACGAAGTTCATTTCTTGTAGGTATATTTTTTATTTCATTTTTATCATTAATCTGTATAATCGTATCAGAAACATCAGCACCAACATTTACAGCATTATATTGTTTTAATGCTTGGATACATTCTGTTATTATTCTGCTACTTACTAATGGTCTTACAGAATCATGTATTAATAAAAAACAATCTTCAGAATATGATTGTATTGCTGACAAACTTGATTCATATCTTTCTTTTCCACCAGCAAGAATTTTCTTTACTTTTGAATAATTGTTCTTTAAACATAATGCTTCAACATCATTCATATAAAGCAGATTTGAAACGATTGTTATCTCGTCAACTAAAGGATGATTATTAAAAATTTCAATAGAATGTTCTATTACTTGTTTTCCACCAAGGTAAAGGAATTGTTTAGGGGTTGGATTCCCAAGTCTCTGTCCTGATCCTCCCGCTAGAATAATTGCTATAGTCTTCATTTATTTTTTATTAATAATGCTGATCAAGTGTAGATCTATGGATTCATTCTTTGGCCAGTTCCACCTGCAAATATTACAGCAATGTTCATTCTATTCTTGAGTTAGATAATAAGTGCCTCTAAATTTAGTGTACGGTTCGTTCAAATTTATATACTTGATGACCCCATATCGAGTGGACATATCAATATTCTGGGGTATTGCCATATAATCCCCATATATTCTATTCATGTATGTGTCATATCCTGAAGGAATTTTGACTGATAGTCCTTCAAAAGATGCATCTACCGTATCAAAATCTTTCCTATCATAGAGTCTGAAAAGCCCTTTAAATGATGTAATTGTTTCCTTCACATATTTAGAAGTATAGAAATCATTCTTAGACATCGATAATTGATGTTTAACCCATATTTTATATCTCTTTTCTTGGTTTTTAATGAGAGTAAACATAATTATTGTCGGTATCCGTAAATAAGGTCCTTGATTATCAGGCAATCTCTGTACATTGAAAACAGAAAATATTATGGAATGATAAATCTGAGCTATACGTCCCAGCTTTGTCTTAGGACATCCTTCAAAAGGTATCACATCAATATAACACCCATGATAAAGATCTTCATTCTCGGAATGTTTGTTAATGTACGTTGATTGTATATCCACAAGATTCATAGCAGTATGGTGATAATTATGATTTCTATCGGTCCTAACCAGCACATAATGCTTTGTATCAGCTACATCATTCCATATACTATACAATTTTTCATAATCTTTTCTTGGCAAAAAAACGTCTAAGTCATCATCCCACGGAATGAAGCCATGATGCCGAACTGCCCCCAGCATGGTTCCACCTCCGCACCAATATGTAAGATTATTTTCTTCGCAGATTTTCTTTAAGTACGAAAAAATATCAAGCAACTTCATCTGAAGTTGCCGTATAGAAACACCACTGGATATTTCATAATCTCGTTGCTGTTGAAACACATCCATACTCTATTGTCGTTAAATGGTTTGTCTGTTAATAACTGCTTCTAAACTCTGATATAATCTGTACCAAAGGACCTTTAATATTGAAATATGAAAAGGCATGAGTTTAATCCTTTCATAATCCTTTTTTAATTTATGATAAAGCATCGATGGATGTTTTACAATATCCTGAACGTCATCTAAATTTGTATGTCCAAAGTTTGCCCCGATAACGTTTGTGCCATGCTGTCGATAATAAATCGTAGGAGTATCGAGAAATTCATACTTGCCTTTTTTGATTAAGTTATACTCCACCCAAGTATCGTGCGCTCCTTGAACATCTTTAAACTGATAATAAGGTAGCACTAAAGATTTTGCTGCTCGATTAAACATTTGTGTACATCCATAGGTCGCATGTCTATTAGTCCATTGCTTATAAAAATCATGAACAAATGTGGGGTCACGTCGATCGCCTTCCCATAAGGAGGGCATCAACACATTTAATTCAGAATCCACAACCGTTAAATCTGTAAACACTCCTAATCCCACATTAGAACCATAGACAATTTCCAACTCATTTAGCCTAGATAATGTCTTATCAATCTTATTTTTCATCCATACATCATCTTGATCGCTGAACATATAATAATCAGCTTCTACTATCTCAAGAAGATGCATAAAAGATTTTCCAGCACCTAAATTTGCTGAAACATCCTCCATTAGATTTATTTTATTGGGGAATTTTGTGGCATACTCCCTAATAATATCTACTGTTTTGTCGTTCGATCCATCGTCTCGCGTAAATAGCTGCCAATCGTGATTTGTTTGGTTGAAAAATGAATCAATCTGCTCTCGGAGGTACTTTGCCCCGTTATAGGTAGAGAGAAGAATAGCTATCATATTATGACATGATTAGAGAATCCAGTAGTAAAACCTGCTTTGACTGGTCATTCTCAGGAAATAATCCAGAAACTTCGGAGAAAGAAAGCACCTTGCCTTTCATTTCAGAACAAAAGGCAGAGACTTTCTCAACCGCTCCTTCTTCCTGGAATCCGACATTAATGCCTAAAGGATATTTTTCAATCATTTCGTACTGACTATCCTTTACAAAATAGAAGTTAATAATAGGCCGACCTGTAGAAAGGAGGTCTAACATCTTACTAGGTGATTGTAGTTGACTTATGTTCCCGATATTCACTAGGAAATCATATTCATCACAAATCATTTCATTATATCTATCCTTTGGCGCAAAAGCTTGTCGAGTAATATAATCAGAAACATAATTCTCTATGATGCCATCACATTCACCACTATCCACGAATAGGTCCAAATAAGAATTGGGAACTTGCGCAATTACTGATAGCATAAATTCCGGGTTCCGAATTTTCTGATATAGTGCTCCTGCATATATAAGTTTGTATCGATCCACTGAATCTATTGTTTTCGGAAAACAAGTTCTTAAATTATTGAGCGTAAATCTTATACAGTAAGTAGTACTTGGATTCATGTTGAAATTCCCCATTGCAAAACGATACATGTCTTCACTCAAAAGAGTATAGTCCGATGATCTAAAAAAATCTTCTTCATTTTTTAAATTTTTATGCTTCCAATATTTTTTAAGTATTTTGTATCGATAATAAATATAATTTTCAGCAAATGGATCCAAGATAAAAGTTATCCATTTAACATCTTCATTTGCTTTTTTAAATTTACGCGCAGCGAACTGACAAAATGCTGTATTAGAAACACTTATGACAGTATCAATTTTATTTATTTTTGACAACTTCTTGAGCTCTTTATAATATGCTCTATTTTCCCAAGAGTTTGCTGTTGGATTACAAAACTGTGTGGCTATTAATTTGTAGGCATCAATTAACTTAAACAATAATCTGCTTAAAATAATATGATTTCCACTGTTGATATTATGCTTGCATCTCAATATTAACTTATGGCGTAAACAAGAAATATAGGTGACATTATCCTTGTGGATAAACTCGTCAGACATCTTATATGTTTTCGTTATAATATAGAAGTTATATTTCGTTTTTAGTGCTTGAACATACTTGTCTATACATGCCGAAGGCGCTCCCATATCAGGGTAGTACATTGTACTAAGGATAACAACATTTTTCTTCATCATTTATAACGCACTGAATATGGTATGAAATTGTGAAATTGAATTGGTATATATAGAGTTAGTAAAACGATCAAAATACACATAGATAGTTATGACCATCAAAATCAACAAAAGAAATATGCGAATAATCTTATTGTTAATATGTTTATAGACTATTGGTACTGAAGCAATTGTAAAAATGTCAAAATAGTAACCAACACGTGAAATCATAAAAACAATTGTGGTGAAAGGGGCTATCAAAGTCCCAATCATGGACAACAAGACCAAATACCTTGGACCGTTAACGGTCTTTTTGTCCCAGAAATAATAGATTGAGACTAAAAAAGGAATATAACTCAATATTGCTCTGACACCTATGCCTGTTCCTCCTTCTTGCATATAGTCCGATTGGTAAGTACTTAATAGATCCAACTGTATCACGCTGTTTAGCAAGTCATTTATAAAATTTCTGCTAATAAAGAATACCAGGAATAAAGCTAATAGTGTAATGGAAATCAACCGTCCATTCTTTAAAGGTACCATTCCCAAGAACAGAAAAGGTACAATTATTATAGAGCTCTTATGAAACGAAATTGAAAGTAAAGTCAAAATAATGGGCAGAATATACTTTTTCTTTTTAATGAAATGATACGACCATACAAATAGAGCTATAACTAGCCCTTGCCTTAGCATGGAAAATTGGAGAACGTACATGTCAAAAGTGAAAAGATAAAGAAACATAGCTAACCAATAATCTTCTCTTTCAACGTTTTCCTTTATAAATCTGTAAAAGATATAATTAGATAAAAATGTAATAAAAGCGACAAAAGAAAAAAAACCTAAGGGCTGAAATATTTTCATCAAAATAGACCACCCGAAATCTTTAATTGCATCTTTAAAGTAAAAAAAATCACTTATTTGATACGAGCCGGCATTTTTAAAATCCTCACTATAGCCTATATAGTCAGTGCCATAGTTATATCTTATAGCGCCAACTATTGTAATCAAAAGAAATCCTAACAATAGACCATGCTTAAGATTCCTATTTGATTCCAAGAATGCCAAAAATAGAGCGATGATACTTACTGATACGATTACAAACATACTTTATGAATAGACATCAAGTTGATGAGTTTGTGTGATAAATATGCTAATAATACACCTGATATAAGAACAACTAGATATTCAATATAATGGCCAAATCCCTTAAGAGTTGACACATAGTTATGTCCAACACGCAAGCCACTCTAGGATCCTCACGGTAAAAATCGTGATTCAGAATGTTTGGCTACGAACACCTTCCGAATCACGAAGGCACTTATAGTAGGAACTACAGGACACTTTCAAAACTCTACACATCAACTCGACCGTCTATCTTCTCGATTGGTAGTCCTTAATAAACCGGAAGATCAGCGACCGCTCTTGGAGATAATGCTCAAAGCGTTTTTTAATATGTCACGCTCCGTCTCGGCCTTCATCAGCCGTTTCTTTAAGTCCCACTACTCTTTGGCATCGACAGTTTGTGAGGGACACCGTTGCGAACCTTTTTCACGGTATTCTGTACGCCACCGAGGATTAACAGCGAGTCAACACCCAACTCTCATGCGAACTCTGTGATGTTCGTACGTTCAAAACTCAACTTTACGACATTCTCTTTGAATGCTCTGTCGTAATGTGTCGCTGTTTTCTCAAAATAAACAAAATTAAATTTTTATGCTTTACTCTGTGTGCTGGCTAAGTAGCAACTCCACTATGTTTATGTTATTTTCTCCATACAGTTCGATTTACATAATCCACGTAACTAATAACCGCACGAACAACTTTTATTGAAAAATTATCTACATTATAATCGCTAACGATTTTTGTTGGTTTTTTCTCATATGAATGTTGGGAAACAATTACATCAATTGATTGTAAAACACGATCTTTCTTTAAACCTGTCATTATTAAGGTTCCTTCATCCATTCCTTCAGGGCGTTCATGTGCTTGCCTGATAGTAATTGCTGGGAAATCCATGATGGAAGATTCTTCGGAAATAGTACCACTATCTGAAATTACACAAAATGCATTTTGTTGCAATTTATTGTAATCAAAAAATCCAAGCGGTTTTAAAAATTGGATTAAAGGATTTAAATCAGTTCTTTTTAAACTTTCTAATTTGATTTTTGTGCGTGGGTGAGTAGAAATAATTACCGGATAGAGATATTTATCGGCAATTGCATTCAATGAATCCAATAAGTCATTGAAATTCTGCTCTGAATCTATATTTTCTTCTCTATGGGCACTTACAATGAAGAACTTATTCTTTTCAAGATTTAAATTTCCCAAAACATTGGAAGATTCAATTTCTTTTGCATGAAAATCCAGAATCTCTTTCATCGGAGAACCGGTTTTAATAATTGTATCCGGTTTTATGCCTTCTGCGAGAAGATTTCGTCGTGCATGTTCTGTAAGTGGAAAGTTAATGTCACTTAAATGATCCAGCACTTTTCGGTTTAATTCCTCTGGAACCCGTTGATCAAAACATCTGTTTCCTGCTTCAAAATGGAATACAGGAATTCTTCTTCTTTTTGCAGAAATAACACATAAACAGCTATTTGTGTCTCCATAAAGTAAAATAGCATCTGGCTTTTCGATTTCAAATACTTCATCCGATCTTGAAATTACATTACCAATGGTTTGTGCTACATTTTTACCAGCCACATCCAAAAAATAATCCGGCTTTTTTACTTTTAGATCTTCAAAGAAAATTTCATTTAATTCGTAATCATAGTTTTGTCCAGTGTGAACTAATACATGTTCAACATATTTTTCTAACTCGGCAATAACTCTACTCATCTTTATAATTTCCGGGCGAGTCCCAACAATAGTCATTACTTTCATAATATATCTGTTACAGTTAAAAATTAAAATATTTAATAAATTTCTTTATTTGAGGCTAATTCACGCATCATGGTTTCCCAAGAAGGGACAGTCAAATTAATTTTACGTTTCAATTTAGAGGCATCTAATGTTGGACGATGTACATTTTCATAATCAGGTATAATTTCCACATCAATATTAAAAGTTTCTTTAGCAATTAAAAGCAAATCATATTTCGATATTGGCTTATCTGGTGCCAATTGATATAATCCAGATAAGTTAGGAAAATTCATAATTATTTTTTTTACAACATTAGCCATGAAAATGGTTGAAACCCCTGAATACAGTGTATTTTTAAAACCTTTAATTTGTTTTCCATTTTGTGTTAAAAACCAATCTAGTAATTCCGTTTTATCAAATAATTCTTGTCCTATAAATGAGGAACGGATTGTCAAACAATGGTTATAATTAATTTCACCTAAAGCTTTTGATTTTCCATAGATATCTTCAGCAGTTGTTATACTAACTTCTGTGTAATTCCCAACTCTCCCATCAAAAACGCAGTCGGTGCTAAAATGTAACACTCGTTTTTGATTAATCTTTGCCCAGTCTGCTAATTTATGCGGGAACACTGAGTTTATATTTAAAGTCTCAATTATGTTGTTTGTATTGATTTTTCGCTTTGTAATCCCAATACAATTCAGTATCACATCTGGGTTTATAGCTAGTAATACTCCTTTTAATAACTCAAAGTTGGAAGCATCAATATTTTCAATAATATTTGGCCCTGAAAATAAAGATATATCTCCATAATGTTTTTTTGAATAGTGAAGAGTTCCAAACACTTCAAGATCAGTAGATAATTCTTGAAGCAATTTGTGGCCAATAAGACCTGAAGTACCTAAAATAATAACTCGCATAAAATTTGCTATTTTTTTAAATTAGAGAAATAAGTGCTAAAAAGATAGCAGTTGATTTTTTACGTAATCAAGGCTTAACAATTTATCTTTAATTTGTTCAATATTTAATCGTGTTGTGTTATGAGAATTATAATCTTCAAATACGGAAGCATTCACATTACCATTTTCAAAGTATTTGCTATAGTTCAAGTCGCGATTATCGGCAGGTATCTGGTAAAAATTATCCAAATTTGTTGCTTTTGCCATTTCTTCACGCGTACAGAGCGTCTCATATAATTTTTCCCCATGCCTAGTACCTATAACTTGAATTGGATTTGAAGCATTAAAAATCTCTTTGATGGCCTGAGCCAAGTCGCCAATGGTTGACGCTGATGCTTTTTGAACAAATAAATCGCCTTGGTTGCCTTTTAAAAATGCAAATAAAACCAAATCTATTGCTTCTTCGAGCGACATCAAATAACGGGTCATATTGGGATCAGTGACAGTAATAGGTTGCCCCTTTTTAATTTGATCGATAAAGAATGGAATGACGGAGCCACGCGAAGCCATTACATTTCCATAACGGGTTAGGCAAACTTTAGTAGTATCACCGGGTATATTTCGAGATGCGGCAACAGCTACTTTTTCCATAAGAGCTTTGCTTATTCCCATCGCATTGATTGGATAGGCTGCCTTATCTGTACTCAAACAGATCACGTTTTTAACTTTATTCGCAACTGCCGCTTTAATAACATTGTCTGTTCCAAAGACATTTGTACGGGTGGCTTCAAGGGGGAAAAACTCACAAGATGGAACCTGTTTTAATGCCGCCGCTTGAAATACATAATCAACTCCACGCATGGACATTTCAACGCTATCGTAATCGCGTACATCTCCAATGAAGAATTTTATCTTGGAATTGTTTAAAGCAACACGCATATCATGTTGTTTTTTCTCATCACGCGAAAAAATACGAATTTCTTTAATATCGGTATTTAAGAATCTATTTAAAACCGCATTTCCAAAGGATCCTGTTCCTCCAGTTATAAGTAACACTTTGTTTTTAAACATCTTATATAGAATATTTGATTAGTACCTAATTATTGTTTAACACATTTTTATATATTTCAATTGTCCTTTCGAAATTTTGCACAAAATCATGTCGTTTCTCTGCTGCTTTAATCCCATTTAGTGATAAATGATTTGCTAATGCTTCATCCGTAAATATTTTTCTAATATTTTCAGCTAACATTTCAACTTCTTCGAAACGATATAACAACCCAGATTCTAAGTTTACAACCATATCTGGTATTCCACCCACATACGTAGCAATACAAGGAACTCCTAAAATTTGAGCCTCACCAAGCGAATTTGGGCTATTCTCAATGATTGATGAGCATATATATACGTGTGCATTTAAGTACTCATTAACCATTTCTTCCCCTGTTAACGTGCCAATAAATTGTATATGTTTCTCTAAGCCTAGTTTTTTTATCAAATTACCTAAATAAGAGCCGTAACCTCTACGTTTTATCTGTTCAGTCATATTCTTCCTACTCACCATATCTTTTCCTGCAACCCTAACTTGGATTTCTGGAAAATCATTTATTAAAAATGAAATAGCTTTTATAACCTGATGCAATCCTTTGATGGGATAGTTCGCTTGACTTATAAATATTGTATAATTTTTTTTCTCATTAATAGACCATTTCCGATTTCGATAAAAACAGTCTCTTAATGATTCATTACAAAAATGATAGTTCAATTTCGGATTATTTAGTTTTACATGTGCAAAGTCCCAACTTGTTCTACCTATAACATGTTTTGTCCTTAATAAATATTCTTTTTCAAATATACCTCGTTTTTTAAATTCTTTTTTCGTTTGAAAAATAGTGTCAAATCGGACAATATCTCTAAAGGTTATATTTTTAAAAATATTCCATTTACAGATATTACCGTAGTAGTATTTAGAGATCACGCCAATCAAACCCTGTATTGAAACTATATAATTCATTGTTGGACATGCACTCATACAAGCCAATCCATGCGTGTTTTCAGTTCCATGAATATGTACTAAATCAGGGCGAAATTCATCACACACTTTCTGCCAAAGAGGTTCTAGATGTTTTTGAGAAACTTGAGATTTAGCAGGAAGTAAATAATAAATTACTCCATCAACTTCCATCTTTTTGAATGTTGACCCTTTATAGGTTGTTGCAACTGATAATTGGTTATCTTGAGCTTTAGCTATTTGCATTGCCAAACCATACATCCAACCACCAAATACGGGGATTGGCAAATTTAAAGCTAAGCTAGGAGCAGGGAAAATTGTATTTGTGATCCAAAGGATTCGCATAGTTTTCGTAATATCTGATTATTATGTAATTATTAGGTGCTTAGTTAAATTAAAAAGGTCTCAAATGAAAAAAATCATTTATACATTTGTTTTACAATTTTTTCATTTAGAACTGAAAGACAAAGTTTCTCATACGAGTATTTTTCAACAAAGACCTTTCTGGCTCGTTTTTTCATAGTAAGTAAATCTTTTGGGACACTAAGTAAATTACGTAATGCTTCTCCTAAATCCTCTATCAGGTCTCCTTTAGCACAAATGCCAATTTTCTCTTTTTCAACAATGTCTTTTAATGATTTATTGGACGAGCATAATACTGCCAATTCAAGTGCTAAAAATTCATACAATTTAGAAGGTGCGCAAAACTTCTGATTACTGGAAGGTTGCACACTATAAGTGTAGTCAATAATCCCAATATCAGCCTCCCATGCAGAGGCCAACAATATTTCTCGAGGCAGTGCTTGTAAAATCCGAAACCGACCTGTTACTAATTTGGACTCGGCATAAGCTCGAAGTGTTTCAATTTTCTCACTTGGTCCGTTACAAAAAGCCAAAAAGAAAACAGTAGATTTCGAAAAAGCGATTGCATCAATTATTCTATCCAATGGTTTCTCAGCCCCAATTCCACCCATGTGAAGCAAAATTGGCAAATTGTTAAAAGATGTAAGTCCAGCCAATGAAGCTAGAGTTCCTTCTGGAGCCTTCATTGGCAATGAATTTAAGGGAATGGTATTATATAACACTGCAGGCAACTTTTTTAATCCAAATCGCTCCATACGTATTTTTGCTCGATTTGGTTCAACATCAATTACCATATCAGGTACCTGGGCAAATCTTTCGTATCTTGTCGCAATTTCCAATCCAGGATATTCTTCTGGTGTATGTAACTCCTGGCAGAATTGTATCAGTATGAAAAATCTTCCCTTAATTTTCTTAACTAAAGCAGCTTCCCGTAAGTAGGTCGATTCGGTGATTAAAACCCGTCTTGCACTAAGCATTTTAAAAAAAACAAGAATCCTAAATATCAAACTAGAAAGTCGTCTCAAAACATAATAACCTGTGGTTTTTTTTAAAAATATACTACAAGAAAATGGAAGTTTTGAATATTCATTAAAGTCTTCCTTGCTACAACGAATCCATACCTTAACAGGAACTCCAGCACTTTGCAAATTTTCAATTAGATAACGCGTACCAGAATATGCTCCAAGGAATTCTGTGCCCGGAACGATTAAAATCTTTTTATAATGTGAGTTATTCATACATTTTTTATCTTACCATCCACCGACCCTTGGGTCGGAAACTAATATGCTTGTGAAACAAACGCCCTTTAATACCTCGGGGCTTGCCCCGGGGTTGTTTATTGAACTTGAAGGAAGATATTGACCAAGATACATTAGTCGGTCGCCTGAAGGCGTTAGGCCAAAAAGGGGTGAATTCACTTTGCAGGAAGGGTTCTTTTGGGTGGTGTTATCGGAAAATAACAATGGTTCTTCGTCACTTTTGGTGAAGAAATTCGCTTATAACTGACCTTTTTGGCCAAAAATATATGAATATATACTAAAATAATAGTGAAATAATTAGCAAGTATGTCATATTGTTAGTATCTTTAAAGAGCTAACAATCAAAGACATCACAACATGAATCACTTGCTAACCACAACAAAGATACAAATAAATTTTAGCGAATCAAAAGCTCAGAATAAACGGACCACTCAATCCTCAACTGGATATGGTCGATATTAAGGCCTTTCTTTCTATACCGGGAATCAGGTTTACCACTATGGAGATCGACGAAAAGAAGGCAACTTTCTCAGCTAAAGCGACTTGCAAGAGTTCAAAGTGTCCTATTTGCGGTAAATCGAGCAAATCTGTACATAGTTCTTATGTGCGTAACCTCATAGATTTACCAGTGTGTGAATATTCAATATCCATTCAACTATAGGTTCGAAAATTCTTTTGCAAAAAGAAACAATGCAAACAAAAAATATTCACAGAACAACCCTCATCTGATATTTTGAAACATTCCAGGATGACATCCAGATCAAAAGACCGGGTCTTGAACATATTGAAAGAAACCTCAGCAAGGAAAGGGTCATTGATATCTAAAGCCATTCTAACACCAGTAAGTCCATCTACCGCTCTAAGGTTTGTTCATGCGTTGCCATTGCCTGAGAATTGCTCTAATATCATTCATCTCGGAATAGACGACTGGGCCTACAGAAAGGGCATCTCTTATGGAACGATATTGATTAATATGGACAATGGTAAAGTCATTGACATCCTACCTGAGAGAAATGGTGTATTCTTAAAAACATGGTTGAAAAGACATCCAAACATAAAAATAGTCTGCAGGGACAGGGCAAGTGCATATGCTAAAGCCGTTAGTGAAATCCTCCCAGAGGCAGAACAGGTTGCAGATCGTTTCCATTTGGTAAAAAATCTTTCTGATGCTGTTTATGAGACAATTCGTGACGAGCATTCAACAATTTTAAGTTCCATAAGACCTCCTGCAAACCCCAAAATTGCAAATAAGAAAACATTGGACTTAGCCACTTCAACAAGCAATAAAAGCTCAACATGTCAGTATCGTTCAGAAGCCTTTATCAAAGTAAAAGAGCTACACAAAAGCGGAGTAAGTATCAATGGCATTTGCAAAACCATGAATCTGAATTTCAGAACTGTACAGAAATATATCAATCAGACAACGCCTCCTAAAATTGGCTCAAAGCCAACCAATGACTATCATCCATATATTGAGGAAATCGGATCAGGTCTTTCTAGTGGTGTTCCATTGATCGAGATTCACAGACGTATAACCGAACTGGGTTTCAGTGGTTGTTTCAGATCTTTCTGGAACAAATTTCATCAAAGTTCCATAGAACTGAAGGGTGTAAAGAACCTTTCTAAGGAAGAAACAGAATCCCTAAAATTCAGATTTTCAGTTATGTCTGCAAGTAGAATTGCCATTTATCTTTCATACAACGACATAGAAGCCATCCCGGTTGAAACCCATAAAAATCAAATCAAGATGCTACTTGAAAAATGCGACCTTGTAAAAATGCTTCGTGATTTGATGGTCTCATTCAAAACAATACTCAAATCAAAAGAAATACTGCACTTTAACGACTGGCTGAATACTGCCTACAACACCGGAAAAAGGAAAATCAAATCACTAGTAAATGGAATCAAGATGGACCTTCAATCCGTACATAATGCAATTACCATGGATTATAACAGTGGTATGGTAGAGGGTAACGTGAATAGATTGAAGAACATCAAACGTCAAATGTATGGCAGGGCAAGTCTTGAACTATTGAAGCGAAAAGTGATCCTCTCAAGTACTGGATGATTCACCAAAAGTGACGAAGAACCACTCGAACTTTCCATTTTTGCTGCACTTATGCTTTCCGATAACAGTGGCGGGCAAGATGCAGAAAAAGAGCAACCTGTTCCAGGCAAAGTTGTCAAAACGGCCAGGACAGTGACAGTCAAGATGTCGCGGCATTATTGGTACGCTGACAAATGGCGGGGTTTTGAGCAACGGCTATCAATGGCTTGCTAAAAAAGTCCGGGAAACCCGCGGAAAAACGGAAGCTGCCTAAAAAACAGAAAGGGAAAAGTATGCAAACCCCCGAAAATAGGGCGATGAGACACATGGAGAGCGGATGAAAAACCCAGAGATGCCTAAATTTTGAAGCAAAAAGAGGGCAAACGCTTCGCAAAAAAACTACAGGTGCGAAGTTGAAACGAATATTTACTGTGGTGCAATATTCAATTTAGAAATTTAGGTTATATACAACTATTACAATTTATACGATTTCTTGCCTCCTTACATTTTACATGTCCAGTTTTCATACCAATAAAATAACCTCTTGAATAGTAAAGAGAACATTTATATATATATAATGGTGAAGCAAAAAAAACTGAATATTCTTTCACTTTTAACATAGAAAGGATGATTCTTAAATAATTTATCAAATTTATTAAAGCAAATAAAACAGTTTTAAATGGTAAATTTAAGATATATAGTCGTCGAATAAAAGACTTATCAAAATCTGTTTCACCGTTGCCGATACCATATATATAATTTTGCTTCAAAAAAGGTTTTAGTGAGCCATGCATAGTCCAATAAACAATAGCTTTTGGAGCATAGGCAATTTTATAATTAGAATTATTTATTTGAATTCCAAAAACTGTATCATCAGCAGCAAGAGTTAAATCTTCAGGATACCCATTTAGCTGCTCCCAAATATATTTAGCATAGGCTATATTCCTATTAGATGGTATAAAACTAGCATCCAATTTATGTTGCCCCCCATTACGAAGAATATATTCACATTTTGCCCATACATTTGTTAAGGACTTCTTTTCATATTTGTGTTCACCAACAACAATATCAATCTCTGTATTATAAAATGGTTTTGTTATTTCGAGAAACCAATTTGAAGGGATCTTTAGTCCCAAATCAGTAGAAACTATATAATCATATTTGGCATTTTTAATGGCAATGTTTCTTCCTTTTGCAACATTACATTTTTCTTGAATTAATAAAATATTTAAAGTTGGTTCATTTTCTATAAATTCCTTAATTATTTCAAATGTCCCGTCAGTAGAAAAGCTGTCTACAATAATAACCTCATCAGGAATTTTAATTTGATCTTTTATACTGCTAAGCCAAATTTGAGCATTGTTTCTTTCATTCCAACAAGTTGTTACTAATGAAAATTTTAAATTATATGTCATTCTAATTCCTTTTAATTACAAAAAATATTGGCTACATTAATTTAAGATTGAATTTCCATTTCAAGTTTATTTGAAATATTTTCACATACTTTACCCCATTCTATTAAATTTTCTGAAGTATATTGAAGAAATTCTTTCATTTCTTCGGGACACCATTGGGGTAGAAAATCAATTTTGGATTTAATGAAATCGGATAATTGAAATACTCTTTTTATGACATCATTTCCTTGAGGCTTGAAATCATTTTTCAAGTTCTCAACTAACCAATCTGTCAAAATCATTCCCCAAAATTCAAAACGTAAATCATCTATATAATCATGAGGATTTCTATTGTGAGAAACTAATGGCCTTCCAAATGCTATATTAAAATTCAACCCTTGAATTAAAGCTTGAAAGAAATATCCACCCCATATATCCCCATAGCGCTGAATTTTTCCTCCTGGTACATCCCATCCCATTGGAATACAAAAATATGCAGGAATGAGTTCACTTGTTACACTAGTATTTTGAGTATTAATTGGAGTCCATGTTTTTTGATCAAGGACTTGTGTATTCTTACCATTATAATTATGAGCAGTTACCTTACCATTCAGCCATGTTGTAGCATCAATATCTGGTTCTGCTAACCATAAACCTGCTGTAAGTCCAATTCTATTATTAGTAATATTTCTGACAATTAATGATTCATTTTTCGCTCCACGATATTTAAAAGGAAAACCTCGTGGAAAAACAACTCTTTTAGGTTCCATTTCTAAATATTCACAGATATTGTGAAATTTATTTTTTTCTCCAACAAAATCTCCAATATATTTTGACCCCGTTAATGAATGTAACCCAATAAAATCATCCTCACCAATTGGGAAATTATCATCATCAATCGATATTAACACATTACAATTATCTTCATAAGCCATTAAATATCCAATATTTCTTCTTGTTTCATTATTGTAAGGAATCCGTTTGTAAAATTCTGGAAATTTCAAACCCCAATTATTTTGGACTTTAATGTCAAGATATACAATTTCGAATCCCATCCCATAATAATTTTCACAGATATCCTTAACAATTGGCGGTGTTTTAATATCTCCCACAATCCACAATTTTGTTCTTTCTAATTGTTGATATATCTTCAAGTTTTCATATAATGCCACAACAATTGCTGTAGGATCAAAGATTGTGGTAAATACGATGTGATATGGTTTAGACATGATAAATATTTTTTTTAAAAATGAAACATATTTGTTTATAATCTGGAGCATTAGATCTACCTAATAATCTTTTCAATCTATTTATTAATCTTCCCATTTTATTTGGACCCCATGCACCTGGGGCAGTATAGATTTTGTAATCAACATCAATATTATTAAGCTTAAATTTATCAAAAGAATATTCATTGAAAGTATTAATATGATAACATCCAGAGCTAAGACTCAGATCATTTCCAAATTCATCTTTTTCTGAATATGGCACTATTATATATGTAATTTTTGCGAAAGATATTAGCTCTTCGACAATACTGTACCAGTTTTCAATATGCTCGATAACGTTTGAACAATATATAACATCAAAATTAGAACTAATTTCATCAATAGAACTGACAAAAAAGTTAGCGTAATTTCTGTTGAGAATACTTGCGCGTTTAATTGCAGTAGTTGAGAAGTCACACCCATAGATTCTTGCGTTGGGATATTTTCTCTTTAGAATTGGTGCCCCATCACCTAGCGCGCAAGCTAGATCTAAAAGTGAAAATGTATCATAAGGTATTTTAATGTTTTTAATAAAGCTCTTTGCAAATATATAGGTTTGCTTTCGTCCACCATTTCTTTCCCAACTTCCACCTTCTGCAAAAGCTTCTTCTGAATTTTCAAGAGTATTTAAATTATTTTTGCTAATTTGAATCTTTGCTTTCATATATAATTTATATATTTAATTGATAATGAATTAACCCCATAATCATGGAACAAACAATAATTATAAGTATTACGAACAGTGTTCTTAAAAGTATTTTTTTTGATAAAAATGATTTTAAGTATATGTATCCCCAAATTGTTAGAAAAGTGTATGAAACTAAAAATGATAATGATAATCCTAATGCACCGAATTTTGGAATAAAAAGATATGCTGCAATACTAAAAACAATTCCCCATGATAAATTCATTATAAAACCTAACCACATTTTTCCTTTCGCTTGCATTGCTATTCCTGCCGGAGTTCCTATTCCACTTATAGTCGTTGCTGCAATTACAACTATCAAAGCCAAATAGCCCTCACCAAAAGATTTTCCATATAAATTCATGATGAATGAAGATATAATAGTGATTATCAGAAAAAATGGTAAAATAACAATAATATTTATCTTATGTACATAGTCGAATGTTTTCAAGAAATTTTGTTTGTTCGAGTTTTCATTAGATATAATTGGTAGAAAGCTAGCCATTAAGGCTGTTGGTATAAACATTAACGCTGTTCTCCATTGGTTTGCTGCAGAAAAAATTCCCATTTCAGCATACCCATTTGGTTGATTCACTAAAATTGCATTTCCTAACCACATAATAGGGGATACAACTATTCCTCCCAAAACTGCGGGTAAACTATATTTCCATAATATATTCAAAACCTTAAATTGTCCTTTTCTTTGAGGAACAATCCTAAATTTCAAAAGTTCCTTTTTTAGTATAAAACGATTTATAATTAAATTAAATAATTGGCTTCCAATTAAGGCGAAAATAAGACCATTTAATTTGAAAAAGTATGCTCCTAATAACATCATAGGAAAGGTTGCAATGCCTGTCCATATATTTATAACTGTAATTTTCTTAAAAGATTCAAGACCTGATAAAATTCCATTTTGAGCACCAACTAAAGAACTAAATAATAAAATTATTGAACCTATTTTTAATGGGTTAGAAAGCGTTGGTGCTGATAATGTATTCTTCGCAACCCATGAAGCACTAAAAAATAAAGCAATAGTCATTATTAGACCAAAAAAAAATGATATGACATTTGACAAATGTATTATCCTACCTGCTTTAAGCTTGTCTATTTCCCTGTATTCTGCAATATATTTTGTTGCGGTTATGCCCATTCCCATACCAGCCATCGTTCCAAGCATACCAATTGTACTTTGAATAATACCTAATTCACCAAAACCGATTTTCCCAATTATTCGTGCAACTATAACCGAAGAAATTAATCCCAAAACTCTTGAAATGATAGCACCACTTAAAGAATAGAAAGTTCCTTTTGCTATACGACTACCAATATTTGAAACTTCAATCCTATTCCAAAGGATTTGGAATCTTAGAGGTAGTATTTTTAAGAATAATCTAAATATGTTATTCAATTTTATATAATTTAGATACAATAATTTCACATGCATTGCCATCACCATATGGATTATTCGCTTTTGACATCATTTCATATTTTTTTGGATCTCTAAGCAATGCGGATACCTCATTTACTATCATTAGTTTGTTAGTACCAACCAATTTAACAGTACCTGCATTTAGTGCTTCTGGCCTTTCTGTTGTGTCCCGCATTACAAGTACAGGTATTCCTAAACTAGGGGCTTCTTCTTGAATTCCTCCGGAATCCGTGAGAACAATATTTGAAAGATTCATCAGATAAACAAAGGGTAAATAATCGAGAGGTTCTATGAAATATATATTATCGGTTTTCAATTTTCGGTTTTCGATCGTTCCAAAAACATCTGTAATGGCACCTCGAACATTCGGGTTTAAATGCATGGGATAAACAAAGTCCACCTCTGGAAATACCAAAGCAAGTTCTTTTATTGCATGGCAAATATTTAAAAAACCATCACCAAAATTTTCGCGTCGATGACCTGTAATCAGGACTATTTTTCTTTTATTGTTTATCCACAAATTACATGATTGATTACTAATCCCATCCGCTTCGAAGCGTTTTAATATTTGCGCCATTATGTCGGGCGTGTTTTTTATTTTTTCAATAACCCAATAAAGAGCATCAATTACGGTGTTACCTGTAACATGTATTTTTTCTTCAGTTACCCCTTCTGCCAGTAGGTTTTCTTTGCTGAGTTGAGTCGGTGCGAAGTTATATGTAGCAATACAACTGGTAAGTTGTCGATTCATTTCTTCAGGCCATGGGCTATAAATATTATGTGTACGTAATCCAGCCTCGACGTGTCCTACAGGTATTTGTTGATAAAATGCAGCCAATGCAGATGCAGTTGATGTCGTCGTATCTCCATGAACTAAGACCAGATCAGGTTTAACTTCGGTCAATATCTCTCTCATTCCTAGTAAAACTCGAGCAGTTATGTCATACAGATCTTGCCCCCGTTTCATAATATTTAAATCATAATCAGGTACTATATCAAATAGACGCAAAACTTGATCCAACATTTCGCGGTGTTGGCCAGTAACACAAACAATAGTTTGGAAATGATTTGGATACTTTTTAAATTCTTTAACTAGTGGAGCCATCTTTATTGCTTCTGGACGAGTTCCAAAAACTAGCATAATTTTATTCATAATCTTATTTTCTTACCTGCAATAAACTAAAACACCTCCTAATAGAGCAGGAGGTGATTTAATACTCCGAAAAGTTCTAAATATTTAAATACTAACATTATTTTCGTTCCATTTCTGTTTGATTCCTGATGCGAACTGTTTTCCATAAACTAGAACAAGTCCTACAATTCCTCCAAATAAAACCCAGATAGCAAGAATCATAGCACGTTTCGGTTTTGATTTTTCAATCGGAATCGAAACTGGCTCAATAATAGTAAAAACTGGAGTATCTTTTTTTACCTGAATTTTGGCTTGTTCGAGCTGCTTGGCTAATTCTTGATAAACGCCACTAGCAATGCCGTATTTTGTTTGGATGCGAGTATTGCTAACTTGAGGGACGTTGCTGGTGAGATTTTTGTATTTGTCGGTATTGACGGCGATGTTTACCTGGTAGCCTTCGGCTTCGGCTTTGGCAACATTGTAGCGTTCTTGGATAAATTCAAGGTTGGCTTGTGATTTCTCTACTTTGAATTTGGTGATGTCACGCTGAAGTAATTCTTGTGCTTTTTGAGCAATTTGAGCCGCAGCCAAGGCTTCTGGCATTCGGACAACGAGGGTTAAATAACCATCTTTTTTTTCGACTTCTAAAGAGATGCAGGCATCAAGAGCTTTTTTAACGGCAAATTGCTTTCTGGTAAGGTTGATTGGTTGGTTGGTTGGTCCTTTCGGGAGTATCAACTCCTGTGGGGTTTTTCGAATAGCACGGAGTATGACTCCTGGTAAACCGATGGTGTATTTTTTCAGAACACCAAGGAAAGTCGGCTTTTGTTTTTTGGTGTAATAATCGTAAAGGGTGACGGGTTTGTCAAACGTACTGAAATTGACAGGGGTGTTCATCAGCTCCAGTTTGAAAGGGATGCTGCTGACAATTTTCGGATAGATCACAGGCGATAATTCGGAGCTTTCGGCCATGCCAAGATCGACTCCGGCCAACGATGCGAGGCTACTCAGGCCGGATGCACTTTTACCTCCGGTTTGCGGCACCATGATGGAGGTTGCGGTGTACTCGTTCGGAGTAAGTAGAGCTACGGCAATGCCTAGGATGGATCCGACCAGGATGGAGAGCAGGATGGTTTTACGGCCTAGCCACAGGGTTTTGGCAAGGGCCAGGAGGTCTATTTCGTCGTCGGCGATTGGTGTTGGGTTTGGTTGTTCCATGCTCATTTTAGTTGGATGGTTTTAGCATTTAGTATGGGTTGAGGGTGCAATGGCTTGGGCTTGGCTTGGGCTATGCGGCGGCCGTTAAATACGACTGATGGATATTGTCCGGATTTTAGAAATGGAGGCTGCTAATGCGTTCTAAGATATTATGAGGGCCTTAAAAAGGTTCATGATCTCATGATCTCAAGAGTAAGGTTCGCCAGGGTGACTCATGAAGGTGATATGCCTCAAAATGGGGTTTCACAGTAGAGCTAATATATTATAAGTCTGCGACAATGCTTGAAGGAACAATACGATGGATATAAACAATCTCTTCGTATATTGAATAAAAAATTGCCATTTTTTTATAGTTAATCCTTTTTAGATTCTGACCATATTTTTCGACTGATATATTAGTGCAATTAGCATAAATATCACCTGTTCTACTTAATTCATTAATTGTATCTATTAAACCCTCAACATACCTAAAAGCTGTAAGTGGGGCTTTGTAATCGTAAACAATGACATTGAATAGGCTATCAATATCTTTTTCATCAATACCTTAATTTGAGTTTAGTTCCAAAATGAAGATTTAGTTTTTGTTCCATTTGTTCCCAAATTTCATCATGCGTTTTGTTCGATGGTGGGTTGATGGTTCGTGGATCTATTTGTTCAATTATAGCAACTTCTGGATGTTTTTCAACTTCACGAAGCAATTTTCGTCCAGTTGGGCTGTCAATATTTATGCGAGCTATAACTTCCATGATTTTTTGTTTTTAATTCTATGGGTAAAGATAGCTAAAACTATATTCAAATGTAGTTTGCACCATAAATAATGGTGCCGGTGGTTAAAATCGCTACTTGGTAGCTGTAAAAATTCAACGTAATTACTTTAGGTTCAACTTGATTCCGGTTTTTAATATCTCAAGAACAAAAGGGTTATTTGATTGCAACTCTTCTTTGGAAATTGGATGGGGCTCAATTCTATTGTCAATGGTTGATGCTAACAACATCAGTTTAACTTGTGTGTCAAATCGGTCCTTGTCGGTTAAATTATCGAAAAATAAGGCTATATCAATATCGCTTTCAGCCCTTTGATTGTTTCTGGCATAAGAACCAAAAATGTATGCCGATAATAAATCCGGTTGATGGTTTAATACGGTATGAATGTATGCTTTTACTATTCTATTAATGCTTTTATCCATAGTTGTCATACAAAGTAATCATGGTTTCGTAATCCTCGGGAGAGTGATATACTGTCTTTCCCTGAAAAAAGTTGACTCATAAAACGAGTCAAATATGGATAACGAGGAAAAGTTGGGAACCCGCGAGATACATCGTAGGTATTATGCCAAAGTCACGAGAATGTATTATGAAGACCGCC
>Ga0209123_1000983_pt1 | contig 31327 bp, 33 predicted proteins | sample BarGraIncu00431A_FD_184500 | JGI IMG/M metagenome (GOLD analysis project Ga0209123, IMG submission 184500) | Arctic peat soil microbial communities from Barrow, Alaska, USA - Barrow Graham LP Incubations 004-31A (SPAdes) (version 2) | ecosystem: Environmental > Terrestrial > Soil > Wetlands >... | reverse complement strand
TGCGGCAATTATCGGGCTGCAAGCCCCGCCCAGCTTAGTCTTACAGTCGGACTCAAAATCCCGCGCCGCAAGGCGTGCCGGTTCGATTCCGGCCCCGGGCACCATAGCTTTACTGCTATGGTTTATATAGTAGTTGCCGCATCCGTTGCCGCACCGTTGCCGCATGATCATCGATCCCGGCCAACAATCCACATCAGAAAACAGGTTATCAGCACAGCAATTCCGAACATCGCTGGCGCGAGCAGAACGGCAAAGGGACCCATATCAGCCTTGGTTGTTGGTCTGGATGGCCGGATCAGCCTGGGCCTTTCCCCGGAAGTACGACGCCACTCCTAGCACGCCGCCGATGGCCAGCCATGCCTCGGTCGGCACCACCGGCACGGGCAAGTGCGCAAGTGGCAGCACAAAGTACACACCCATGAACATGATGCCGAACACAAACCCGACAAACGGACGCCAGGAGTAGGTGGGCCAATGCTCCGACTTGGCTTCTACCTGCATGGTGGCGTTGACTGCCTGAATCGTGGCCGTGTCGGCGGCGAGTCGGTTCTGCTCGGCTGACACGACCAGCGCCTGCAGCTCGGTCTGCCGGGTCGCCTCGATCTGTTTCAACTTCACGGCGGCATCGGGGTTAACCGTGAGCGCTTGACTCACTTCGTCGGGCGTTGCTCCGACACCCAGGCCGCTGGCAATCATGGCACCGATGGCAGCACCAGGAGGGCCGCCCAGCAGTGTGCCAAGCATGGGAGCTGCAGCACCCACCATCTTTGATATGTCTTTCCATTCCATGATCAGTCTCCAATCAAATTGTTGGCGATACGCCTTGCCCATCCGCCACCGAAAACAGGCCAGGTCTTGAGTCCAGTCATGAACATCAGCCGGTAGCCGTTGTAGCGCCCCGAGATGCCTGATTGAGCAGCGCATAGAGCCAGCGTCTTAGGCCCAATCACGCCGTCCGCGTCAGCACCTACTGCCCGTTGCAGCCAGCGCACCGACTGACCGACTCCGCTGTTCACCGCGCCATCGAACACATCAAAGCGAACCTCGTCGGGCAGGTTATCGGCTTGGCAGGCATCCCAATAGGAGCTTCGATAAATTGCTTTCGCTGCGTCCTGAGTGAAGTCGCGCATATCTCCTGCGTAGCCATTGGCCTGCGCCACGGACTGCGTGACGCCCCAATTGGTTGCTCCGCCTGGGTCATTTGGGTTATTGCTGTAGCCGCCCTCCGAACCTAGCAAGCGCTGGAAAGACTCATCGAAATTCATGGTTGATCCCCTTCAACAACTTCACCGTGAAAGACTGGAGCAAATCCGGTCTTGACATGGCCTGGTGGCGGTTTGTAACTGTTCAGCTTGATCTGCCCGGTTTTCGGGTCCAGCGTACCGTGCAGCATGTGTAGGATTCCCCATGCGATACGGCTGCGTCGGATCACAAGATAGGATTCTTCGCCCGGGTCAGCCTTTCGCAGCCAACGAGGAACCGCCCATAGGATGCAATTGCTTTTAGAGTTCATAGTTGTCATTGCGCCAGTTTTCGAGCCAGTGCATCCATACGATCAAATACATCATTTGTCTGCCTTTCCATCGAGCTTTCCCTCGATCTTGTCCAGCTTTGCAAAGAGAGAGCAACAGTCAGCTTGTCCAAGTCATCCCGCTTGACGTAACTGCCCGCGACAAGTAGCTCGATATGTTGCACTGCCTTTACCAAATCAGCATCCGCCACCTGAAGAGCCTTGATGTCGGCGCTCAGGCGGTTGAGCACCCACGCGCCCAAGAATGCGATCAATCCCATGGCGGCGTTGAAGCCGGTTTGTGCATCGATCATTTGAGGTAACTCGCAGCGAGGAACAGCGCAGGCAGCAGCGCGGTCACGATGGTCTTGCCGACGCACACGGAAAGCGTCTCATGCTTCACCAGGTAGTCGCTGATCTTCTTGACCGCGCACAGGCCGAAGACCGCCGCCGTCGCGCCCAGCCAGGACAACGGCACGGGAAAGCCCGCGGCATGCGCAGCAAGCGCCGCAACAGCGCCGAGCGCACCGCCGTAGACGAAGTGGTTGGCGTAGTCCCGGGGGACCTGCGGGACTGAATCGAGGATGGTGCTGAGTGACATGATTAAATCCCGACAATTTCCGCGCTGAACTCATAGGGATCTTGCAGCGCCGAGGTGCTTGCGTTGTTGAATATGATTTGCACTGATCCAAGGGCTTTTGTGTTGTACCGATATGAAACCACATTCGGTGAGTCTGAACATATTTGAACCGCGTAATTTGTGTTTGAAAATGTGGTTGTCGGGAATGTCAGTGTGAACGTTCCGACTGCCGTCCTGGTCACTGCTACGCCACCGTTGCCTTGCAACAAAGCGCCTGTCGATCCAGTCGCTACCGCCCACACTTTCACTAGCGAATTCCGAACTGAACCCCCCCCCATAACAAAATCTGGCGGGGTCGTTCCATACCCGCTTTTGATGTACGTGACATTGGTAGTTGTGCCAGTCACAGTAAGCGCCGGATTCCCAATAATGACCGCGCTTGAGTCGTTGGCTGTCAGGTTTACATACGCAGGCGCACCCGTTCCCAGTTGGTAAGGAACGAAGCCCACGAACGTGACAAATGCCGCGTGATCCAGTTTGATGGGTGCCTTGTTGTTGGTTGGGCTTGCGGATATTGAACCGCCTGTGATGGTGAAATTCCCGCCACTCAACAGCAAATCCGACCAGCTTGCATTCGCTCCCGCTGGGTTGTTGTCCTGTGAGCAGTCCTCCCAATAGCAGTCGTTTAGCGTAAATCCTGCACCCGTGAGGTTAAGCCCCCCCGCTACGGTGTGATCACAGGTTACGCGCTCGAAATAGCAGCCCACCCCTCCACCCGTAGTAATGCCGTAATCTGAGCATGCCTGTACAAGTATGTGTTTGAATGAACACATAAAGTCATAGGCAAAATTCATCGCCTTTGCCGGGAATGCGTTCAGAACCAAGTTGTGAAACTCTCCGTGAACACACGTCCCACTATCGGCAATTAGCTGGGTTAACGTGTACGCTGCCCCGGTATTAGGTGAGCAAAAGAAGTTTTCAAAGCAATAGAAAGATGTGTTTCCCGCTGCCGATGTGAACGCCGGTCCATTGAAGTCGATGTATAGGCTGGTTGATGGGTAGGGGATATTTCCGAAACCAGCAAACCGAATGAAACAGCTATTCGGAATAGCGATTGAAGACGTGATCCGATATCGCCCTGATGGGAAAATTAGCAACCCCTTAGTTCCGAGATATGCTATGGCCAGCCTGATCGCTCCAGAAATATCGAGAAGTAGGGTTCCCGCCTGCACATCTGCGATTTGTGCCGCAGTCATGAAACGAAACACATTTACCGCCTGGGCGTTAAGTTCTGCCTGAACCGTATTCGCTATAGCACCCGCCCCCGCAGGCTGATACCCAACCAGCGATGCACCAGAGGCTGATAACAACGCCGAGATGAACCCTTGCACGGTAATCCAAGACCCTCCCGTGGCGCCGATCAAGGTCGCGCCAGCGGATGCGGCAAGATTGACCAGCGATGTGCCCGCCTGCGCGATGTAATTGATGATCGCGGTTCCGGTGGCGTTCCAGCCGAATATATTATTGGGAACAGGCGCTGGAAGCTGGACCGTAACCCCGGTCGGTGTACTCACCACCAGCTGCAGCGCTCGACTGAGCTTCTCGGCGAGCTGCTGGATTTGCACCGTTGCCCGGTCCAGCGCGTCGTTGAGAACCTTTGGATAAAAGCCTCCCGCATTGGTCAGGTCCATCGGCTGCAGATTTCCAACCTGGCTGGTCGCCGTGAGAGTTGTTCCTGCGGGTGGCGCCACGAGCCTGGTGATCGTGCCGCCCGGGTTGGCGTTCTGATCGGCGTTGAGAACGATGGTGTAGTCGGTGCCGAGCGCTTGAACGGTCTCGACGCCAGTGGCCGCGACGGCCTGCACCACCAGCACGTCGGCCGTGGTGAAGACTTTGAACGTGAAGGGGAAGGCAGTCGCGACCCCGTCGCCAGTGAACGGACCCGCCTTGCGGTTGGTGCTGGAAATTGTCAAGGGTGCACTCCGGTGAATTGGGCCTACTTTGCCGCGCGCGCGAGGGGTTACGTGCACCGCTCCCTTGGTATCTGTTGGTACCTGATACGCTGCATTAATACCAGTTGCTATAAGCACGCCCCCACCGTGTGTGCTTAAATTGATTCGCTCACTTTTGGGCCAGAACATCAAGGAGGAAATATGAAAAGAATCGTGATGGCACTGTTGGTGCCGATACTCTTTGCCGGGTGCGCCATGAGTTTCGACACCCTGGACCTCGCTTTGCCAAAGCTTAGGGGGCAAAGCATCAATGTGGCCATCAACTACCTGGGCATCCCCGACCGGGAATACGAGATCGCTGGCAACAAGGTCTACGAATGGACCACGTCAGGGCCTAACCCCTTCGCGCCCACGGCCCCGCACCTGGGCTGCTCAATCAAGGCGAGCACGGTAGACGGCCTGGTCCAACGCTTCAACTACAACGGAAGCAACGGGACTTGCCAGGTGTATGCTGACCGGCTGAAGCCCCTTCTGTAGGTCCCTGGCCATGAAACCAAACATCGACCCGCCCGTAGCCGTCGGCATGTTGGCGGCCTTCATTGGGGCTTTGACCATCGGGGACGCGCACCCCTACGCCGCCGGGGCTTTGGGGGTCTGGGTGACCTGGTGTTTGTTCTACTACACCATCAAGAACAAGCCTTAGCGCTGCTTCATCTCGCCGTGCATGATGCCGCGCAGCCAGTCGCCCGTGGTCTCCGGGTTCTGCTGACCCTGCCCCACATCCCACAGGAACTGCGCAGCAGAAGCGGGTTGCCCGAGAGGCAGGCCGAACACATAGCCCGCCGTGGTGATGGTGTGCTTCAGGGCCTTGGGGTTGGCTTCTTCACCCAGGGCCGCGTGCATCACGTCCATGCCGCTGTTGCCCACCGCCTGCACGATGCTCGCCGCCGGGGTGACAGAGTATTCCTTGCCCGTCAAGTAGTGAGCTGACAGATCGCGCAGCACCGGCACCCCGGCGAAGGCCGCCGCCGTGAACTCCTTGGCCGCCCAGGTCAGCCAGTTGGTGTCTCCGTGGTCATCCTTGGACGGGTGCAGCATGCTGTGCATGGCCTGCACGCCCAGGGTGTAGATCAGGGTGCGCATGATCACCGTGCCCAGGTCGCCCCTGAAATCGCCCGGTTCACCATTGCGGAAGGTGTCGGGCAACGACTTGGCCAGGCGCGCCGTATCCATCAGCCGGTTCACATTGTGGTTCCAGAAGGTGTAGAACATGGTGAACAGTTTGAAGAACTCGGGGCCACGTTGCACCGCGGCCAGGTCCTTGATACCGCTGCCACCGTGGGCGTTGCGCACGGTCTTGTCGGCAAAGTAGACCGCATCGGCCTCACCCAGGCCCAGACCGCCACCCGCTTCGGCGGCCATGGCCTTATGGTAGGCACCCATCCAGGTGGGCAGGGCCGAGGCCATGTCCAGCATGGCAATGCCCTGGTAGGCGTGGGCCTTCATCATGTCGGTGCCGCGCGCGACCGCCCCGGTGGTGGTATCCATCAGCCGCAGTTCGATCTCGCGCAGGTGCTCGCGCACGTCGCGGTCCACCTCGTTCATGCGGTTGCGCATCTCGCCCGAACGCTCGAAGATGAAGTCCTTGTTGGCGGCCCACTGCAGCGGATTGGCGAAGTCCTTCAGGCCGGCGCCCATCCACTTCGGGCCGAGCTCGGCGACCGACTCCAGCCCGGCCGAACTGCCATGCACCAGCATGGTCGAGATCCGGTAGCCCAGGCCAACGATGGTGGCCCGTGTGCGCGCCCCGTGCGCCAGCTGGTCGAACCACTTGAGCGCGGCCATGTCCACCTTGCGGTCGTTCGCGATGGACTGCAGCCACGGGCGCAGCTGGTCGTAATGCTCAGGGCTAAGAGTGTCCTGAATCGCGTTGCGCACGTCCTTGTGGGACAGGAACTTGTCGGCGTCAATGATCGCCTCCCGGTAGGCCACGTCGTGGATCTCGTCCTTGATCACCCGGGGGATCACGTCCAACGACAGCAGCAGCGGCCGCGCGTAACTTTCGCTGCGGGTGTTCATGCGCCCGGTGTCGGTGTTGGCCTTGGCGTAAATGTTCTCGAACAGGGCATCGCCCGCCTTGGCACCCCGTTCAGCCACGTCTTGCGAGCGGGCCGGATCATAGACCATCGGCCAGTACCACCCGTCGTAATGGCCGTGCGGGGTGTCGAACGGACGGGGTGCGATCTTCTCCGGGTTGGTGTTGCCCAGACGGCGCGACATCGCCAGCTTCTCCGGCCACAGGGTCTCCAGGGTCTTGCCCAGGCCGGCCACGAAGTCCCAGTCGGCCCTGCCCATGTTCTTGTGCAGGAAGTCCCAGACGGCGGCCTCGTCCCACTTTTCGCCCTTGAGGAGCTTGAAGGTGTTGGACTCGTTGCCCATGTTGCCCGCCAGCGCCAGCATCTCTTTTTTGGTGAAGCGCTGGGCTTTGCCTGTGAGACCGTCGCGCAGGCCACCAGCGGTGTAGATCTTGCCACCATCCCTGGTGACATCGTCCAGGTGCGAGTGCAGCAGGGTGTCGATCTTGGCCTTGATGTCGGCCTGCAGGGTGGCTTCATGCGTTCCAGCGTCAGCGATGCGGCGAAACACCACCCGGTTGAAGACGCCGTTGGGGTTGCGGTTGTCCAGCCAGTCGAACATCTGCTCCATTTTCAACAGCGCGGCCTGCATGCTGCGCCCGGCTGACTTGACACCCAGCCACTTGGCCTCCATGGTGGTCAGACCCCGATTGCTTTCGGGCGAGCGCTGAGGCAGTTCACCCGTGGTGGCCTTGGCTTCGTCGGCCAGGGCCTGCACTTCACGCATCTCCTTCAGGTCCAGCAGCCGGGTTTTCAGTCGGCCCAGGTGCTCGATGCTCTTGACCGCATCCAGCAGCCCCCGGAACTCCTCCACCGGCATGTCCTTGTAGTGCATGCGGGTGGCTTCGTTGAGAAGCTTCTCGGGGATCTGCGGCTCATAACCCTGGGCGGCCATGCGATCCACAAAGACCATCAGCGCTTCGCGCTTGTCCAGGGCGGTGTGGCTGGTGCTCTTGCGCAGGTCATAGCGGTCGAGCAGGGCGTCAATCTGATCCCGGTATTCGAGATCGATGTTCTCGCGCACGCCGGGTTTGTCGAACTTGTCCAGGTACTGCACGCCCTTGCGCACCTCCTCGAGGGCGTCCGTGGCGGCCTTGGCCAGCCGGTTGTTCAGCAACTGGGCGCGCTTCTCGACGGCCGCCGCAGGCATGTCACCCCCGATCAGGGCTTTCTCAGCAGCGCGGGCGGCGCGCCCTTCGGCGGCAGTGTATTGCGCTGGCCGCAGATCGCGCACCCGCTTGGCCGCGATGGCCGCATCCGCCGCTTCTTTGGCCGCCAGGGCCAGCGCACGGGCCGGGCCGGTGGCTTTGGCCAAGGCTTTCAATTCGGTGGCCACGAAGCGGGCGCGGGCCTCGTTGTGTATCGCGGCCTCGGCCGCGCGCTCGATGCTTTGCGGGTCCACCAGGTCGCCGTGCTGCTCGAGCATGCGCTGATCGGTCATGCCCTCGATCACCGATTTAGGATGCTCAGCAGACGCCAGCTGTTCCACCAGGTCCCGCCCGGACTCCAGGCCGAACATCTCAGCCACGATGTCAGGGTGTAGTCCGCCCTTGTCACTGGTCATGCGTTTCTCGGACAGGTCGCGCCAGATCGCGTCTTCTTTGTCTCCGAACATGTAGCGCAGGTCCTCGGTGCGAAGTTTGCCCCGGCCTACATCCGGCAGATCAGGGATGCCCACGGGCACGTCACCGTAGGCCCCGGCCATATCCTGGCTGATAGAAAAGCGGTCCACGCCGCGCAGCTGGTCGTCAAACAGTTCCTCGAACTTGGCCAGGTCAGCCTTGCCGTGCTCATCGGGCAGCAGGTAGCCATATTCCACCAGGCGCTCGGCCATGGCATCGAGGCTGTAACCCCCGGTCTTACGCGCCACCGGCTTGCCAAACACGCCAGACTCGATCTTCTCGTTCTCAGGATGGCCCCATTGCGACTTGAGCGCCCCCCGGTCCAGCCCGCCCAGCTTGGCGATAGCCTCGAACAGGTTGTCCACCTCGGGGTTCACGCCCGTGGACTTGCCCGCCGGCTTGTCACCCACCACCCTGTCTCCGCCTTTGGCCGTCAGGAAGGTCCACGCCCGATAAATGGGCTGGCTCATCACCTCTTTGGTGACCTCTTGCTGGGCGGTCTTGCGTTTGCCTGCGGCTTCCTTTTGCAAATCCTTCAGCGCCTTGCTCTTGGCATTGGTCAGCCACTTCATATCGCGCAGGCTGCGGCCCTGCAGCTGGTCCTGGGCGTCGGCGGTGGCCTCTTTGCCCAAACCCTGGTAGGCGGAGAAGTCTTCGGGCGTCATGCCGGCGTCGGTGGCTGACTCGAACAGCGGCCGGTAACCGCGCACCTGCTCGGCCGTCTTGATCGCCTCATCGCTGGCCAGCATGCGGTCAAACACGCCACGCACCTCGGGGGTGAGCTCGACCTTGAGCGCTGTCAGCGACTTGTAGACGTTCAGCAGCCATGAGCGGAACGCCTGGAACGCTTTGGCCAATCCCACGCTGGGGGCCTTGCCTTCCATGATGTAGGCCTCGAAGCCGCGGGCGAAATTTTCATGGAACTCCCGCTTTTCATCCAGGGACAAGGACGCCCAGTGATCGGTCGCCGACATCTCGGGGGTGGAATTGACGCCCATCCAGTTCAAGGCCGTGGTCATGTCGTCCGCGATGGCGCGTTCACCTTGGCTGACCTCAGCGCCCGAAGCGATGCGCGCCTCGATCTGTTGCGTCAGGTGGTTATTGACCTCCAGGAAGAAGTGGCCCAGCTCGTGGATAGTGGTGGACAGGTCCGCGCCCTTGAGCAGGCTGATGACGCTGGGGTTCTGGGTGATGTCGTTGCCGAAGCTGATCTGGCCACGGGCGGGCTGGTGCAGGATGTTGGCGTCGTGCGGGTTGAATTCGCCGTTGTTGCCGATAGCGGATTTAATCGCCATCGGATCAAACACCGCATATTCGTTCTTGCCGTCGCTGAACTTCAGGATTACACCGTCATGCCCAGCCGCCTTTGCCGCCTCAGCAAATGGTGCAGACCAGGCGGGGTTGGGTTGATTGCTGCCAAGATCGGATACAGGGTCTTCTTTGATTCCGTATTGCTCGGATAACGCCCGCAGCTTAGGCCAAAGCGCGCCGGTCGATGCGTCGAACTCAAGGGGGTTACGCAGGGATAGATATACCGGCACTGTGCGCGGCGCGTCTGCTCGCGTCTTGGCGCGGGCCATGTTGGCGTAACTGCCCGCGAGACGACTGTCTGCGCTAAAGTAAAAGCCCTTGCCCAACTTTCCTGCGTCCATTGACGACCCAACTTTATCGGAGTCAAAGCTGTGGAAGTCGGTGTTCGTACCGTGGTAAACCACCAACGGCTTACCGCCCGCGTCCACCACCTTGCTATCCCCGAACCAGCCCTTGAACGCTTCGCTTTCGGTGGCCAGTTTGCCGGACTGGTCATACGTGCCGCCCGCCACGTTCTCCGCTGAAAACTTCAAGGGGTAGGTGTCGCCAAACTGCTCAGGCGTCAGGCCCATGCGTTCGGCCATAGTGACACGCTGGTCAGCGATCAATTCCGCATGCAACCGATTGACATCGGGCCTGAAACGGTTGACATCGTTGAGCTGCTGCATGACCTGGTCGCGAATCGCGCTGCGCGAGGCCTGCGCGGTGTCCTGCACCCCCTTATCAGCCAGCATCTTCTCGACCGTGCCCTTGAGGCTTTCCACCTGGCCTTCATAGGCGGCCTTGGCTTCGGTGTAGGTCTTGCCCTCGGGGTCTGTCTTCAGGTGCGGCAGGATGGCCTCGTCAATCGGGCCGCCCGCGAGGTGGGTGGCATAGTCAGCCACTGGGATGCGGATGTCGCCCTTGGTCTCACCCGCTTCGTGCAGCTGCGCCAGCACATCGGGCAGGGTTTGCGCCAGGTCGTTTTCGGTGACGCCCGACTGGTTCAGCGCATTGGTCAGGGTCTCGTGGTCGACATAGACCTCCTTCAGGTGGCCGTCTTCCGTGACGCTCTCCACGAACGCCTTGAAGGCCGCCGGGTCGCGCTCGCGCAGCTTGGCCACAGCCGACACCTGGCCCAGCCCATGCAGGGCTTCAATCGACTTGGCATCGGCCTCATTCTTGATGGCGTCCACATAGCTCTGGCGCGCGGCGTCGTTGATGCGCTGGTGGATGTCGGCCACGTCATGCGGTCCGGCCAGCCCGCCGAACATGGTGCCCATGACAGCATCCAGCCCCCGGTCTTCCCAGCTGCGATCGGGTTGCTGCATGCTGTCAGGCATGGCGGCGTTCATCGCCTGGTGCGACACGTCACCCAGCAGCGGCCCCATGACGGCACCCGAGGCCATGCGGTAGGCCAGCTTGCCAGGGGTGGCAAACGGCACGACGCCGCCGAGTGAGCTGGTGACATAGGCGGTGAGCGCGGCCTTGCTGGCATCAACGGTGTTGCCCGTCTTCTCCATCACGGAGTTGTAAGTATCCTGCGCGGATACCGCCGACGGCACCATCATGGCCTGCACGCCGTGCGCGATGTGCGGCCCCAGGGCTTCCATGACGGAGGCACCCAGACGCGGGGCAACCGCGCCGCCACTGGTCAGAGCCGCCTCACCCAGCACGCCCGCCGTGGAGCCGACGGTGTTGAGCAGCTGGTCCTTGAAGCTGGCGCCCTTGCCGGGGCCGCTTTGGCTGTACTGGTCCAGGCCGCTGGTGATGCCCAGAGCGCCCTGTTGCAGGTTAGTGCCAAACACGGCATCAATCGGTCGATCCAGCGTGCTGGCCGCCAGCCCCAGGTACTTGCCGGTACCGGCCAGCGCCCGCGCGCCACCCTCAACGATCTTGCCCGCATCGCCGGCCAGGGTGTCGCCCTGCCCCGGCGTGCTGAAAATGTAGTGAATGGCATCCGACAGCAGGCTCGACTGCGTGCTGTGGGGCTGCAGCGGGTCAGCGGCTGGCGCTGGTGGCAAGGCCCGCACCGCTTGCTCGACGCCGGCCGTGGCCGGGATATCGTCGTGCGTGATGCGTGCCAGGTCCGGATTCGCCACCAGTTGCGCGGTGGTGGGGAACTTGCGCGCCAGCAGGCCAGCATCGAAGCTGGACATTTGCGCCTGCTGCTTGACCACATCGGGCAAGGCGCGCGCGGTGTCCAGCGGCACATTGGCGGCCGTGGCAAAGCGACGGGTCTGGGCTTCCTGGTCCGGGTTGGTGGCCAGGGCATTGCCGACACTGCTTCGTATCTGCTCGGCCTGCGTCTGTTGCAGGGACTGCGTGGCCGCGACGGACCACTGATCGATGTCGCTTTGGTTTGGCATGGGATCACTTCGAGGTGTGAAGACGGCGGTACAAATTGAGAACGTCGGTGTCGGTGGGGGCCTTGTTACCCATGGCCACCAGGGATTGCCTGATCCCGACAGCGGCACCCGATGGCAGGTCGCCCAGCTGCATGGTCATCAGCTTTTGCGAGGTGTCCGCACCCTGGCCGCCATACCAGAGCGTGTTTTTGAAACTCACGTCGGTGGCAAACAGGGTGTGGATATGGTTGTCGATCTGCTCGGGCGTGAGCTTTTGCCCGGTCGCCTTTTGCTGATCGAAGATCGAGCGGTCCACAAAAGCACGAATGCCGCCCAGGCGCTCCGGGTCCGGCTTGCCCAGGGGACTACCGTTTTGTGTCGGGATCTTGAGCGAGGCCAGGTTCTCGTTCAGGCTGCGCGTGACGCGCGCGCTGTTGATGCCCTCGATTGAAGTGTCAGACCCGCCGTTGATGTAGTCGGCACGCTGTTTGTCCAGGTGCTTGAAATCCGTCGGGCTAAGTTCAGTCTGCAGCATGGTCCACGCGGGGTTCGACATGTTGGCGTACTGGCCCATGTTGTTGGTGATGTCGCTGTAGCGGCTCAGGTTGGTTATCGTGTCGCCGCGCTGAATCGTCTTGCTGAAGGCTTCCAGGTTGCGGGCCTCGCCCGGGGCGTACTGCATCAGTGGGTCCATCAGCGCTGGGGGAACCGTGGCGACGCCGCCCCCGTTGTCCTTGTTCTGCCAGAGCCAGTTCTGCACCGCGCTCAAGGCTTGCTGGCCCTTCTCGTTGATCGACTTGTTGATGACGCCAAACTGGGCTTGTGCCTGTTCGCGCGCCATCTTGACCGCCATGGCGGGAGTGCCGGCAGGCAGTTGCGCCAGCACGTTGTTGACAAAATCCAGCTCTGTCGGGCGCGGTGCGACCGGGCCGGTGCCGTTCAGGGCCTGCACGTTCTTGGCGACATAGGCCTGTGTTTCTGCGGGTAGGCTGGTGAGCCAGTCGCCGGGTTTGCCGGCCGCCGTGGTTTTGGCCATGGCCGCATCGAGCGCACCGGGGCCGGCGTTGTAGGCGGCCCAGGCTTTATCCGGTGAGCCATACTTTTGCAACATGGCCTGCAGGTAGTCGCGCCCCACCCTGGCGCGCTCGCCGGGGCTGTTGTCCTGCGCGGGTTTGACGCCGAAGCCGGGGTCCGAGTTGGTGGTAGGCATCACCTGCATGACACCCTGCGCGCCCTTGGGGCTGGTGACCGTGGTGCCGTCGGGGTTGGTCTCGCGCCCGCCACTCTCGGTTTGGGCTGTGATCTGTGTCATCTTGTCGAAGCCGGTAGGTGCCAGAGTGGGCATCGCCTTGGCGGTGGCCGTCTGCACGGCGGTGTTGGCCAACCCGGTCCATACCGCCTGGTTGAGATGGCCCTGCAGTTTCAGGATGTCATCGGCCGACATCTCGCCCTTCGCGCGGGCCTGCTCCATGTAGCTGGCAGCGTAGCTGGGGTTGCCGTTCTCCAAGGCGGCCGAGATCACGCCTGCATGCACCGCGCTGACACCGGTCAGAAGGGCCGCATCGGCTGGTGCACCCGTCAGGCCCGCGCGCTGCATCTTGGACATGACTGCGGCTTTCACCTGATCAATGGCGCCCGGTACCCAATCGCCGGTAGTTGCATCCTTGTGGCCGTTGATGTAGCTCGGGTCGTCCCAGTGCAGGCGCGCGTTGTCGCTGGCCAGCTGGGCCGTGGTGCTGTCCACGTCGTTGTGGTAGTTCTGGAACTGCTGCGAGACGTGGGCCTCAATCTGCCCGTGGAACTGTGAAAAGGTATCAGCCGCCTGCATCTGGAACGCCCGACGCTGCTGGTCGTTTCCCAAATTGGCAGAAATGGCGTCCGTCTGCTCCTTGAACTTGTCGCCGTAGTCCTGGAACAGAGGTTTTTCGAGGGGTGTACCGTCCGGGTTAAAGAGAGCGTTGGCGCCCTTCTTTGCTAGATATCCGGTCTGCGGGTTGTAGGCGAGGTCTTGCGCGGCCATGCGGGCCTGATTGACGGCATCATTGACGCGAACTTGATTGGCCTGGTCTTGCACGTCCAGCGCGATGCGCCCGAAGTCGGTGCCTGTCTTGGTGGCCGCCTGGCCAAATTGGCTGGCCTGATCAGCAGCAATGGCGCCCGGCGTTGGGCCGGTTGGCGCAGAGAACTGGACGTTGGGCTGACCAGTGACTTGTGACTGGAAATTGTCTTGGGTGGGCACGCGTGGCATCAGATCGCCCCTGCTTTGTTGTACTGGTACCAGTTGCTGGCCACGGATCCGGCACTGCCAAGCAGAGAGGTCGTGGCCGAGGTCAACGGGCTGATCGCGCTGGCGCTGGCGCGCGACATATTGGCCTGATTGGTCTGGTTGACGCCTTGGGTGCGGTAGCCCATCGCGTTGCGCACGGCATTGGCGTGGATGGTGTTGGCGTCCGCCTCGCCCAGCACATCGGTTGAGGTCAGGACCTGGTTGGCCGTGCCCACACCCAGGTCGATACCGTTGGCCGCCATGCTGGCGCGCTGGGTGCCCTTGAGATTGGCGGTGGCGATGTCGCTCTTTTGCTCTTCGCGCTGGCCTGTGAGCAGGGTTTGTTGCGCCGCGCTTTCGCTCATGCGGGCGTTGATGTCGGCCAGATCGGCCTGCAGGCCGAGGGAAGTTTTATTGGACTGAGCGGAGTAGTACGAGCCGACCGCAGAGCTTGCGGCGCCCGCTCCCTGCATCGCCAAAGCTGCGGCTGGATTGCACATGTGTCAGGCCCGTTGGTGTAGTGGGGCCACTATGTCGCTTGCCCTGCAGGTTACGTGCACCGCTCGAAGCGGTGAAAAGGTAGCCCATCCACCCCGTAGGGTTCCGCCTTGAAGATGCTGAAGCCGGTATGGCGCAGCCAGGCGATGGAGCGCAGGTTGCGCGCGTCAACGTAGTTGAACAGCTGGTCATACTTCAGGCCCCAGCGCGCCACATGCTGGCGACTGAGCTGCACGATCGCGCGTCCGTACAGTTCAAGCGTGTCGGTACCCAGCATCCACGGACAACCCTGGCCACCCAGCAGCGAGACCGGCGCCACACCAAACACCGCAATTGGCTCACCGTAGGCGGTGACCGCAACATAGGCCTCTTCGCTGGATTCGACCGCAGTGTGCAGACATTCCAGCAGATCGAGCTCCGATCCGTGCACGGCGCGCAGCTCCTGGGCATCGTCGGCCCGCAGGTGCTGCGCGAGGTAGCGCAGATCGTCCGCGTCGGGTTTGGCCAGCTTGACCTTAGCCACCGAGCTCGGCCTCGATGGTCATGGACACCAGGGTCAGCGGCAGCGGATCGGATTGCCGCACATAGACCTGGCCGGTGGATTGCCAGCTCGGCTCCAACACGATCTCTAGCTCGTCAATCTTGAGGTCCGGCGGGGTGCCGTAGGCCTCCGTCGTGCGCTGTTTGGCCCGCACCATTCGGTCCAGACTGGGCCCGGCAAAGACGCCCGAGGATTTGTAAACCCGCAGCCAGACCCGGTTGATATTCTTGGTTCGGCCCTGGCCATAGCCGCTGTCTACCTGGGCCGACAGCGGCAGGGTCTGCACGTCGGCCGTGATGGGCAGACCCACCTGGACCTTGCTGCAGGGCTGTCCCAGCGTGATACTGCCACCGACTACCGCCGCCGGCGGGAACACGGCGCCGTCGCCCAGAATGTTGACCGTCTTGCCCTCCAGCCAGCTCAGGCCCGAGATCACGGTGGCCGGTGCCCCCGAATAGGTCGCCCCGGCGTCGACAAAGAACGCATCGGCCGGCGTGGCGAACAGGCGGGTGCGCATGCGCTCGATGTAGCGGGTTTGCGCGCCGTTGACGGTGCGGTTGACCACCACATACAACACATCCTCACTGCCCTCGGCCACCACGCAGCACGACTCGAACAGGCCATCGGTGTCATGCCAGTGCCAGGCGCCGATCTGCTGCTCTGGCACGTACGTCAAGCCCAGCAGCTTGCCGTTGCTGCTGACCGCCCACACGAGCGGGTACGGTGCCTTCGAGAAAGCCAGATCGACGATGTCAAGCCCGTCGAACAGGTGCGGGGCACGCAGGCTCAGATCCCCCGTGACATAACCCCCGGCCTGGTAGGTGTAGGCCATCTCGCGCATGTGGCCGCCACGGGAGGCCGCAAACAGGATATTGTTGTTGACAATCACCGGCTGTGCGTTGTTGGCCCCGACATAGGACTGGGGCTTGACGCTGATGCTGCTCGGGGTGATGGCATCGCTGTTGACGCTGGTCACCCGCCACTCGGCAGCCGCCGTCAGCAGCACCAGGTTGGCCAGCGGCACGATGTGGCGAATGGTGTTGGCCTCGCGCGCGGCCACCCGGATGTTGATGGCGTCGTCGTCGCGCACCGGGATCGAATAGGACAGGTTGGACTCGGTGCCACTGCGCGTCATGCGCAGGTTCTGCGGCTCATTGATGGACCCGGCAAAGCAGCGGCGCTGCTCGAAATAGGACACCGCGCCGGGATAGTACCCCGCGCTGGCGAACGGGTTGTTCACCACCGGCGGCGTTTTGCCCAGGTTGGCCGTGATGTTGTCGTCCTTAAAGGTCAGGCCGTCGGTCTGGCCGACATAGCCGTACAGGCCGTTCGCTTGTTTATAGACGTTGTACCGGGTGGCGCCGGTGCTGACCCAGGTGATGGTGTTGTAGTTGCCGGTGACCAGCAGGTTGCCGGTGCCGGTTCCCAAGGCGGACGCGGACGACTCTTCCAGCCCGGTGGGGCCCACACTGGTCACCACGTAGTTGTAAACCGTGGTGCCTGTACCCGTGGGGGTAACGGTCGGCGCTGCGGGGGTGGCAAGGAGGGACACAAAGCTGATGTTCACCAGCGTCCAGCTCACCGCGCCCAGACGGCGCAGCTCGGCGGGCGGGTAGTTGGGGTGCGTGATGGTCAGCACGTCGCCCGACTGGACGAACTTCAGGGCGAACACATCGGCGGCGGCATACGGGGTAACGACCTCATAGGGAACGCCTGCATTCAGCAAGGTAGCGCCCTGGGTGTGAAAACGAACGTACAGGTTGCCGAACTCCAGCACCATGGTCTGGGTCGTGGAATAGGTGAAGGGCAGCACCCGGCATGCCAGGGCCGGGGTCTTGGCGGTGTTGACGTAGGCAAAGCCAGACCGATTGGCTACCGGGCCGTGCGGCAGCACGATCATGTTGCGGCAGACGGACAGGCCGCTCTGGAACTTGGCGTCCCCAATCTGCCCCCAGAACTCGGGCGTCAGCTCGCCACCCGAGAAGCCCGTGGTGAGTTTGCGGGTTTGGCTCATCGGGCGTTCATCCAGCCGACTTGCTGCTTGGGCGCGGCCTTGCGCTGCGAGGCGTCGGAGTCGGTGGCCAGGCCGAACCAGTAGACGAAGACCTTCATGCAGGCCTGCGCGGCAGTGCGCCCGGACTCGCCCTTGAGCACCGGCCCCGCCAGCTTGGAGGCCAGCAGCCAGCCCAGACACTCGATAAACAAGGGTGAGAACTTGGTGGTGTCGGTCACCAGCGCGGTGTAGCGCAGCACCGCGCCCGCCTGGTTGGTCAGCACGATGTCGTTGCCCAGGTCATCGATCTCGGGGCTGAAGTCCTGCGGTGTGTAGGCGCCCCCCAGGATCCCGCGCGTATCGTAGTTGCCGTGGGCCGAGCCGCTGCTCTGGGCGGACGAGCTGTAGTCGTCTGCGGCATTGGGGTCAAGCACCGAGATCATGTTGATGACATTGCTGGGTAGCGCGTAGCAATAGGCCCAGGTCGATGACGGGTTGGCCACGGCCGCCAGGGTCGTGCGCTTGGTGGCAAAGGCCCATTGGTGCATCTCCAGCAGGGCGTTCAACGCCATCGGGTAGAAGCGTGCGCAGTGCTCGGCCTGCGCGGAACCCTCGGGAGGGTCGATGCTCGCCACGGTGGCGCTGTCGCCCAGGTGGCTCAAGGACTGGTTGCAGATATCGACGACGCTGGCCATTCAATTCTCCTAAAAGAAAAGGGGCACACAGGCCCCTTGTTCACTGAGCCGAGGTGCTTTACACCAGGCTGGCTTTGCCGCCTTTGGTTGCCACCACCGGCAAGCCATCGGGGAACAAACGGGCGAAGGCAGCGGCGACCGCTTCGGCCACGGCCGTGCCGATGACCGCGGCTTGCTCGGCCTGGCTTTTCGACAAGGCAGCGACGAAGGCGGCGGGATAACCGACGCCACTTTGCGGGTTGTCCAGCGCCATCTGCTTGACGCGGGCGGCGTTGCTGTCCAGGTACTCCTGGTACTTGGCGCGGCCCTCGTCGTCCAGGGGCTCAAGGTTTTCAGCGGGCAGGCCGTCGTAATCGACTTCGGCGCCAGCCTGGAATAGTTCGTTGCCGATGAGGGACAACTCTTTGACTCTGTAACGTGGCATATTCTTCTTTCAGTGATTGAGGAAGTTTGAGAGGGGCAAGGCCCGAAGGCCCTGCGCAGGGGCTTAGGTGACCGAGAAGCCCGATTTGTACGCGATGTTCTTGACGGCTTGGATGTCTTTGACGACAGCCGCTGTAACCGACATGGAGGCCAGCGTGGTACCGCCCGACGCGATGTAGCGCACGCCGACATAGCGCTTCGGAGCGTAGGGCGCAGCGGGGTCCCAACCCAACGGCACCAAGGTGCCCGCTGGCAGCGACGCGATGGGGAATGCGTCCGTCTGGTTGATCACCTGCACGTTGCTGGTGAGTGCGGCGTCATCGGCCTGGATCAGCTGGAACTGTACCGCCGTGACAGCCGTGGGAGCCACCAAAACGCTGAAGGCGATGTTGAGGTCAGCGCCTGCGCCAATGTCACCGGCCTGGTTCCCGCCAATGGACAGCGGTCCCAGGTCCATGATGTTGGTGCCAAGAGTGCTGTTGGCGGTCAGCAGCTGACCGGCGAGGACACCGGCAGCGGAGACCGAGCCGGAGAGGAAAGCAAAGTTGTCGAGGATCATGGTGAAAATTCCTTGAAGTGTTGGAGTTGAAACAGGGGCCGAAGCCCCGGTTTGCTTTAGACCACGCGGCTTTCGGTGTTGAGCAGCTGGTCAACCTTTCGCAGCGGAACACCCAGGAAGGTGGTCAGCTTGTAAGGTGTGCCGAACTGTGACAGTGCGCTCTCAATGCTCAAGGCGGCATTGGACTTGCCGAGGGCGGCGACGCGCAGCATCGAGTACACGGTGCGGTTGGCGTAGAAGCAAGCCCGGCCCAGCGCCAGATTCGGCACCCGGTCCAGTGCGCGGCTCAGCAAGTTGATGATCTGCGTCGAGGCGGTAGCGGCCTGCGTGGTGGCCTGGGTCGTCAGGTCGGTCACGTTGATGTTGGCGATGCGCACCACGTAGCGCCAGTCCTTGACGGCTACGCCGTTCTTCCACTGGTACAGCGCGCGCAGTGCCTGGTAGAAGTTGTTGTTGGCATCCGGCACCGACTCTTCACCCAGGTCCTGGTGCATCAAACCGGCTTTGGTGCCTTTCGGGAACGGGCAGAACACGGTGTTTTCACCCCAAACGACCAGGTAGATCGAGCAGTTGTTGCTGCCCGTGCCGCCAGCGTCCAGGATGTTGACGCCGTTACCCGCACCCGAGATCGCGCTGTAGCGAGTCTGCAGGCCCAGGAACTGACGAGGGTCAGTGGAGGGGTTGCCGTAGAACAGTGCGCCGGCCATGGTCTGATTCATCGCTTCGATGAAAGCCTGATCTTCCGACAGGCGGAAGGCAGCCGTGTTGCCGTTGAGGTTGGCCAGTTCCACGTCGATGTGCGAACGGGCTTCCAGGATGCCGCAGGCTTCGTCGATCTGGGCGGTGGTGGACTTGGAAGTCGGCACGCCCTGGTTGATCATGCGGTAGAAGACTTGGGGCAAACCGGTTCGGATGGTCAGTCGGTGGCCGGTCGGCAAGTTGCCTTCCATGAATACCGCGTCTTCCAGGATCTCATTGGTCTGGCTCAGTAGTTCGGCGACCTTGGGAACCTGGCCGTCCGGGTCGAGTCGTTTGGCCCAGTCGGCCAGCGTCAGGGCACCTGCACTGAGTGTGGCGCCTGCGAAGCCGACATAGGTCATCTGCTCAGCGGATACAAGACCCGCGTGGAAGCCGAGGACGGCGAGGACGGCGAAGATCATCATCTGCGCGTTGAGGGACTTGAAGTATTTCATGGGTGGTTTCCTTTTATGACTGATTGGGGTAGAGGGACTTGGCTACGTTGGCGCCAGCCGTTGCCGGCCCTGCTCCACCGGTGACCATGCGGTCCTCACTGATGGCCTTGCCTGCGCGCACCATGAAGCGGATCACTTCCGGGTGGTTGCCGAGTCGGCTGTCGTTCAGCAGCGTGCGCAGTTCAGGCGTGCCGAAAGCGTCGAGCGCTTTCTTGGCGGTCGTCAGGGACTCGGTGAGCTTGTCGCCCCCGTATTCCTTGTCGGCCGTCGCGGTTGCCGCCCATTCAGCCGCAGCCTTCTGGATGGTTTCTGCCTGCTTTGTTTCCCACTTCAGTGCGAGTTTCGCGCCGATGTCGGTCACCTTCTGCGCCTCCTCCTGGGACAGCTTGAATTCCTTGGCCAGGCCAGAGAATTCATCGACGGCATCCGCGTCCAACTGCGTCCCTTCCGGGGCAGTGAACTCGTATTTGTCGGGCAGCACCTTCTCAGGCGTGGCCGCTGCCTCGTCCACCTTGACTTCAGGGGCTGCCTGGGTTTCGGTGGTGGAGGTCTGCTGGGTTGCGTCAGTCGTCACCTCAGCCGTGGCCGGGGCGGTAACTGGCGCGGTTGTGCTGGCAGCGGGCGTGGTATTGGCGCCGTCAGTCATAAGCGTTGCGGAGCCGCCCCCGGTGGAGGCGTCCTGCGTGTTCTGGAGTCGATAGCGACGAAATTTCATTCGTTTGCTTCTTTCAGCATTTGGGGATAAAGCTCGGGGCTGGCCGCGTGGATCAGGGCCATGGTGCGCAAACCTTCGTTCTTGCACCCTTCGGAGAACGCCATGGTCATGCTGTTGGTGTTGAAGGAGAGCCGAAACACTCCTGCACGTTCCACAATGCGCCACAGAATTCGCCGGCCACGCTTGCTGGACATCAGCCACTTGATGTCCTCGACATCCGACTGGTCGGCGAGCTTGTCGCGCAGCTTGCGTGACTCGCGCGCCTTGTCCAGGCCGGTGGTGTCGAGGGGGTCGTGATCGCTCATAAGAACTGCAGATTAATTGCGGGTTCTGTACTTACGTGCACCGCTATTTGCCACTGCCGTACAGCACCGAGGCCGCGTCGCGCAGCACGGCGCCCGGGGTGGCCGAAAGTTCGGTGATTTGCAGGTTCAGGCTCACGTCGTTGCCGGTATCGTCCCCGTCGCGCTCGAGCGATTCGCTTGAGCTGGTCACGATGGCCTTCGCGCTCAGCGTCACTTCGGTGCCGGGTTTGAGGGCCTTGGTGATGCCCAAAGCCTCGCACTGGTCGTCGTTGAGCCACAGGGCCAGTCCGCCTGGATAGTTGCTGCTGCCGCAGCAAACCATGCCATCGCACGATTGATCGTCGGCCAGCTTCATGTTGATTAGTTTTGCCATAGGTTCCTCACTGAGATGTGTAGCCAGAGAACGCCTGCATCACGTCGGAGCCTGCGTTGCCGTTGGGTGTTGCCACGGTGCCGAGCTTCTGCGCCGCGCTGGCGGCCTGCTCGGCCATGGCGACCTTCTGCTGCTGTGCTTGCTGCTGAGCGCGCTGGTTGCGGATCAGGGCGACCTTGTCGGACGGCACGATGAATTCAGGGTCAACGCCCAGCATGTCGCTGTACTTGTCAGCCCACATGTCGGAGTCGAACTTGTCGATGATGTCGGGCTTGAAGGAAGCGATCTGGCCCAGGTTGCCGACGAAGCGGTCCACCCCGTTGGTAGCAATGGCCCGCTGCGCCTGGGCCAGCATCGACACATAGGTGACGTTCAGGTCCATGCCGTGCAGCTCGGGCGGTGGCGGCGGCACGATGCCCGCAGCCAACATGTGCTCGAAGGTCGTTTCTATCAGCGGATCCAGCATCTCGGAATGCAAGCGCTCCACCACCGGGCCCAGCATCAGCATCTTTTCCTCGTGCCGCTCGGCCACTTCGGTGGCGGTCATGCTGGAATTGGTGCTGTTCGCCAGCATCAGGAACAGATCCGCAGAGAATGCGCCCCGGATGCGCTCGCGCACGTCCTGAATGTCACCCAGCAGGTGATTCAGGTCAATGCGCACATCAAATGCGGTCTTGATGCCGCCAGCGGGACCGGCCACGTCCACGAAGCTGATGCCGCCCGGCAGGGTATCGACATCGCGGTTCTTCATGTTCGCCGGCACCTGGATGGGCGGCTTGGTCATGTAGTCGATGCCCTGGGCCTTGCGCATCTGCTCGTGCTGCAGCTGCTTGATGTCGCCCAGTGCGTCCATGCCGGGGCTGTTGCCGTAGACATCACCACCGCTGGAAGCCCAACGCGCCGCGATGGCGGGAAAGTTCTTGAAACCCGACTCGCGCAGGAACTTGTCTTTGTTGCCGCCGATCTCGAAGTAGACCGACTTCCAGGCCATGTTCTTGTTGTCGCGCTTGGAGGCATCGCGGTCAGTGCGCGGTTCGATGGCGTGAATGATGGTGATCCAGCTGTCCAGGCTGCCCCGGTCCCACAGGTTCTGCACGACTGTGCTGCAGTTGTCGCGCCCGAACTCGGTCACCATCTCGCCCACGGTCTTCTGGAACTCGCGGTACAGCGTGACCACGTTGCCCTTCCAGTCCTGCGCAATGCAGAACTCACCGGCAGTGAGCGGGTAATGGTGAATCACGTTGTCGAAGTCGGGCATGACGATCGATGACATCGTGCCAAAGGTGCCCAACTCCTCATAGCCAGAGTGCAGGCTGCGGTAGGTGTTGGATTTGCTGAAGATGTCCAGCATCAGCTTGGTGACCAGGCTTAGCCACTGCTTGACGGCGGGGCTCTTGTTCAGATCCGCGTCCGGTGTGGCCAGGCGGAACCACGGCCGGGCCGGGCTGGTCATGCCGGCCATCATGCCAGCGGCCAGGACACGCAGGCTCTTGGTGCCGGTGTTGTCGTAGATGTTGTTGTGGCGCTTCTGGCCGCGGTTGCGGTCCTGGATGAAGAAGCGGCCCGAGCGCGGCAGGATGAAGTCGGACAGCTCTTTGTAGTGGCTCCACCAGGTCGAGCGCTCGGACTTGAGCGCGCCCCAACGGGTGAACAGCCGAGATTGTGGAGTTACGTCAGCCACGGTTTAACTTCCAAGCAGCGTGCTCTTGCCAAGCAGCAAGGTCTTTGGATCCACGCCCGTCGCACCGGTCAGCATGGTGCCGCTCTGGCCGCCCTTGGCCGCCATGCTGTTGGCCGACGACAGCCCGTTGACATCAGGTTGCTTGCCGTTGGCTCGGTTGTTGGCCTGGTCAGCCTGGTCGGCTTGCTTGGTGGCCGCGTCCCTGGCTTGGTTGGTAGCATCTTCCTGCGCGCCAGCCGCTTGATGGGCGGTGTAGGCCTGCGCTGCCATGGTGCCCGCGCCGATATAGGCCATGGTGCCGACCGCTGCAGCCGAACTGGCAGAAGCCCCGAGCAGTAGCCCGATAGATGCTGGTTCACACATGGGTTCAGCCTTGGTTCAGTGATTCGTAAGGGTCATAGTCCCTTCGATCACGCCCGTTACGTGCACCGCTTGCGGGCTCCTTGGGCAGCTGGTACTCGGGCACTGGGTATGCAAAGGTCAAGGCGATCGCGTCGCCATCGTCTGGACTGGCCAGGCCGCGTTGCTTCATGTGCTCCTTGCTTTCGAGCTGGATCTGATCGGCTGGCGTGAACTGGTACTCGACGCTGGTGAGGTCGGTCACCATTGCCTCGTCCTTGGGTAGGCAACCGATGCCGAGCCAGGCCTTGACGCGGCCCCACATCTCCGCGCGCTTGTTGAGGTACTTCTTGGGCTCGTCCGCCTTGCCACCGAATTGCACCTCTATCACATCGTGATTGAGCTGGCGCAGCCGGTCGATCACGCCACCACCGACGCCGCCGCCGTCCACGAAGACGACCGGCGACAGGTGCATGGTCTTGAGGTAGTCGATGTGCTCGGCCACCTTGCTTGCGAGCTGCATGGTGTCGAGCTCGCGAAAGCGCTTGATCGGAATGCCGACGCCATCGCGGCCGACCCGGGTGAAAATCACAGACTGGTCATCGCCAAACCGCGCCACGTCCACACCCACTGCGCAGGTACGACCAATGAAGCGCTCGGCAGTCGGCAGCCGGGACATAGCGATGTCGACCAGCTCGCGGGCGATGAACTGAAGACTCGACGCATTGGGGAACACGCCACGGACACGGACCTTCACGAAGTCCGAGTCCTCGCCATAGTCCTTCACCCACTCGGCCAGCAGCTTCTTGTTCGTGATGGCGACCGTGCGGCTGTCGATCTGCCTCACGTTCCAGCGATGGCGCTGCTTGCCGAAGCACTCGGCAAAAGCCCCGGTGTTGCGGGTTGGGTTGCCGAACACGAAGTGCATCGGCTCGCCGTCGGTCTTGCCGCCCTCGGCCACTTCCCAGATCTTGGCCGGGATGGCTGAGGCCTCATCGAACAAGTACCAGGGCGTGGAGCTGGCCGCATGCAGACCGGCGAACGATTCGCTGTTCTCTTCCTGGCTGGTCTGGGCGTCTACGCGCCAGCTATCGGGGTATTGCTTATGCACCAGGCGCATGGCGCCCTTCCCGGTCGTGATCTGGAACCAGTGCTTGTTCACCGACCGCGACAACCAGGACGACACTCCGGCCCAGGTCTTGCTCGACAGCTGCGCGGCGGTGTTGGCCGTGACGACACCCTTGCTGTGTGGCCGGGTGGACATGATCCACAGCGTGATCCAGGCCGCCATGGCCGACTTGCCAATGCCGTGGCCAGAGCTCACGGCGTACTGGATCGGGGCCACGGCATGGGTGCCGTCAAAGCCCCGCTCGCGCACGTCGCGCCCGATGCTGTCGAGCAGCTCACAGGCCCAGGCATCAGGCCCGTACTCACAGTCGTAGATCAGATTCCAGGGGCTGGGCAGCTTGACCAGCTGCAGGCTCTTGTCGGTGTCCCAGGGGAAGGCGTAGAGCACGAACCCCAGCGGGTCCGCATAGAAGCGGCCCATGTCCTGGGCCAACATCAGCTCGGGATTAGACGAGGCCACTGCGCTTTCGGGCCTCGAGCAGCGTGTTCACCACGTCCACCTGGCCCGTGTGCTCGACCTGCTGCTTCTCACCGTAGCGCTTCGGATCCCACTTGGCTAGCAGCTTCAGCCTGGTCTCGATCTGCAGCTTACGATGGCCCAGCATGTCGCCGCGCTTCACCTCGATCTGCTCTGGCACCACCACGTCGCCGTCCTGGTTCTTGACAGCCGGCGTGACCTTCTCCTCGACGCCAATCTGGGGTGTATCGGCAATGGTCAGGCAGTCGTCTGCAATGTGGTCAAAGCCCAGTTCTCGTGCGCGTGCGATGCGTTGGGAAATGTCAGCGTCTGCTTTGGCCCAATCGAACACCACCGTCCGGTCCGGCATGTGCATATCGCGGCAAATTTGCGCCATCGGTTCACCCGAAGCAAGCCGCGTGCAGATTTCAGCGATCAGGATTTCTCGGTCTGGGTACATGGCCTGCGACTTTGGCCCGGGCTCAATCGCTTACGTGCACCTTCCTCCAAGCTGTCGCCACCTGGCTGCGTCGCAGGCCCTTCACGATGTTGCGCACCTGGCTCTTGCTGATCTCGAACTTGGCGGACAGCTTGCGATAGCCCCACCCTTCGTCGTGGAAGACCAGCAGCAGCTCCACGTCGTGGTTGGTCAGCTTGGAGTTGCTGTGGCTCTCCCCCACCCTTCGGCCCAATTCGTTCACCCCGACAAACCTGATGGTCATAGCACCAACCTTGTAAAAATTTGCTCGTTCATTTGGAGACTTTCAAAACGTGGGGCGTGTAAAAAATAACGTACTCAAATGGAATAGCCCGGTGCTGATGGAACAAGCAGGTCAGGTTCCCTAGACCCCTGACCCTGCTTGTTCCTGTTCCAGCACTGCACGGAAGGAACAAGCAGAACAGGAACAGGCATAAATAGCTGCTTGTTCTGCTTGTTCCAATCTGAATTAGCTAAAAATTGCATGTAAATAATTACCCGTTGACGTAGATAGACCCGTCGCCACCATCGTCATCGTCTATCGAGAACCCACTTTCGGGGTCTGCCAACAGCTTTTTGAGCGCCGCGCTAGCCACTTTTTTAGAGTTTGGCGTGCGGTCGTCAGGTGGGGTTAGGCGAAGCATCTCCTCTAGCACCGCCTTGCGCTCGATGCCTGAGCTCTGCGCCAATGCGAAGGTGGTGAGCGCTTCACGAGCCCGACCACCCCACGGCCCGTCGCCCTTGTTGGCCCCAGCCCCACCTTTGGCTTTCTCCGGCACCGGTATGTCCGACACCACGCAACTGGTTATCACGTCGCCGTCCTCATCGGTGCCGATGCCCACGATAGGCAAATCAAAGCCCCACTCAAGGCCATCCTGGCCGTCCTTTTGCTTGGATGCCTTGAGCTTGCGCCCCGTGTCCATCCGCGACACCTCCAGCTCCGCATCGGCCGCAGCCTTCAACCCTGACCAACCGCGAGCCCCCTTGCTGGCATCCTTGCCGGAGTGGTGCACCAGGATGACCACTGCCCCGGTGGCCTTGTGGATGCCCTTGCAGTGCTGCAGCGCCTTGCCAATGTCCTCACCTGCGTTCTCGTTGGCACCAGGCAGCACCTGGGCCCAGGTGTCCACCCAGACCACAGCCACGGGACCGCCCACCAGGATTTCCTTGCAGACCTCGAGCACGTCGTCTTTGATCATGAAGTTGGGGGCTGCGCTGATCACCCCGAAGTGCTCGCCTAAGGCGTTCAGCTCGTCCAGGCTTATGCCGTGGTGCCGTGCGTAGGCGTTCACCCGGTTGCGAAAGCCCCCCGCGCCTTCGGCCGCTATGTAGACCTGGCGGCCCTGCTTGACGCGCAGGCCGCGCCACGGTATGCCCCGCGCCATGGCCATCCCCAGGTCCAGCGCCATGAACGATTTGCCGGAGCCCGACTCACCGTACAGCACGATGATCTCGGCCTTGGGCAAGAGGCCCTTGATCAGGTAACCCAGGGGTTTGCCGCCGGCGAAAGATCCCAGGGGCTGGACACCAAAACGGTTAATCTTGGTTGCTATTGTTTGTGTAGCTGCTGGCGTACTAGGTATGGGGGCTAGAGCCTCATTTGTGCAGTCGTCGAAGTCGTCCACACTTCCGGTAAGCTCCGCATATTGAGCGTCAATCGACGGTACGATCGGTGCTGCAGGTGGTGCCAGGTTCTCGAAGTCGGCCAGGCCGGCCACCGGTGTGGACTTGGCTTTGCCCTTCTGGCACGACTCCACCCACAAGTACATCAACGCCCGGTCGCTGTCCTGGCGGCGATGGTCCAGGGCGACCTCCATCGTGAACGGGTTCAGCGCCAGCATGCTGAACACTTCCTCGTCTGTCAGCCCGGCGTTGTACAGGCCAATGGCCGCCGCGAACAGCGCCAGCGAACGGTCGCCACTGGTCTCGCCAGTAGTCAGGAACTTCACCGTGCTGGTGGACAGCGGCAAGCTGTCAAGTGAAGGCAGCACCATCTCGTCCAGGATGTCGGGCAACTGCATGCTGATGACAGTGGCCGTGGTCTTGCTCTTGGCATAGCGCGTGCTGAGCTCGCTGAACACCTCAGCCCCCGGGGCGCTCACGCCAGGCCGGGAGACCTTCAATTTTTGCCCGGTAATGGTCAAAAAACGAGGCTGGTGGCCGGCATAAACCTCAATGCCGATCTCATGGTTGGTCCAGTCGTTCGGGATCTCGCCCAGGGCCATGATGCGCAGGCCCTTGCCTGACGGTGACAGCTCGGTGTAGCTGTCGGCCCGGTCGATGATCTCGCGCGCCCAGTCCGCGATCGTGTTGTCCTGGACGCAGTTGTCCAGGTCAATCGCGATGACGCCGTGGGGGTTGGTCATGACGTAACCCAGGCCGGCGAACATGCTGGGGTTGTCGTTGTAGGCCTTCAACGCCTGGGCAAAGGTGCCCCAGCGGTCGGGTTTGGCCGTGCTGATGCCGTAATACGGCGCCAGGCACAGGTGCGGGATCTTGTCGTACTTCTGGCGCTTCTCGGACCAGACCGCTTTCCAGGGCGCCCAGCGGGCGTTGGCTGTGAGACTCTCGGGGATGTTGTCAGGGTTGAAGGCCTGCAACGGGGGGGTCTTGGGTTGAGTCATCACGCGCGCGACCTCCACCATGTTTTCCATTCGCCTTCGACAGGGCTACAAACCAAGAGCGGCGCAGTGTCGCCCGGGATGATCACGCGCAGCGACAGCCCGCGGGCGTGGGTGTCCCACTTGAATAACTCAGTCGCGGCGTGCAGCACCTCGGCTTCATCCTTCACGTCGAACGTGATCACGTCACGCCAGGAGCCCTTGGCGTTGACCTGCAGCTTGACGATCTTCTTTCCGGGTGTGGTCACGATCCGACCTCCTGCCCATCCATCCAGTTGAACTCGGATACAGGGCGGTGCATGCGGCACTGGGTGCAGTAGGTGCCACCATAAAACTTGGGATCGCGTGCATAGGTCTCAGCCAGGCCCAGGCCCATGCGTGTGCTGACACCGCATTCCTTATGGATATAGGACGAACGCACCGGGCGGACAAAGCCTTTGGCGCGTTCCTCCGCACTCAGTATCAGATAGACCGGCGCCTGGTCAACCGGCTCGGCGTCGTTGCCACGCGTCAGGCGTGGATCGTTGGGGTCTGTGGTCAGGCTCATTGTTTGCGTCTCACTTCAAAGTTGAAATTTCCGTCAGCGACGCTCATGAGCACGACGTAGCCACCGGTCTCATCGACCTCGGCGATCGGCACGGTGACGATTGGGCCGTTGCGGCGCAGCAGGGCGATCAGCAGCTGGTCCCGGAAGTTCTCCAGGACCTGCGCGTGCAGGGGCGAATCTGCTTTAGCAATGTCAATTCCAGAGCCCATGCCCTACCCCTGCAGGCGATGAACTACCGAGGTCGGGAACGGGTTGTTCGCGGACGACGACCCGATGCGCGGCACACCACCAATCTCGTCAGGCTGCTCCAGGAAGGCCGAACGGTCTTGTCCGGTCATCTTGAGGTATTCGTTTTCCACCTTGGCCGTGTCGATCAACACGCTGGCCACCTGGGCCACCGCGCGGGCACGGTCGGGCTCCATGGGGTTATCGCGGTTGCGAAGGTCGGCCAGGGTGTCCATCAGGTGCTGGCGGAGTTCATTGATGTGAGGAGAGGTAGTCATGTTGTTTGTCCTTGTTGTTCATGTTCACGGGTGATTCGGTTGACCTGGCGCGTGATCGCGCCTTTGAGTTGCACCAGCTTGGCCAGCTCGGGGTTGCTGCTGCGCGGGTGGTTGCGCCTGGCGTTCTCGGCACGGCTGATGCACTCCAGCCGGTCGATGGTTATCTCCTCAAGCTTGACGGTCTTGCGTCCGGACTTGAATACGACCAGCAAGCCCTTGGCGATCGGGCCGTGCGTGGCCTCCCACACCAGGCGCGCCACGGGCGTCCAGCGGTAGCAGCTCGGGCCGGGTTGGTCCGAAGTCTTCTGCTGCAGGATCTGGTCGGATGTGGTGATGCGGTAGCTGCCCACAGGCACCCAGTTATGTTGGGCCGCGCCTCGCATCTCGCCCTTTTTGAACTGGGTGCGCTCGGCCCCCGGCGGGCTCCAGCCTTTCATGCCGGCGTTCCACGGCACCAGGCCAAGTTTGAAGCGGCCGCGCTTCATGGCCTCGTTCTGCTGACCGCGCTGGACGCGGGCGGAGTAGTCGCTCTTGAAGAACGCTTCGCTCTTTTTGAGCCCATGGCGGGCCGCGGTCTGGTGGATCTGGCCCACCGGCCGGTCCAGCAGCGCAGCCACGTCGGTGGCCAGCACGTCGGGGTACAGCTCGCGCAGCAGCTCGAGCTCGGCGGGCGTCCACAGCCGGCGCGGCGCCTGAAGGTTACGAGACTTGGTCATGTCTGGTCAGACTTGACTGACCAGGTCGGCCACGCGCGGGTTCATCGTCTTGGAGCGCGGCACACCGTAAAGGGCCTCAATCTCTTTGGCGCGGTGCAAGGGGACCCAGCCCTGGCGCACCCAGGCGCTCACCGCCTGCTGTGTCACGCCCAGGCCTTCGGCCAAGCGCGCCTGGTTACCGGCAGCCTCACAGGCGGTGCTGATTCCGGTGGGTTTCTTGATTTTTCTCAACATCTCTACGTCCTTGAATTGTTTAACTACACAACTAAACTAAACCTATGTTAACGCAAAAAGCTGTTGACTACGCAAATATCAAGCGGAGATTGATGCGGGGCGCGTTATAGCTTTGCGGACCGCTCCGCTTTAGAATCAACCTTTTAGTGGAGATACCGCATGGACAAATCTTTGCCAAGCTTCGCCTACCTGCTGGAGACAGACCTCGCCCGCAAGGGCCTATCACAGCGGGAACTGGCCGCCAAGCTCACAGAGCAGGGAGAACAGCCCCTAACAGAGCAGGCCATCAGCAGCTGGAAGTCCCGCGGTAAGGTGCCGGGTAAGCGCATGGCGCGATTGCTTGAAATCCTGGGGCCGGATAGCGAGGTAGGGAAGGCCCACGCCCGAGGGGACACCCCAACCATGGTCGGGACGTTTCAAGGTGAAACAGTCTACCCAGTGCGCAGGCAAATATTCAAGCCTCAGCCCGACACGATGGAGCAGGAAAACCCGCCGCTTCCGGAGGAGCATCGCCCCCCCCCCCCCCCCCTAAGACGCGGTTTCCCAAGGATCTCTCGCCCGAAGAGATCGAGGCCTCGGTGGGGGCGCATCTTCGCCCTGATTTGCGCCAGTTCCTTGAGGTGCCCATGACGATCGGGAACAAGCGGCTGCGCTACGACTATGTGAGCCCCAAGGTGGTGGCCGAGATCTCCGTGGCGCCACATCAAAGCCTGAACATGCTCCCGCCCGGGTTTTACCGAAAGTTGTATCGAATCGCCATGATGCAACGGCAGGATGCGGACCGTCCGAGGAGGTATGGGCTAATCGTCGTTGGCGATCCACACCATGCGCGCCACCGCGTCGAAGCGAACCACATGGGGATCGAGCTGGCGATCGTACCGACGGCCCAAGAAGCGGCCCAAACGATAGAAGAGTGGGAAATAGCCCCGTCAGAAGATTTATTTAGCTCTTAAAGTAGTAGCACTCAACACACAGCCAGCCTTCGCGCTGGCTTTTTTACGTTTGAATACTACGCATAATTCAACAAATAGCTTGTGGACTACGCTTTAGTTGTGATCTAATTCAACTACGCAATTAAATGCGTACCAACTAAACAGGAGTTCCACATGCCACATACCCCCCTGCAAATCACCAAGGATCTGCTCAAGCCCTGGAGCCCGTGCTCTGACGGCTACAAATGGTTTCTCGCCAAGTTCCCCCAGGGGGCCGAGTACACGGCCGTGCAAAAAGCCCTGCGCGAAGACAAGCGTTTCGACGATGCGCGCTGGCTGACCGACAAGGTCTGGGTCAACACCATCCTGGAGAACCCTTCGATCACGTTGGACGTAACTGCTGATCACAAGGCCGAGGCCTTGGAGATCATTGCAGAAACCAAGGCCTTGACGTTGGAGGTGCCAACCGCGGAAGAGCTGGGCACCGATGCTCCGACGGCAACCAACGACGGGGGCACACGTAATTCCCAGATCGGTGCCAGCGGCGACTCCACCCGGATCGGTGCCAGCGGCCACTCCACCCGGATCGGTGCCAGCGGCCACTACACCCGGATCGGTGCCAGCGGCCACTCCACCCGGATCGGTGCCAGCGGCGACTCCACCCGGATCGGTGCCAGCGGCGACTCCACCCGG
>Ga0209123_1000982_pt1 | contig 31391 bp, 24 predicted proteins | sample BarGraIncu00431A_FD_184500 | JGI IMG/M metagenome (GOLD analysis project Ga0209123, IMG submission 184500) | Arctic peat soil microbial communities from Barrow, Alaska, USA - Barrow Graham LP Incubations 004-31A (SPAdes) (version 2) | ecosystem: Environmental > Terrestrial > Soil > Wetlands >... | reverse complement strand
AATTCCAGATAAAGGGAAAAACTATTTACCGACTTTTATTCTCAACCGATACCGAACAAGCTCCCATCGACGTTGTCGATATTTATCACACCCGTTTCCAAATAGAATTTGGATTTAGAGATGCAAAACAATTCGCAGGTCTTGAAAACTCGCAGGCAAGAAGTGGAAATAAGCTTAACTTTCATTTCAATACGGCCTTAACAACCGTAAATATAGCCAAGATAATGCAACTGAGTAATCCGGAAACACGTGAAAACTCATTTTCTATGACTACTTATAAGATCTTGTTTCATAATACCTTGCTATTATCAAGATTTTTCCGCCTGTTCGCTATTAACCCGAACTCAATCAAAAATCATCAGCATGTCAGAGAACTATTGAATTTCGGCACTATGGCCGCTTAAATGTCGTCACTTTTTGAACGAACTATTGTTTTAAAATAAGCTCCAATATTGCAGGAATCCATCCCAATGATCTTGGTATAGTCAGCATTTGCCTCACTATAATAACCAGCATACTCTTTTAACTGTGCTCTTTCCTGGTAAGCGTTTGTATCCCATGGGTTATACTCTATGGCATTTGTATAATCAATAATGGTATTGATGTAATCATTAATGCCTCTGTGAATTATATTATCCCAGTCATAGACCTTTAATTTGGGATTTATCTCAAAAGCTTTAAATACATCAGAAATTGCGCCGGCATAATCATCCAGATTATATTTTGAAACTGCCCGAAAATAGTATGCTCTTTCATCCTGCGCGTATAATTCCAAAGATTTCGACAAATCGATTATTGATTCTGAAAAATCATAAATTTTCAACCTTGTTATTCCACGGTTAAACCAGGCGACATCATCTGTTGGATCAATCTCAATTGCCTTTGTGTATTCTATGATATCTGTTTGATAATTCTGATGGAGAATGTCGTTGTTCTCTTCAATAGATAATTCTGCCACGGGCTTAATATTAAAATCCATAGTTGACATGATTATTCATTTAACGGTTTATCGGTTTAAGGTCACTTTCAATTAAGGGAGCTTCTAAAAATTCGTTTTTTTAATATTCTTCATTCAAATTCTTCTGACCAAACGGTAATTTGATCTTTCTGTATTTTACGCAATCTTCAGACTGCAATGAAAAGACCTATTTTTGGGTCTTTTATGGACAAAAATTATCTGATTCCTTCAATTTCCGCTCTCTTATATATTTGTTTTACAGCTTTTAAGCAGTTCTTCTGATCAATTGTTCGTATCTGAAAATATTGTATGTCAGATTGATTAATCCCAAGATACCTGTTGCCCTGGGTAGTCCGATAGACCAGATATACAATCCTCTCATGCTTTGTTCCATGAAGCCGAAAACGTGCTCTACTCGAGCTCTTGTTTTTGATTTAATTCTATTATTAGCTTGTTGTTCGGTAGTTAACGGGTTATTGCGGTATCCTTTTTCGCATACTTGATTGCTCATTTTGTGCTCTATTATTACCTGTTCCTGTTTGGCTCCGGTATATGCACTGTCGGCATAAAGTGGTTGATTTTCATCTTCTTCCGTAAGCAGCATATCCAGAACCTTTGAATCGTGTACTGAAGCATCGGAAACCATATAAGTGTCTATTAACTTGCTTTTCCCATCAATCTTGATGTGATTTTTATACCCATAATAATCGTCTCCATTCTTCTGTGTCCATCTAGCATCAATATCTTTATGGCTTTTCTTGTGTGGATTATCGTTCCAAAGTTCATCGCCGTTATCTTCCTTAATCTGCTTGTTTTCATCCCTATTGTTTCGTTGAATTGGAACTTCTGTGAAACTGGCATCTATTATTTTGCCTTCATTAAATATCAGGCCTTTGCCTCCCAAGTATATACGGAACTGGATGAATAAATCTTCGACGATCCCCATTTGTATGAGTTTCTCTCTAAATGCCCAGATGGTCTTTTGATCAGGAACTTTATCACCACTTTCAAGTCCCAAAAACTTTTTAAAGCTCATTCGGTCAATGATTTGGTATTCCACCTGCTGATCTCCAAGATTATAATATCTTTGTATCAGCATGATCTTGAACATTAACACTACATCAAAGGGCTTGGCACCTGCATTATTCTTTTTATTGGTGTTTAAAAGCTTCTCTTCTAAGATCGGTCTAAAAAACTCAAAATCAACTACTTTACTTATTGCTTCCAATGGATTTCCCATTTCAGTAAGCTGTTGAGCTGCAAACTGTTTGTCGAATAGACTTATTTTACCAGTGGGTTTATACTTTTTTGACATTACTTGATGGTTATCGGGTTTTCAATAGCCAAACATAACATATTTATTTGATATACTGATATTTAAATTATAGAACCTCCCTTAATGAACTCTGTGAAATACATTCTTCTGTTATAGGTAAATCAATAGATGCCGATTTGGAACAATTAGAAAAAGACGCATTAACCATTACAGCCACAATAAATGAATTGTCTAAAACAAAATCAGACCTTTTTAAAGAAGTTGAGAAAAGAAAATCATCAATTATATTTATAAATGAACTTCTTGAAAGAATGCTATTATTGAAATTGCTTAGTCGTTATTATACCAGTATGGAAAAACGCTTGCCACAACTAGTCTTTCAAAAATTGATCTGCAATACCTTCTGTTTAACTTATAAACAAACTCATTGAGGTAACGCTGTAAATTATAGCCCTTTATCTTATGAAACACACCCAGAAAAGTCCTTTTCGCATTACTTATTGCGATATGTACCCATTGTAATGTTTTTTTGGTCACCTGCGCATTTGATTTTTCCATTAAGTGTACCTCCACATACTTGCAGATGTCGATGTAGCTGGAACTCTTGTCTGTGAATACGATGCTTTTTTCATTAATTGATTCTTGTACAACATTTGTAATGGCTTCACCCGTGTGGTTATCCAGCACCTGCATCTTGAAATAGCGGCACGACTTGCTTTTTTTGCCTGTTTCCAGGTCTTCGAGTGTAACTGATTCGGCCATTACAGCCACATTTTCTTGACGTTGGCTACCTTTGCCTCTCTTGAGTTGAGCGCGGACTCGGCCGGAAACTTCGGTCTCAAAAAAGCCCTCGTCCAATTCCACCATGTCGTTCAGTTGGTATAAGCTATCGCGCTTGCCCATTACATCTCTTATTCGGTTCATAACAGACAAAATTGTATTATATCTGGTATGCCCCATTTGGATATTCCGGTGACCGAGAGCCAAATTCCGGACTTTTGAGACTTACCTTCTCAAAAGTGAGACTATGAGAAAAAATACCCGAAAATAAAGATTTGAATTTTTATTTTAAAATCTGAATTAGTATGACAATTAATCGATTGCAAGTAGAAATTGCTGCTTATTTGCTTTAATAATGATACACACTTATTCATTTAATCCTTCTAACTGATTTTTTGAATTTCATCTCTGGTTTAAGAAGTATTTGATTTGTTGTAACTTCATTATTGTTTAACCTTGACAAAAGAAATTTTACTGCTAATTTACTGATATCACTTACTGGTTGAGCAATGCAAGAGAGCGGAGTTGCCAGATAATCAAGGTACGGGTGATCATCAAATGTTATTAATGAAATATCTTCCGGAATCCTGACATTCATTTCCTTAAGTGCTTTCATGCAACCCATTGCTATTGTATTGCTTAGCGTAAATATTGCAGTTGGTCTATCTTTTTGTTGAAGCAATAGTTTTGTTTCCAGATATCCGTTTTGCATACTAAAATCATCACCTACGATAGTATAATTTCCGAAGCCTTCATTTTCCATTGCATCAGTAAATCCCTTTATACGAAGCCTGTTTGGCGTTGACAGCTGAACACCCTGAATACAGGAAATCATTGAATGTCCATTTTCAATCAGGTGTTTTGTAGCGGTATATGCACCATCATAATTATCAGTTGAAACAAAAGGGATATCCAATTCTTCGAAATACCGGTCAATACAAATAATAGGCAATCCCTGGTCGTGCAATTGTTTAATGTATTCCCACTGGTTTCCGCATGGAACGATAATTAATCCTTCAACGTTTCTGGATATCATCTGCAGCAATTCCAATTTCTCTATTTCCTGATTCTCATCACTATCACTAATCATTGTGATATATCCGAATTTTCGCACCTCAGCATTTATTGTGCTTGCAAGATCGGCAAAGAATGGGTTATTTAAAGAAGGTACTATTAGTGCAATTGTATTGCTTTTGCCGGTTCTCAAATTTGCGGCAAACTGATTTGGTACGTAATTTAATTTTTTTGCTGCTTCAATGATTATTTCCTGAGATTTTTTTCCGATTCGGTATTGTACAGCCTTTCCATTCAATACTCTTGATACCGTGGAAATTGACATCCCGGTTTCCTTTGCAATATCAGTAATATTTACTTTTTGAACTTTTCTATTCAGTTCATCAGACACTTTAGAAATTAATAATCCAGGTTCATTTAAAGTTTTTTTTTGCATTTTGAGTTTTCATAAATGTTCTGCACAAATGTTTGTACAAAAATGCACATAAATTTATTGACAAGAAAATATTTTTAATGAAACTTAAAATAAAGTAAGCAAATTAAATTCATTATAAAATCTATAACGCACATATACAGCCACATAAATCGTCATTAATCTGCTTTTTATTTTAATGCGAGAACCGCATTAAAATAAAAAAATAGAAATTTAAAAAATATATGCACAAACGTTTGTACTTTGAATTTTATTGAAGTATGTTTGTTGCGAAAATAATGTTCTTGCCTTTTTCTGACACCGTAAAAATTTATAAAAAGTTTAAATCAGAAGTCTTTCAAATAACGTTTTCTCAAATACTGCAACCGAATGGGAGTACAATCGGCATGATCTTACAGAAAAGAAGTGAATATATTTATTAAATAAAACATAGTATCATGATAATTCATTATTCATCTAACATTATAAATCGCTAATGAAAATAGTTGTAGTTGGCAGTTCAAACATTGATATGGTGGCGCTGGTAGACCACCTCCCAGCCCCAGGTGAAACTGTCGGGAATGCCAAATTCATTCAGGCAAATGGTGGCAAAGGTGCCAACCAGGCGGTTGCAGCAGCCCGTTTGGGAGGTGACGTGACATTCGTTACATCCCTTGGTAACGACCATTTTGCGAAAGCATTGATTGAGCAGTTTAAAAATGAAAATATAGTAACAAAATACATAATAATAGACCCCGTACTTTCCACAGGAACGGCGCTGATTTTTGTTTCCTCCAATGCTGAAAATTGCATTGCTGTTGCACCAGGTGCAAACGCGTCACTGCTTCCATCGCGAATCAGCTTTTTAGAGTCGGTAATCAGTACTGCCAACATCGTGGTGATGCAAGCTGAAATTCCCTATGAGACCATTCGTCAAGTTGCCTTCCTGGCAAAAAGAAATGGGGTGAAAGTATTATTAAATCCCGCTCCTGCTTGTGCAATAGATTCCGATCTAATGCAGGTTATAGATATTTTAGTAGTTAATGAGATTGAGGCTGAATATATCTCCGGCAAAAGTATTGAGAATGACACAATCGAAACTGTTGCATTGCACTTATTAAATCAAGGGGTAAAAAACGTAGTCATTACTCTTGGAAAACAAGGTGTATATCTCAAAACGCAAGATGATTTTTACGAAGTTCCTGCCTTTAAAGTTACAGCTGTTGATACCACAGCCGCGGGTGACACTTTCTGTGGTGCCTTAGCAGTAGCTTGTGCCAAAGGGAAACTGAATGTTGAGGCTTTGCAATTTGCAAGTGCTGCAGCCGCTATCTCTGTAACACGTATGGGCGCACAGCCCTCTATTCCAAAATTAGAAGAAGTAGTCGAGTTTATTAAAATTAATAATAAAAACAAATTACTATGTTTATAATAAACAGTTATGCTCTATCGGTGATCTTTTGTATTATCACCATGTTGTGTTGGGGTTCGTGGGCCAATACTCAAAAACTGGCCCAGAAATCATGGCGCTTTGAGCTGTTTTATTGGGATTATGTGATCGGAATACTTCTGATGTCAATACTTTTCTCTTTTACCTTGGGAAATACAGGTGTGCTTGGACGTTGTTTTGTTGAAGATCTCAGTCAGGCTGAAATAAGTAATATAGGGAATGCCTTTCTGGGTGGAATTATCTTTAATGCGGCAAATATACTGGTTGTAGCAGCCATTTCAATTGCCGGAATGTCAGTTGCTTTTCCTGTCGGTATCGGCATTGCATTGGTTCTCGGTGTTGTTGTCAATTATATGGCCAATCCACAGGGAAGTGCATTCTGGCTGTTCGTCGGAGTTGCTGTGATTACCCTTGCCATTTTGTTAGATGCATTAGCATACAGAAAAAAAGCTTCCCAATCACAAAAGGTACCAACCAAGGGAATTGTTTTGTCTGTAGTTGGTGGAGTTCTGATGGCTCTATTTTACCGCTTTGTTGCCAGTTCAATGGTCAGTAATTTTGAACAACCAGAAGCCGGATTATTAACCCCATACACTGCGGTATTTATTTTTTCAATAGGAGTACTGATCAGTAATTTTATCTTCAATACCATATTGATGAAAAAGCCTTTTGAAGGTTCACCTGTTTCTTACGCTCAATATTTTAAAGGCAGTTTGAAAGAGCATTCAACAGGAATTCTGGGAGGAATGATTTGGTGTATTGGAATGACATTCAGTATCATTGCTGCCGGGAAAGCAGGATTTGCGATCTCTTACGGATTGGGTCAGGGTGCGACTTTAGTGGCAGCATTGTGGGGAGTATTCATATGGAAAGAATTTAAGGGAGTAAAAGATACAAAGGGCCTTCTGGCATCCATGTTTATCCTCTTTTTTGCTGGCATTGGGATGATTATATATGCCGGTTTGTAAAACAAAGCAATTACGCAAGATACAAATCAGAACTTACTGCAAATAAGGATTTGAAAATGTACGATTAGATATATAATTAACAAACAAAAACACACATAAATGAAAAAAAGCCTATTAAATACAACTGTCATACTCTTAGTAGGATTATTTCTTGTACTTTTTGCTTGCAAATCACAAGAAAAAATAGCTGATAGTCCGCTAAGAGTCATATTCGAAACTGATATGGGTAACGATATTGATGACGCTTTGGCATTAGACATGCTCTACAAATATGCCGATCAGGGAAAAATTGACTTATTAGGAGTTTCATCTAATAAGGATGGTCACTATTCTACCGAATATATTGACATTTTAAATACATGGTATGGATATCCAAACATACCTATCGGTCGCGTTGTTAAAGGTTCCGATTGTGAAACAGATGCGATAAACTATGCCCGGGCAGTTTGCGAAATGAAGACTCAAGATAGTAATTTTGTTTTTAAACGGAGTAAGCCTTCATATGAAAGTAATTTGGAATCGACAGAATTTTACAGGAAGTTATTGTCTCAGCAGCCTGACAATTCCGTGTGTATTATTTCTGTCGGATTTTCTACTAATTTGGCGAGATTGTTAGCAACACCTGCCGACAAGTATTCCCCTTTAAGCGGGAAAAACCTCATTGCCAAAAAGGTAAAATCTTTAGTGTTGATGGCAGGGGATTTTAGAGAAAACAAAGTAAAAGAATATAATATATTTAAAGACGGCCCGGCTGCTCAAAAAGTATTTGCAGAGTGGCCAACACCTATTGTCACTTCTCCATTTGATGTGGGGATTGCGATTCTCTATCCTGCTACAGATATAGAAAATGATTCTTTATGGGCTAATCCACATCCTATAGTGGAAGCATATAAGGCCTACCAACCAATGCCTTACGATCGTCCTACATGGGATCTCACTTCAGTTCTATACGCCGTCGAACCTGACTCAGGCTATTTTAACTGTTCAGAAAAGGGTGTCATAACAGTTGATGAAAATAGTTTCACCACATTTACACCCAATAAAAACGGAAAGCATAGTTATTTATCGGTTACCCCTCAACAAGTACAAAAAATAAAACAACGCTTCATATATCTTACCACACAAAATCTTCACAAAATTAATTAATTTAATTACAAACATTATGATTGAAAATCTAAAAAATGGGATTAAGAGGATAACAGCGATACGTTATCTAAAGTTATCCTTATTACTTTTCGGATTATTGTTAAATACCGGGGCGTTATTTGCTCAAAATAAAACAATTACTGGAGTTGTAAAGGACGAATCTGGTGCTGCTATACCAGGTGTGTCAGTTCTCGTCAAGGGCACATCTACCGGCGTCGCAACAAATGTGCAAGGAGAATTTCAACTTAAAGTTCCTGGACCTGAGACCATTTTAACTTTCAGTTTTATTGGAACTGTTAGCCAGGACATCAGAGTAGGTAATAAAAACAGTATAGATATTACCCTACATCTCGATGTCAACAAACTGGAGGAGGTTGTTGTGATTGGTTACGGAACAGTTAAAAAGAAAGATTTGACTGGTGCCGTTTCTATCGTCAATACCAAGGATATACAGACCCGTGCTTCTCAGAGTGTTGGGTCAGTTCTTAAAGGAATGGCCTCCGGAGTTACCGTTACTACTACTGGACAACCTGGTGCAGGATCAGTGGTTCGTATCCGTGGTATTGGATCTTTAAGTAATAATGAACCGTTATATGTTGTTGATGGTTTAAGCTTAGTTGGAGCGAACAACATTAATCCTCAGGATATTGAATCTATTCAAGTTTTAAAGGATGCGTCAGCAGCGGCTATTTATGGAGCTCGAGCAGCAAATGGTGTTATTATTATTACCACTAAAAAGGGGAAAGAGGGTCCCTTGAAAGTTGATTTTTCGGCTAATGTCAGTTACAACTGGCTTCCGAAATACAATTTAATGAATGCCGATGAATACAAGAAATGGGATGATGTTGCTTATACAAATGCAATAGTAAGTGGAGTTCCTGGAGTTACAAAACTTCAAAATCACTATACTAACAATACTAATTGGCAAGACGAAATTGTGAAGAATACTACCATTCAAAATTACAATATCGCTCTTTCAGGTGGAACAAAAACCCTTAATGCCTATGTATCTGGAAATGTCATGATAGATCCGGGTACTGTTTACGGAACCGATTATAAAAAATACACATTCAGGGTAAATACTTCCGGAGAAAAAGGTATATTCTCCTATGGACAAAACCTCTATTTTACTAATGAAATAACAAATGGTATGTGGGGAAATCCTTTTTCTAATATGATTGCGATGCCACCTACTATTCCTGTTTATGACGAGACTCATCCGGGTGGATTCGGTTATGGAAGTCCCGACAGAGCAAATACCTATGCACAAAATCCGATTGGAGGTCAAAATTTGCAAACCAATAAAAATAAAGGATTTTTTATCAATGGAAATATTTTCGGACAAGTAAAACTGTTCGATGCCTTATCTTATAAGATGAATCTCCTTTATGTCGGTTATACAGGCTCAACCGATTATCTGAGAAAGATTGGAAATTGGACAATGGGCCAAGGCGCAGATAAACCCTATTTAAGCAGAAGTACAAGAATTCAACAGAAATATGATTTCGAAAACACCTTGAATTTCAAGAAGGTCATTGGAAAGCATGATATCGATGCTATGGTCGGTATGATTTACGAGGATGACAACATTGTTGATCAGAGTGGTACAAAGCTCGATCCTGCTATTACAAGCAACGGTGAATATTTGACAAGTATGAATGTTGCTTCAGGATTAGCTTCTGCAGGGACAAATTTTTTGGAAGGAGTTCTAATTTCCTACATTAGTCGATTAAACTACGTTTATGACAACCGCTATTTGTTATCTGCAACCTTCCGTGCTGATGGTTCTTCACGTTTGTCGCCAGCCAATCGTTGGGCATATTTTCCTTCAGTAGCTCTTGGGTGGAGAATAAGCCAGGAAAAATTTTACAACGTGAAATGGATGAATGAATTAAAACTTAGAGCAAGCTATGGTCAATTGGGAAATGCAAATATTGGTTACTGGGATTATTTGAACTTTATTAATACCAGCCCCAGAGCTGTTTTTGGGAATCCTGCAGCGCTTGCTCTCGGCTCAACGGTTTCAAAACTATCTAACACGGATTTACGATGGGAACGGAAAACACAGGTTGATATAGGTGTTGATGCGGCATTTTTAAACAACCGTCTTACTTTTACTGCAGACTACTTTGATTCAAAAACCACCGATATATTAACCGGCATGCCCTTGTTGTTATCAACGGGAAGTGCTTCTGGTAATTATGGACCAAATACCGCGATTGTAGCAAACGCTGCAAGCCTGGAGAACAAAGGGATTGAATTAAACTTAGGATGGTCAGACAAAATTGGCGAAATCTCTTATAGCGCGAAACTGAATTATAGTAAATTGACCAATAAGTTAACCAAATTGGGTTTTGGTAGAACGGAGCAATATTCTAACTTAGCCATCAGTAAAGTAGGAGAACCGTTAGCTATGTTTTACCTTCTGAAAACGGATGGCTTATTCCAATCTGATGCAGAAGTTCAAAGCTACACAAATTCCAAAGGACAAGTAATTCAACCCACAGCCAAGCCTGGCGATATCCGCTTTGTTGATACAGATGATAATGGTCAAATCAATAATAATGACCGTCAGGTACTCGGCAATCCATGGCCTAAATTTGAAACTGGAATACAGTTGAGTGTCGCGTGGAGAAATTTCGACATTCTAATTAATGGACATGGTCGGTTTGGTTTTGATATATGGAATGGTTCAGCACAAACTGCAGGATTCTTTGCTAATAACAACAATAATTTCAAAGATTTCAACCCATGGTCACCCACCAACACCAACACAAGAACTCCTCATGCACTATATGGAGATTCTCGCAATTCAATTGGGAATATGGATTATTGGTTGGAAAACGGTTCGTTTTTCAGATTTGATGAAATCGGGTTTGGATATACCTTGCCAGCAAATATTTGCAATAAGATTCATTTCAGAAATTGTCGTGCTGGTCTTACCCTGCAAAATATAGTAACTTTCTCCGGTTATTCTGGACTTGATCCTGATTTCGCAGATAGCGGAGTTTTTGATAAAGCACAGGATGGTGCTTCATATCCGAACCCACGAGCCATACTTTTTAATCTCACCTTTGGTTTTTAATGAAATAATATATATTAATATGAAAAGCAAAATATTATATTTATTCGCAGCATTGATGCTATTTTTTATCACATCATGCAGTGATAACTTATTGAATGTTCCTAATCCTAATGCCTTAACCGATGAAAATTTCTGGAAAACACCAGATGACGCGGAAAAAGGACTGGTTGCAGTTTATAACATGCTGTATAGACAAGGAACCTGGACTCGTAATAATTTCACACAACTTGACGGGATGGCTGACGATGCTATAAGTTATGCTGGATGGACAGAACTCGCTGAATGGTCGAGGTTTATTATGACTGATTACAATTTTAATGAGGTCAATCAAAAAATTTGGTATCAGCATTATCAAGGTGTATTCAGGGCAAATCAGGTTATAAAAAATGTCGATCAGATAGTTTTTAAGGATGCTGAACAAAAGAAAAAAGTCGTAGCTCAGGCAAAATTCATGCGGGCGTTTTTCCATTTTTATCTTTATATATACTATGGTAATATTCCTTATATCACCGAACCTTCAACGGTAGAAGCCAAACCTATGCAGCTTACCGAAGATCAGGTATTAACGCTATGTGCGCAAGATTTTAAGGATGCGGCAAACGATCTGCCTGAGACATGGCAAACAAATCAATTGGGACGCGCGACAAAAGGTGCTGCCTTGGCATATCTCGGAAAGGTCTATATGCAACAGCACAAATGGCAAGATGCGAAAGATGCTTTGATTTGGTTGGTGGAAGGCGCAGGGGCGAATAATTACCAGTTGGTAAGCAATTATCGTGATAATGTTACGGCTTACAACGAATTTAATTCGGAGTATGTAATGGAAATCAATTTCTCGGAAATTCTCAAAACGGGTTTTGATGTGGACTATGATGCAAACTCGAATTTAGGAACACAATTTGGAATGAACAATGCACCAAAGGGTTTAGGATGGAACAATGTTGAATTGAGTCGATGGTTGGTTGATTACTATTTACGTGAAAAGACAACAGATGGGAAAAACGATGTCCGTTTGTATTATAATTGTTGGTATAACAATAGCAAGTTGGACTTCCCTGATATGCCAGAGGCACTTATCTATGGTACTACATGGGAAAGTCAATCTACTGCACAGGCTTGGGGCAATCGAGTATTTCCAAGGCTATATACTGAGGACCTATCCAAGCCTTCCGACCTATTCTACTGGGATGACATTAACTATCGATTAATCCGTTATGCAGATGTTAAACTATGCTATGCTGAAGTCCTTAATGAATTGGCAGGAACTCCTCCTCCTTTGGCTGTTCAGTTGGTAAACGATGTTCGTGCCCGAGTAAATTTACCCGCATTAGGGAGTAGCACCTACACCGAATACAATTCAGCTATTTCAAGCAAGGAAGCTTTTAGAGAGCATCTCAAGATTGAGCGCGGACTTGAATTACCTTTCCAGGGTATCCGATGGATGGATTTGAAACGCTGGGGTTTTGATGCTACAAATCTCGCTGCACTTAAATTAAGAGACCCTGATTTCAATAATTTTATTCCGGGAAAATCAGAACGTATGCCTATACCTCAAACAGATGTGGACAATAATCCTAATTTGAAACAAAACCCAAATTATTAGAATCACTTCAAAAGCTGCTCAGGTTCGCATTGAACTTGAGCAGCTTTTATTACCCTTGCATTTTTGCAAAAAAATAAATTATAAAATCCATACAACTATCAAAACTTTATATCCTCTCTGTTTTTTATTTTTATCGCTTGTTTTTTCAAGTTGTGTTTCGAATACAACAGGAAACAAAAACATATTGATCCCTAAAATTAGGTATGAGATTAGTGGTGGTGCGGGACATTATAATTATGCTCCGAGTGCCATTCAAGATAAGTATGGCATTCGCTATATGTTTATGTGTCAGAATAAAGATCCTTTTAAGATAGTAGACTATATATATCTGTTTAAGGGCATTCCGACTGAAAACGGATATGTATGGCAGCCAGGAACAATGCTTGTTGCTCCATCTGAAACAGGTTGGGACAATTGTCATATTTGCGACCCCGACGTGCGGGAATTTGCCTTAACTTACAAAGGTGAGAAATATAGCTATATTATGACTTATCTGGGAGTTGACCAGTGGGACTGTAAACACAATCAAATTGGATTGGCATTTTCAAAATGTATCGAAGGACCTTGGGTAAAATATGATAAGAATCCATTAATAGCATATGAAGATAGAACAAAATGGGGTGTAGGACAGTCTATATCAATTGTACTTGATACTACTACTTTACAAATCTTTTATCATAAAACGGGGACGATTTGTGCAAGAAATATAAAATTAAATAATCTCGATTCGATTCAAATAGGCGAAGAAAAAGTATTGCCTTTTACCAATCCAGGAGCCAATATAGCTTTCTCAAGGAACAATATTTATGTTACTACGGAGAAATGGATAAACACCCCCTTCACAGACATCCCCACATGGGTCGGTGACTATATCCGATTTGAATATAAGCCCTTATCAAAGGGACTGTTCTCAGAAAAAAATGAGTGGATACAATTATCGCAGTTTGGTGAAAAAGAAAGCGGTTTCCCTCGTAACCACAATCCGGGTTTCTTAACTGATACGCGGGGCTATCTGCTTTCCGATGATGAGGCAATTGTATATTTCACTGTATCAGTAACCGGTAGCGATTGGTTATGGTCTTACGATATGTACTCTGCTACTTATGACCTGAAAGATCATGTAACAAAATAGGTTATTGTGATACACAATTTGCGTCACTAATATCTTAAATACTTTGTTTTAAATTTTCCGGGATACTTGGATATTCTCGACTCAAACCAGGTATTTCAAAAATAGTTTTACTATACCACTTAATTGGCCATAAATATGAAACGCAAACTCATTCTGTCGATTATTACATTTCTATTTCTGATAGGCATCGGTAATGCCCAAGAGGTTTCACAAAGTCTGCTTAAAGCCCAGGTTCAATACGAACTTGGTGGAGGAGCTGGATATTATAATTATGCCCCAAGCGTCATTCAGGATCAATATGGTATTCGTTATTCGTTTATGTGTCAAAACCGGATCCCTTTTCAAATAGTAGATTGTATCTATTTGTTCAAAGGTATCCCTACCCCGCATGGTTATGTTTGGCAGCCCGGAACGGTAGTTCTGTCACCGGATAAAAATGTTTCCAAACTTATTCTTGATTTATCAGGAACAATTGGACAGCCTCGAGAAGAAAATCATGTTCCAACAGAAATCGTTTGGGATTGCTGTCATATTTGCGATCCTGATGTAAGAGAGTTTCCATTGACGTATAAAGGAGAAAAGTATAGTTATATTATGACTTACCTGGGAGTTGACCAATGGGATTGTAATCATAACCAGATCGGATTGGCATTTTCAAAATGTATCGAAGGTCCCTGGGTAAAATATGATAAAAATCCCCTGATCGAGAGCAAATCTCTTACTACATGGGGAGTTGGACAAAGTACTACTATTGTATTGGACTCAACGACTGTACAAGTATTTTATTCACACAACGGGAAATTGTGTAGTCGCAACATTAAACTTAGTGAACTTGACAACGTGGAAATTGGCGAAGAGAAGGTTGTTTCCTTTCTTCACTCCAACACCTATATTGCTTTCTCTAAGAAAAACATTTATGCAGTAGCTGAAGAACGTATAAATCAAACCAAAGAAGTCCCTTCCTGGATTGGTAATAATGTACGCTTGATGTATAAACCATTGTCAAACGGACTATTTTCGACAAAGAATGACTGGATCGAGTTAGGTCTTGTGGGACCGAAAGACTCTGGATTTCCAAGAAATCATAATCCCGGATTGTTGACTGATACGCGAGGTTATATGCTGAATAATGAAGAAGCAGTTGTTTATTTCTCGGTATCGGTAACCGGTAGTGACTGGCTTTGGTCTTACGATTTATATTCTGCATCTTTTGATTTAAAAAATAAATAAAAAACAATTGATGTGTATTTGGAAATATATATACTTATTTTCGGGTATTATTCTCGTAACAAATTGCTTAGCCCAAAGCAAGCCTTTTGATTTACCTCCTGGTGTTATTGTAGATCAGCTATCAATAGAAACTGGAATATATATTGGCTCCCCAAGTATTTGTATATTGCCGAATGGAGATTACCTGGCATCACACGATGAATTTGGACCAAAAACTACGGAATTTTATTCGGCAATAACGCGCATTTATATATCATCTGATTGTGGAATATCCTGGTGCTATTTGTCAAGCATACAAGACCAGTTTTGGTCAGGCTTATTTGTCAATAATAATGTGCTTTATATTATGGGCACAAATAAACACCATGGAAATTTCATCATCAGAAAATCTATGGACAATGGTAAAACATGGACAATTCCTTATAGCAAAGAAACCGGATTATTGATTAAGGGGGAGTATCATACTGCACCCGTTCCTATACTGATTCATAAGGGTTGAATATGGCGTGCTCTGGAATATGCCACTGCATCGACTGTAGATTGGGGGAAGCGCTATAGTGCTATGGTAATTTCTGCTCCCGTTGATTCAGATTTATTAAATGCTGAAAATTGGACAAAAACCAATCATTTGATGTACGACTCTACTTATTTGGATGGAAAATTTGGAGCCTGGCTTGAAGGCAATGTTGTAGGCGGTATTAAGGGTAAGATGTATGATGTATTGCGGGTAGATGTTCCAACAGGAAGTCAAGAATATGCAGCTTTGGTTGAAATAAATGAGAATGGGAAAAGTGTTACTTTTGATAAAAGCAAGGGATTTGTTGAATTCGCGGGAGGAAGTAAAAAATTTACGATTCGTTATGACGATAAAACAAAGTTATATTGGACCTTTTCAAATATTGTTTTGCCGGAGTACAAAAACATGAACCCTTCAGGCGTTCGTAATACGTTAGCTCTTAGGAGTTCTTTTGATTTAAAAACATGGATTACGAATATGATAGTGCTGCAACATCCCGATCCACTACTTCACGCCTTTCAATATGTTGATTGGGTCTTTGATAGAGAAGATATTATTTTTTTATCCAGAACAGCTTACGATGATAAAACTGGTGGGGCAAAGAATGCTCATAATGCAAATTACCTTACCTTTCATAGAATTAGTAATTTCAGAGACAATGTAAAATTATGAATAATAAGGACTTATTATTTTGGGGAATACTTGCCATGTTATTGATGACAGCATGCAGCAGTAAAGAAAAAAACGAGTATATACCTACTCAGCCAATTGTTACCGCGGTAACACCTGTAATTCAGTTTGAAATATCTGGAGGGTATCAGAAATATGTTTATGCTCCAAGCGCAATCGAAGATAATGGCATTCGTTATTTGGCTTTATGTAAAAATCGGGACCAGGGAGTAGTTGTAGATTATGTGTACTTTTATAAAGGTACCCCTAATAGCTTAGGAAAGTACGTTTGGGATGAGGGAAAAGAAATTTTAGGACCCTCAAGTTCAGGATGGGATAGTGAGCACACATGTGACCCTGATATACGGGAGTTTAAATTGAAATATAAAGGAGAAACATATAATTGGATAATGACTTATTTAGGTTGCGACCAAAGAGACAATAATCATAATCAAATAGGTTTGGCTTTTTCAAAAAATATTGATGGACCTTATATAAAGTATGACAAGAATCCCCTCATTCCAACGCATGCCGGATTTAATGCTTGGGGGGTCGGACAAAGTACATCAATTGTAATAGACACCACAACAATCCAACTGTTCTACTCATCATCCCCATTCGATATAATGGTAAGAAGTGTTAAGCTCTATGATTTAGAAAATGTTGACATAGGTACGCCACAGATTGTAAAAAACATCTTCCCCAATGCCTATATTGCCTATTCTAAAAAAAATATTTACGGAGTATATGAAAAACGAGTTGAGATTAATGATGGGAAGCCAACCGGTGACTTTAGCTGTTTAATGTACAAACCTTTATCGGCAGGGCTATTTTCTGTGACTAATGATTGGACAATCATTGGACAAGTCGGACCAGCTAACACAAAATATCCCCATAATCATAACCCTGGCTTCTTAACCGATAAAAAAGGATATATGCTTTCTGATGATGAAGCAGTTGTCTATTTCACAGTAGGAGAATCAGGAGACAATTGGTTGTGGTCTTATCAGTTATATTCAGCCACATTTGATTTGAAAACGCCAAATTCATCTCCAAATTAATAATGACACTATTTAATTCGTTATGCCAAACCAATGAAAAAATCAATATCAATATTTATCCTTGTTTGCGTTAATTTTCAAATACTTAATGCAAAAGCTCCCAAAGAAAAGATTCCAGTCGTTGTAATTACAGATTTGTATCATCCCTATCAGGATCCGGGAGATAATTTGGATTTAATCAACGATTTTGCATTCCCTAATGTGGAAGTAAAAGCAATAATTTTAGACATTAGCTATGCTTTTAGAAAGGATACGGCAGACCATCCGACGCTTTGGAAAGATCCGCGAGGACCGAGAGAAGTAGGATTTGTTCCTGTACTCCAGCTGAACTATATTTTCGACCGAAATATTCCCTACGCTATTGGTCCTATGTCAATGATGAAGTCGGAAACGGATAAAATGAACGACATCCCACTTTTTCAACAAAAAGGGGTAGAGTTGCTTTTGAATGTTTTGCGAAAAAGCGCTAAACCTGTTGAAATTCTTTCGTTTGGGAGTGCAAGAGTTATAGCTGTAGCCTACAATAAAGAGCCCGCATTAATGAAGTCGAAAGTTGCGAAAATACATCTGAGCGCAGGAAGTGCTGTAAAAGATTTTCAACCTGGTTCTGATCAGGGAGCAAATGCAATTCCCGGGGGAGAATGGAATGTAGCTTTAGATCCATTTGCATTTACCAGAATAATGCGATCCAATCTTCCAGTTGCCATATACCCCTGCTCTGGAATAAACGGGGCTTTCAATAAGGATAAAAATAGCACTTATTGGCAACTACCCAATTTAGATTTTGTAGGACAAATGGATATGAGATTGCAACGCTACATTGATTTTGCAATGATGAAATCCAATATTTCGACCTTTTTATCAACCATGGACAAAGGCAATCCTTTTCCAAAATATTTTCCATCTTATCCTGCCCCGTTTCATGTTTGGGAAACTTCTCTTTGGATAAATGTTTCTCAAAGCAAATTGATTAAAAACGATACCGGAACATATGAGATCATTTCAAAATCAGATTTAAAACCAAATGATGAAATTATTTCAAATGAATTGCGTCCTTGTGTGCTTAATGTTAGGGATGATGGTCGGTTTACATTTGAATATACTTCAAGGCCTACTAATTTTAGTATTTTTTATCGCGAAAATCCTGACATTCACGAAAAAGCATTACAGCAAGCAGTACCAAAATTATTTGTCAGTTATGCAACAAAACTTATCGGAATTTTGAAGTAATGAAGCGAACATACGATGAAGCTTAAAATAATATTTATCTCTTTCTTTTCCAGCATATTACTATCAATCGCTTCGTACGGACAAACGCAACCGGTTCCTTATCCCTTATGGACGGGAGGAGCATTTCCAAAAACAGAAGAAATTCCAATTCTTCAAAATGTTGAGTTCCGGATGATAAAAAAATTTCAACGTGAAGTTGATGGCTACGGTTTTCAGCATGGTGTTGCATTGGCTTGGCACAAAAGAAAACTTTATGCTTCCTTTGCACTTAACAAAGGAGGTGAAAACACAGCGGGAGAAGAAGCTCATTGGAAATTCAGTAGTGATTCGGGTAAAACATGGAGTAATCTGAGGCTGATCGCAAAAGGAGCTGAAGGACAATCTGTAAGCCATGGCGTTTTCCTTTCTTATAAGGGGAAATTATGGGCTTTTCATGCGGAATTTACCGGCATAATGGACAACCTCCACACTAATGCTTATATTCTTAATGAATCCACTGATAAATGGGTGTCTCAGGGTACTGTTGTGAAAAATGGATTTTGGCCATTGCAAGAACCTCAGAAAATGGAGAACGGAAATTGGATTATGGCAGGTGCCCGTGTATCGGAGGGGAATCCTGCAGCAGTTGCTATCAGCCGTGGTGATGACCTGACAAAATGGGATTTGGTGGTAATTCCTCAAAATATAGCCGGAAATATGTGGGGAGAGTCTTCCGTGATTATTGATTGTGAAAAAATAATGAATATCGCACGCTATGGAGAAAAAGCTAAAGCATTGGTGGCAAGTAGCGAGGATTATTGGACACGCCGGATAAAATATCCAGTCTCCGCCGGAGCAAATTGGTTCTTCATCAATTTAGGTGATGTTTAACCGGCCTTACTAAGTATCACTTTTCTTCGTAGCAGCTCGAAGCTGGCTCTTCCATACATTTGCCGTTTTATGCTTTTCAATCTGTTCACCTGCCCTTCGACTTGTCCATTACTCCAGTTCGTTTTTATAGCATTTCTAACGGCTTTTATATCGCTCCTTAAACCTCTGACAAAAGTCTGAAGTTGAAACTTCCCAATTGCCCAGGTTTTATTCATCCAGTCTTCTAACAATGAGTCATCATTTCCCAGTAATAAGTCTTTAAACGACAAAATCTGAAGACGAAGTTTCTCGAGTATTGTATTTTTACTGAATAATGTAATCATTATATCTCTTTCGAAATTATTCTCGATTTTAGACAGGTCCGCAAATCGCAGATATCTTGCGATCTTCCGTGGAGACATTAGTCTTTGTTTAACTACCGGTAATGTGTTTATCTGTGGATTTGTCCGCATCGGATGATCTTTGAATTGTTCATAAAAACTGGTCCTACCCCCTTTAAAACCTGCTTTTGTAATACTGTCAAATATTGTTGTAATATTTTTCCCTTCGGAAAACTCCCTTTCTATAATTTCCTGATATTCACTGTAATTATTCCTGATATGAATGCCTTTGTTTAATAAAATATCCATTTTGGAATAACGTCGAACCGAATTCTTTGACATTTGTAACGATTTTGCAATTTGTTTTATTGCGTACCCATCTTTAAGCATTTCTTTTGCTTTTTCAAATCGCTCTTTGAAATAATCATTCATTTCCCCTTTCTGTTTTTCTGGAACTTTCCCTGATTCTTCAACGGAAATGTCCGGGGAAATTATGACCTGGGGTGGTGAATCCTCAAGTAAGGAATTTGATAAATCCCTGTATTCGTGCCGAATAACCTCATATATGCTGTCCGACAAATTTGCCAACAAATGAAATCTGTCGGCCACTTGCTCTGCATTGGGTAATATTGCCGATACGGCACTTGAATAAGAACTGGCTCTGTCACGTGTCACTGTTTCTACCTCAGGATGCTGCTTCAGCCATTTCTTCAAAGCAACACCATCCCTGCCTTCCAATAAATCAATTGCTTGTCTTGTTTCTATGTTGACAAGCAGGGTTCCATATGATAATCCTTTCCTATACGCCCAATCATCAATTCCTAAAACAGTCACTTTATCAATTAAGGGTATCGGTAAGTTATCAACTAACCTGAGCGCGGTCGAAGGGCTTACTGGCAATGAAATTAAACCAGCAATATAGGCTCCTTTTCTGGCAGATACTTCAAGAAAGATATTTTGAAGCCTCTGTCGTGTTCGATTAGTCATTCTTGAATACGCTTTAATCTCGTCACCAGGTTGTTCTGTAAATATCCTTCTTTTACAATCCGGATTTTTACAGAAAAACTTTCTCGCAGTTAGATTAATTGAAACACAGTGAGTTGACATAGGAAGATCCCTTAGAACTCTAATGTATGAACTATGAATGTATTTGCTCTTTTTAGCACAACAAGGGCATTTAGCGAATTTCTGCATTGAACGAGCAGGAACATGTATCTTAAAATCAATTATATGTGGTGTCCCAAGACGAATGCCTGATAAAGAAAATAATGCTTTCATTTATTCTCTTTATTATCGGCAGAGGTAAAAAGCATATCCGAAATGAAGTACAGGCTAGTGGTGAATCTTTCAGTAACTTTAGCGCAATTAGTAAGTAGGGGCATGATTGCTTTGTCTTTGATTGTTAGCGCTTTAAAGATACTAACAATCTACCTTACTTGCTAATCATATTAGCTTTAATTAGCTGTATATCAGATATTTACACAACAATAAAGACAATAAATCTAAGTGTTTTGCTTCTCGTTAATTTATCACCAAATATGACGAAGAACCATCTTCGACCGAAACAAAATCTTATTGGCCAGAATCAAGTGGCACAACTTCGACCGAAACGCCTGGCACAACTTGAAGCGATATACGTGGCACAACTTCGACCGTTTTATCTATTACAGTGAACTACAAAATGTTTTTGCATTCCTTCAATACTGTTTATTGAACAAACGAAAAGGCTGCATTAAAACGGTGATTTTTCAATCAGCGCCTTAATGCAGCCTTTATGTATTTAACTCAGGATTTTTTAATACCCAGTGTTCTGAATCAGTTTCGGATTCCGCTGAATTTCTTCATTCGGGAATGGAAGAAGAAGGTTCTTCACTGCGAAAGTTTTACCCCATGGATTTTGTGCGCCAATAATTGGTACAAAAGTAAATACGCCATTCGATGTGGTTGGATACATCCGTGTACGGGTTATATCGTTCCAGATTTTATTTTCGAAGATCAACTCCCTGATTTTTTCCTTCCAGACTTCTTTAATAAATTCATCTTTTGTCAAAGCTAAAAGTTCAGTTGTGATTTCTTCTTTGGTCTTATTCATCGAAGCTCTTACTTTGATTGTAGCCAGGTAACCCGCTGATTCAGCATTCACGCCCGTTGTTTGGGCGACAGCCTCAGCAGCTATCAGGTACATCTCTGACAACCGGTAATGGGTTTGATCTTTTTGAGATATATTGGTTGAATAAAGCGCTTCTGGTTCAAACCAGAAATAGGGTGTCACATCAGAAAAAGTGATTGTTTCGCCTTTTCTGTTTCCTTTTGTGAAAGTGTATTTCGTATGGAAATACTGTTTTTCCTGTGCACGCAGGTCATTGGTTTTATCGTAAGCAGACAAAATCTGTGCAACCGGACGATAGGCATTATTGCTAATACTGTAGGTAAATTCGCCCCAGGTCGCCGCTTCGTTTGGAAAGCAGAACGTTGGCCGCCATCCACCATTTGAAATAGTTGAATTATATTCAATCACATAGAGGTACTCATTCTGAATATCCGAAGTGCGAAGCACGTTATAAGCACTCTCTTCGGGAGTGCTTCCGTTAGCAATCAGTGAATATGCGCTATTGTTTATCAGTGATTTAGCCACGGTAGCAGCTTCGGCATATTTACCTGCATTTAAAGGATATCCGCTGATGTTCAGGTAGACATCAGCTAATAAAGCTGAAACACTTCCTTTAGAAATCCGGAATCCGTTTTTAGGCATTGGTGCGTCGGTTAATCCACCTTGCTCGATGGCAGAGATTAAATCCGTAACAACCAAATTGTAAACATCTGCCTCAGAACTTTTTTCAATATATAGATTTTCGATTGCTTCATAAGGTTCAACAATCAAAGGAACTCCTCCAAACATTTTCACTAAATGAAAATAATTCAGTGCACGGAAAAACCTTGCTTCAGACACAAGTTTGCTTGCCTCAGCAGTTGATAAATCAGGGGTTGTGGGTATGTACTTTATCGCATTGTTGGCTCTGCCAATTGCAACATAGCAATTCTGCCAAATCGAAAGTAGGTTACCATTATCAACCACGGGATCAATCGCCAGATTTTGACAATCCTGAACAAATTTTTCCTGACCTTTGTATTGATTATCGAAAAGGCCAGAAATATATCCGCCATACATCACTGTAGGTCCCATATATGCAGAGCCTGCATCATAGAACGACGGAAAACCGCTTTTATAAAGATTATTTACTGCGCTGGTTGCATCAGCTGGAGTTGCGTAAAATTGGCTGGCACTGATTTGTGAACGTGGCTCTTCTTTCAGAAAGCCATTACAGGAATTTAACCCAATCAAGGAAAGAGATAAAAGTCCGTAGTATAGTATTTGTTTCATTTTAATTTTTTAAGAGTTAAATTAGAAACTGAGGTTTACACCAAAAGTAAAAGTTCTTGGTCTTGGATACTGATAAAAGAAAATATTCTGCCCAAACTGATCGTTGTTTGAAGTAGCTTCAGGATCATATCCTTTAAAATCTTTCGAGTCAATCAAAAATGCATTGCTTACGCTGGCATAACCTCTTAGCTTCTTTAATCCGAATCTGGTGAGTGTATTGTTATCGAACGTATAACCCAACTGAATTAAATTACCGCGAATATAAGAACCATCGCTTACCCAATGTGAGTCTGCCTGACTATCCTGTCCGCTATAATTCTGCTGTCTGATCTGCTGAACCATTGTATTTTGGTTATTTTCAGTCCAACCGTTGTAAAGAATTGTGGAGAAACCGTTTGCAATACCACTACGATCTTCCATCGAGTGCATATAAAGCTGCCACGTATCAACGCCTGCAACAAATTGGAGGTCAACTGTGAAATCCCAGTTCTTGTAATTGAAAGTATTAATAAAACTTCCGGTCCAATTTGGCAATCCTTTACCAAGAATTTCGCGTTCAGTCGAACGTTTTGCCTGTCCGGGAACAGCGCCAACTTTTGCTGCTTCTGCCGCCTCGCTTGATCCCCAGGTGCCCAATCTCCTGTATCCGTAAAATGAGCTTAAGGATTCGCCTACACGAAGGATGACGTTTCCACCTACAAATCCAGGGTTCGTAAGAATGTCTTCGTTATTGGCACCCAATTTCTCAATACGGTTGGTATTATAATTGATATTGACAGTTGATTCCCATGTGAAATTCCTTGCCTTAACATTGGTTGTCGTCAATAAAATATCGATCCCACGATTCGAAACTTCACCGATATTATCTATTACAGAACTAAAACCTGTAGTATAAGGAATCGGACGGGCCAACAACAGATCAGAAGTAAACTTGTAGTAATAATCAAGGTCAAGATTAATCCTTCTATCCAGCATACTAAGATTAAACCCAAAATCAAACTGGTCTGTCTTTTCCCATTTAAGATCCGGATTAGCTAAACGATCAACATACGTGCTTGCACCACGCGTGCCATTCATCAATACAGTACCTGAATTAATCGTTGCCAGTGTACTGTAAACGCTTATTTCAGAACTTCCTGTACGGCCATAGCTGGTATGCAGTTTAAGACTATTCAACCAACTTTTATCTTTCAAAAAATTTTCGTTTGAAATCACCCAACCAAGGGCTGCTGATGGAAAGAACCCATAGTGATTATTCAAACCAAAACGGGAAGAACCATCCACACGCGCAGTAACTGTTGCCAGATATTTATCATTATAAGTATAGCTACCACGTACGAAATAAGAATTCATTGCCCAACGATTCCAATCTGAACTAGGTGCTGATGGAATTGTTCCTGCACCAAGATTATCATAACCGAAGAAATTTGTTGCAAAGCCGCTAATCGTTCCTGTATTAGAGGTTGCTACCGTCTGTTGCGACCACGACATGCCAGCCAATGCATTTATTCTATGCTTGTTAGATACTTTCATGTAAGTAAGAAATGATTCTTCCTGCCAGAAATAGCTATCATATGTTGAGATGTTGGCGCTTCCGTTTGGAGATGAAATATTGATCAGGTCATTCGGACTGAAGTTTTTGTCCGTATTCAGGTTTGCATCTAAACCCATTTGAGTTTTAAAATCCAATCCTTCCAGAATATGGAATGTCAATGAAGTATTACCGAAAATCTTTGTTTTGTACCGATCCATTTTCCGGGTTGTCAGTTCATGAACAGGATTAGCCATTGCTTCAAGTCCAAGATTTAATTTATTCCCGGTAAACTGTGAGTTCGACCAACTTCCATCAGGAAATCTTACAGGAATAATAGAAGGCATCTCCCACATTGTACGACGGGCAGTCTGACCGCCTCCTGTTTCATCCAGATCGTTGGCCCAAATATGATTGACCATCAAATTTATTCCGGTGGACAACCATGGGGTAGGATCTGCATCATACGTTATTTTTCCATTTAGTCGTTTCATATAACTGTTCAGCATAATACCTTCCTGATCGGTGTAGTTCAGAAATGCGCCTACCGACGAGCCCTTGCCCTGTTGCTGAATACTGAATTGATGGTTATGCGAAATGACGTCTCTGGTTGTTTCATCCTGCCAATCGGTATCATAGAGTGGCTTTCCCTGTGCATCAAAAAGAAGTGGATCTGACCGATCAACAGTCAAACCAGCAGAATTCTTGCTTTGCGAATATTTTGAGAAGTTGGCAAATCCGATGTCCTGCATTTGCATAAATTCATCAGAATTCATCAGGTCAACCTTTTTTGCAAGTACTCCCAGACTCACCCAGCCATTGTAAGAAACGGTGACGCCCTGGCCTTCACCTGAACCTCTTTTCGTAGTTACCAAAATAACGCCATTGGCTCCACGTGCGCCATAAATTGCTGCGGCAGAGGCATCTTTTAATACCTCAACGCGTTCGATATCATTTGGATTGACAAACTGGAAATCGGACATTTGAACACCATCGACAACGTACAATGGATTTGAGGAAGTGTTAATCGAGTTTACACCCCTGATAATTACACGTGTATTACCTGAAGGATTTCCGGAATTGGTGAAAATATTTACCCCGGCTACTTTTCCTTTCAAAGCTTGAAGTGCACTAAATGATGAATACTTTAAAATCTGATCTGCATCAGCGATACCTACTGAACCGGCGAGATCTGATTTGCGTTGTACGCCATATCCAACAGCGACAACTTCTTCCAGTCCGATCGACTCTTCTTCAACTACAACATTTATCACAGTTTGGTTACCTACCTTTACCTCCTGCGTTTTCATTCCCACGAACGAGAATTGCAATGTTGCATTTGCCGGAATATTTGAAAGTGAATAAGTTCCGTTAGAATCAGTTATCACCCCGGTTGTGGTACCTTTTACAACTATCGTTGTTCCCGGGATAGGTAGTCCTCCTTTATCGGTCACTTTACCCGTTATTTTCAGCCCCTTTTCATCCTGAATAGTACTGACGTTTACCTTCGTAATTACGATGTTTTTGTCAATCAAATTATAAGAATACTGATCCTTGCTGAGTACCTCGTTCAGTATCTTCTCAATATTTGCATCTTTAATGTCAAGCGTGTAGTGTTTGCTTAAATCCATCTGGTCGGTTTTGAATAAAAAACCGAACTCTGTGACACGTTCAATTTCGTCAAAAACCTGAATTACGGTGGCATTTTTCACATTCAGGTCAAACCGGGTCCCCTGTGCGTAAGTATTGGCTGCCATGCCAATTACCGAAAATAATAATAAAAAAGTTGTTAGCTTCATAACTAATAATAACTTCTTAAATCCGGACCATTGATGGTCGGGGAAATGTTGTTTTTTTTGCATAGATTTGTTTGTTGTTTGTAAAACGATTGATTGAGGAAATCTGCAAAATTTCCTCGTTTGTTAATTTTCAAAAGCACGAACCGGGATAGTCACTAGCTACCCGGTTCTTTTTCGTTTAGATGTTTGGATTACTTCATAGGCGTTTGTTATTTTTAAGATTAATAGATAATAATTACATCCGGTTCTGCTGGTTTTTCAATGATCCGGTAATTGAAATTTGTGGTTAACTTCAACATTTTCAATACATGCTGAGCAGTAGTCGTTTTTTTTATGTTTCCGGTGTACCGGTAGTCCCGAAGTTTCTGGGATTCAATGCGGAATTCAACATCATACCAACGCCCAAGTTCCTTGAAGATATCTTCAAGTCGTTGATCGCGAATCACAAATTTGCCATCTCTCCATGCTGACAATACATTCTCTGTAATTGGCTTGATCTCAATCTGTTTTGAACCCTCTAAATAGACGGCACTTTCGCCTGGTTTTAAAGCTAATAACGAATTGCCCTGACTATTTAAAATGTCAGCCTGCCCTTCCACCAATGATGTTTCAATAAAAGAATCCTCCGGATAAGCCCTGATATTAAAAGTGGTTCCTAAATCACGAACCACAATTTCGCCCACTTTTACAAGTAATGGAAAATCATCATGATGGGTAACTTCAAAATAGGCCTCCCCAGTAAGCTCCGCGATGCGTTGTTTCCCTTTGCGGTCTTCACGGTAAGTAAGTTGCGAGCCCGAATTGAGCCAGACTTTTGTTCCGTCAGCAAATTCAACAATGCTGACACTTCCCTTGAGTGCAGCGTATTTCTGAGTACCCGAATCGGCAAACTCCACATTATTTTTCGATATGAAATATCCTGATAATCCCCCGATGCCTAAAACAATCAGGATCATTGCAGCATACCGCATGATTTTTTTTCCGATCGTGAATGAGGGTTGTTTCTCCGAATGTTTTATTTTATTCCACAGCATATCAAATTCAGCATCCATGTCAAAAATATCGTGCTGCTTTTCTGCCCGAAGCCATAAACTTTTAACTTCGTAAAACAATTCTTCCTCAGCTTTACTATCTCCCAACGTACGGTAGAACGCTTCTTTCTCCTCTAAATTTGCTTCACCGTTTAAGATACGCGATAATAAATTACTCTCCATTTTTTTACAGCTATTTATGAAATAAACAAATGAAGCGGCTGTTACCCTAATGAGTTTTTCAGGTAATTTTAATTTTATTTAAGAAAATTTGCGAATTGCTTGTTTCTGAATAAAATGAGAGAGCAATTGGGATGAGGAGAATTTGGAGAAACTAAAAACTCAATTCAGAATTTTGGTGATGATGACGATCATCGGAAGATAATCTTTCAATTCGTTCCTCAAAATTTTTAATGCTTTGGTAAGGTGAGCTTCAACTGTTTTTTGTGTGACACCCAGTTTTTCGGCTATTTCGCGGTTTTTAAGTTCATTATAACGACTCATCTCGAAAACAGTTCGGCAATGGTCAGGAAGGTTTTTTACCGCAAGGTCTATCTTCTCTTTCAACTCCTTTATTTCCAAATAATCATCACCAATCCTTGTGAGACTTTCATACTGGTAATGCATTTCCATCCATTTAATTTTCTCGTGATGCTTCAGAAGGATTTGCCTGCGTTTTAAAATGTTCAGGCAATCGTTTTTAACAAGGGTAAATAAAAAATTCCTGAGATTTGAATTGGCGTTGAGCTCATTCCGGATTTCCCATAATTTCACAAAAGCATCCTGTACAACTCCTTTGGATTCGTCTTTGTCCTCAAGATAATGTAAACTCAAATGACAAAGCTGTTTATAGTAATCATTGAAAATGTTTCTAAAACTATTTTTGTCGTTTTTCAATAGCCGAATCGTCTGCTCAAACATAAATGAATTTTGTGCATCCAAATGTATGAAAAAAACAGCTCTTTTGCGAATTCCGGCAGGGCAAACGCATCTAAATTAATTGCGAATCAGTTTTAATAGGTAATCGTTACTCCATCCAGCCATTTTCCTTCGACTTTTGATTCCAACTTTAGCGTTGTCTTTTTTCAATAGATTTAGTGCTATTCTATTTAAATTGGAATAGTTCTGAGCGGCATTACCTTTTCTTTTTCTACTCAGATCCTCATTGAATGCTACATCAAGAATCCAGTGAACTTTGTTCTCTATACCCCAATGTTTTCGCACTCCATAGGCGATTGATGTTGCTTCAGTTAAAGTGCTTATATGATAACTGGTTTCGTTCTCTTTCTTTGCTGTTGCCTTAAAATATCGTTCACGCTCAATTTTGATAATGGAGACTAATCCCTTCCATTTAGCCGCATTTTCTACCAAACTTAAATCTGTAATGATGGTACATTTTCTTGTTTCTATTCTTACATGACCATAATCAAGGTCTTCGAAATAATCACTTGTTGTCAATATTCTAAAACTGTCTTGAATATCTTCATATAAGTAATAAGAATAATATAATGACGTATTTATTTGGTGATATTAAATAATAGTTATACATTTATCTCATTATGTGATATGTAACACTAAAAACAGAGGAGATAAAAGCACTTGAAGCGCTTTACAAGAGTGCCCTCGATAACAGCACCCGGAAACGTAGTCACTGCTTGCTTTTAAGCCATCAAAAACGAACGATTACTGATCTATCGAAAGTTTTTGGATTAAGTCGCAGAACCATAGAGCGATGGTTCAATGATTGGGCTGTTGGCGGCGTGGATTCTCTTCCTATTTTACCCGGGCGAGGTGTAAAAACCCGTTTAAAAGGGTATGAGGAAGAGATCGCAAAACTATTAGAGGTTCACAGTAGAAATTTAAAAAATGTGTTACTTCATTTTGAGAAGGAACACAATATTAAAATCTGTAAAAAGACTTTGCAGAATTTTTTAAAAGATACTGGGCTATAGATGGAAACGAGCCAGATTATCATTAAAAAGCAAGCAGAACAAAGCTGATTTTGAATTCAAACAACAACAAATTGAAAGCTTAAAACAATTGGAAGATAGCGGATTCATAGATCTTTATTTTGGTGATGAAAGCCACTTTGGACTTACCCCAAATGTGCCATATGCATGGCAAACAAAGAATAATCCGATATTACTACCTGCTCTCTTATATAACTTCATTTTTAGGCTGCTTCCAAAAGTTGTAATTTTCTCTTATATAACTTCATTTTTAGGCTGCTTCCAAAAGTTGTAATTTTCTTTTTAGCTGATTGATTTTCTTTTGTTTATATTTTTCTTGGAAGTCTATTAACATTTTAGGATTAAAATTTTGTTGGCAAGCAACCATTTTATAAAAGATGATTGCAAGTTTTCGTGCTGTTGCAACTACGGCTTTTCCTGCGCCAGCTTTTGCTTTCAATCTTCTATAATAATCACCTATAGGACTTTTGCTGTTGTGCAATCCATTGGCTGCCATTCGGAAAGCCTGACCTGCATGGTGTTTCTTTTTCATGATTCGGCTGCTTATTATTTTGCCTCCGGATATTTTTGTATTGGGTGCCAAACCTAACCATGAGGTAAAATGGTGCTCGGTTTTCCACTTAGACATGTCGGTTCCGACTTCGGATAAGATTGCCAGTGCACTTAATTCACTTATCCCAAAAACTTCAGTAATATCTACGCCAAAAATTTCTTTCAAGTAAGATGTAGCGTTAAATGGTAATTTATGTTTTTTTGATGCTTTTCTTTTTACTTCTGCAATTTCGGTAACGACGCCTCCATTTTTTGAAGCAATCTGCTCAATTAGTTGTTTTTCAATTTCCCTGTCACATTCCTCGATCATTTGTCGATGTGTACGATATAATTGATAGCACTGCCTCAGTTCAAACAAATGTTCGGCAGTATAATGACCTTGAAGTGATTTGATGATTTCTTCTCTGCTTGCCTTTATGCGCTTGTCCCTTAAGTCAGCAAGTTTCTCCGGATTTCGTTCTCCGGCAAGGATGGACTCAATAATAAACAAGTCTGTTTTCCCATCAATGTCGCTTATAATTGTATGTACTTTGATATTCATTAATTCCAATGCTTTTTGTATTCGGTTGATATACACAGAACAAGTAGACTCCAAACTCTTTCTGTGGCGCACTATGCTTCTGAGTGTGCGTGTTTGGCTATCTGGTTGGAAACTTGCCCTGAGCAAACCGCAACTATGCAGCTTTTGTATCCATTCAGCATCGCTTTCATCGTCTTTTCTACCTGTCACGTTTTTTACATGTTTGGCATTTACCAGGCAAACTTCAAAACCATACTCCTGCAACAAAAGGAATAATGGAATCCAATATACCCCGGTACTTTCCATAGCTACAGTGGTTATGCCGTTTGCTTTTAGTGTTTTTGCAATCGAATGCAAATCAATTGTATAACATCCAAATACGCGTACTTCCAGTTGAACAGAATTAATTGGGTAAGCGACCATCATTTCTGTATCAGATACATCAACTCCGGCTGCTGTAGGATTGATTACCGTAAGTTGGGAAATCCGTTTCACTGTATCGTTTTTTGTTTTAATTTTACTCATAGTTTTAAATTTAAGCGTTTAAAATCGCTCCGTGCCTGTTGGTCTTTGGGAGTTTTAATTCTCTTATACGGCATCCAACTGCCAATTCGGGCTCTTAAAACCAAACAGTACCAGACTACTAAGTGATGTCAAGCATCATAGCAATTACGGTTTGTACTGCACGGAGCAACGCTTAAATTTACTATTTATTCAAGTTACTCGTTTATGGGTTTTATTTATCATATAATGAGGGACTACTAAAGGCAAGTTTCTTAATGTTGTAGGTTTAATGAGCCGAAAGAATAATTTGTTTTTTGAAATGCTTGAAACAACATTCAATTCCGATAATTTTATTCAATTCATGGAACGATTTGTTGCCCA
>Ga0209123_1000981_pt1 | contig 31400 bp, 33 predicted proteins | sample BarGraIncu00431A_FD_184500 | JGI IMG/M metagenome (GOLD analysis project Ga0209123, IMG submission 184500) | Arctic peat soil microbial communities from Barrow, Alaska, USA - Barrow Graham LP Incubations 004-31A (SPAdes) (version 2) | ecosystem: Environmental > Terrestrial > Soil > Wetlands >... | reverse complement strand
GCCGAAGAAATAACTACCTGCAGTAATCAGCGAAAGAGCCCATGATGTTCCCATTCCGATTGTTCCCAATATCCCTGAAACAATTGGTTTCCATTTCATTCCAAGTAAACCGGTAACTAAAAACATTACCAGTGGAATCAGTATAATAAATACAGTATATGTATATCCTGTCATTGCTCTTAAATTTTAGAATTTCATTTCATTTACGTTTTCCACGTCGATATTTTGCAGGCTCCTGTAAATATTGATGATCAATGCAATGGCAACCGAAGCTTCGGCAGCAGCAATGCCTACAATAAAGAGCGAAAAGAAATGTCCTTGCATCTGATCTGGATACAGATATCGGTTGAAAACCAGGAAATTGATATTTACGGAATTCAAAATAAGTTCAATTGACATCAGCATAGTAATCAGGTTTCGGCGAATGATGAATCCACAAATACCTGTAAAAAACATGAGTGTGCTGACCACTAAAAAATGTTCGATTGCAATTCCCTCAATCATATCTCTGAGTTTTTATTTTTATCTTTCTTTGCCACAATAATAGCGGCAATCATGGATGCCAGCAATAAAATACTGATTAGTTCGAATGGCAAAGCATATCCGTTTTTACCGGTGCTCAGCAGTTGATTTCCTATGGCGGTCATATCAACTGAAAGTGCAGTAGCGTTGCCGGCCTTAAATGGATGGGAGAGGAGCGTTGTCAGAACCAGGGCGCTTCCAACTACTGCCACACCGATTCCCATCAGCAGGTTAATCAATGCCGGACGATTAAAACGATGTGAAATGTGGTGAGTCAGCAAAATACTGAAAATGATCAAAACCACAATACCTCCAGCATAAAGGGTTAACTGAACCGCTGCCATAAACTCGTATTTCAACAAAAAGTAAAATCCGGATGTTGATACAAGCACAATCAATAGATATACAGCTGCTCTTAATATTCTCCGTGTTGTAACAGACAAAACAGAAAATGTCAGGATAATTCCTGATAACATGTAAAACATGAATACATTCAGGCTCATTTTTTTGCCTCCTTTTTTAGTGAAGAACCTGGCTGGTTCAATACTTTGGTCAGTTTATGCCGATCAAATACGGCATGTTCAAAATTCTGTCCAAAAGCAAGTGCATTTGATGGGCATGTTTTAACGCATAAACCACAAAATGTACACATCGACAGGTGATAAATATGTTTGTCAATCACACGTTCCAGTTTTCCTTCCGGATTGGCCACGCGGTCTGTAATAATTTCGATTGAACCATTCGGGCAATTCATTTCACATATACCGCAACCCGTGCAGTTATGCTGGTTGTTCTCATCATGCGGCATTATGATTTCACCTTTGAACCGATCCGTCATTTTTAGGGTGGCGCGGTTCTCCGGGTATTGCTCAGTCACAATTTGTCCGGGACTAAAAAAGTACTTTCCAGTTACGCGCATTCCAGCCCATAGCGAGGAAATCCCTTTAAATAAATCGCTAAAATATTTTGATATACTACTCATTGTTTTTCGCTGTTAAGATTAAAAATGCCAGTGCATCAGGACAATAAATGCGATCACTACAATGTTGACCAAGCTGATAGGTAATAAAAATTTCCATTCAAGGGTAAGCAATTGGTCGATGCGCAAGCGAGGAAATGTCCATTTAAACCACATGATTATCAGAATGATAAATAATGTTTTGGAAAAGAACCATACCATCGGCGGAATGAAATCCATGATATGATTAAACCCTTCCCATGTACCTACATGAAAAGGCATCCAACCTCCCAGAAAAACCGTAGCGCCTAGGGCAGCAACGATGAACATGTTCATGTACTCGGCCAGATAAAAGAATGCAAACTTGATTCCTGAATATTCTGTATGAAATCCTGCTGTCAATTCTGATTCTGCTTCAGCAAGGTCAAAAGGTCCACGGTTAATTTCGGCTGTGCTGGCGATTAGGAAAATGATGAAGGCTATGAAAGCAGGAATGTGGCCTTTGAAAATCCACCATCCATTCGCCTGGCTTTCAATAATTCCTGAAAGTGACATCGTTCCTGAAAATACCACAATTGCAAGCAGTGAAAGTCCCACTGAAAGTTCGTAACTAACTATCTGTGCTCCGCTTCGCATGGCGCCAATCAGCGAATATTTGCTGTTGCTCGACCATCCGGCAATCAGGATACCTACCACTCCAATCGATGATACCGCCATTATATAAAAAACACCAATGTTGAAATCAATTGCCTGTAGCCCTTTTGCCAAAGGAAGTGCGGCCATGGCCATAATGGTAGAAGTAATCACTATAAAGGGAGCCAGATTGAACAAAAGGTGGTCCGCTTTACGAATAGGGATCATTTCCTTCATAATCAGCTTTATAAAGTCGGCAAGCGTTTGCATTAAACCCCATTTGCCTACCCGGTTTGGCCCTATCCGGTTTTGTATAATGGCACAAACTTTACGTTCAAGGTAAACCAGGTAAAGTCCGATTAAGGCAAAACATAAAAGGAAAATTACCCCAATAAGGATCATTTCTGTAAAAACAACCCACCCTGGTGACATCATGTTTGATAAACCTGCATGAATGGAACCGGTCAGGGTCGAAAAATCGTACAATTTTGATGACATATCTTTATTCATTTATCTGTCAATATCAGGTATAACTAAGTCGAGTGAACCACTGATAGCAATCAGGTCAGCAATTTTATGTCCTGCCACCAATTCATTCATTACAAATAAATTGCTGAAGTTAGGAGAACGGAATTTTATGCGGTAAGGCGTTTTATTTCCATCGCTGACAATATAGACTGCTAACTCTCCCCGTGCAGTTTCAACTCTTTTAAAGTATTCACCGACAGGTAGTTTAATAATAGGTTTCATCTTGGCAGTAAAATCGCCTTCAGGAATATTATCAACCAATTGCTCAATGATTTTTAATGATTCCCACATTTCAGCCATACGCACTTTATAACGTGCAAATGTATCGCCTCCATCCAGCAAAATCTCTTTAAACTCAACTTTATCATAGGCACTATATGGAGCAATTTTCCTGACATCGCAAGCGAAGTTTGATCCCCGACCTGAAGGCCCTGTTATTCCATAAGCAATAGCAGTTTCACGATTCATGTAACCAATTCCTTTGGCTCTTGCCTGAAATATGACATTTCCCGTTAACAACTGATCGTATTCAGGAAGCTTTTTGCGGAAGTATTTGATAAACTCTTTGGTCCGGTTCTGAAAATTTGGATGAACATCATGCATCAATCCTCCGGGAGTATTGAAACTGTGAAGCAACCTTGAGCCGAATGATTCTTCAAAAATATCAAGAATATGTTCCCTGTCGCGCAAGCCATAAAAGAAGGCTGTCAATGCGCCAAGATCCATACCGAATGCGCACCACCACAATTGATGCGATGCCAGGCGGTTCAATTCGTCGAGTATGGTTCGGATATATTTTACACGTTCCGGAACTTCAACTTGCAAAGCATCTTCAACACAAAGGCAAACGGCTTCGTTGTTCATATGCGCCGACAAGTAATCCATCCGGTCGGTCAGATGAATAATTTGCGGATAAGTAATGGCTTCGCACATTTTTTCGATGCCCCGGTGAATGTATCCGATGTGAGGAATCACATATTTAATGGTTTCCCCTTTCAGACATACTTCAAACCTCAAAACTCCGTGAGTAGAAGGATGCTGGGGACCCATATTGACAATGTAGTCCTCATCTTCCCTTACAATCACATCTTTTATAATTTCTTCACTCATAAATTGAGTTTTAACGTTCTATGATATTTATTTCGTCCCGGAAGTCTTTACGCAATGGATATCCGTAATCATCTTCCAGAAACAATCGTTTCATATTTGGATGGTTGTTAAACCGGATACCGAATAAATCGAACACTTCGCGTTCATGGAATTCAGCAGTTATCCATACAGAACTGACACTGTCAACCACCGGACTGACCCGATCGGTCAATATGGTTTTTATTACAATCAGGTGTCTATATTGAACTGATTCGATATGATAAACCATTGTCATGTTGGTTATGAAGTCAACTGCGGTCAGACTGATCAGGTAATCAAAATCTGTATCCTTGTGACTTTTTAAACCTTGAGCAAGCAACAAAAGCTTATCAGCAGGAACAATTACTTCAGTCAACTGAGTTCCTTCAGGAAAAGTTGCTTCGGGAACCATTTTTAGAATAAGTTCCGTTAATTCTTGTTTATTGAGCATGGTCATGTGATTAAAGCAGTTTTTCTGTATCCGTTTCCTGATCGGTGGTAATCGATTCTCCTTTTATTTTCCGCTGAAGTTGCATCACCCCGTAAAGCAATGCTTCGGGACGGGGCGGACATCCGGGAATGTAAACATCCACAGGAATAACATGATCAACTCCCCTCACCACTGAATATGAATTGTAATAGAATGGTCCACCAGAAACGGCACATGCTCCCATTGCAATCACATATTTAGGATCGGGCATCTGATCATACAAACGCTTCAGTATGGGAGCCATTTTATGAACAATGGTACCGGCCACAACGATCACGTCAGCCTGACGCGGTGAAGCACGGTAGACCTCGATGCCGAAACGAGAGAAATCGTATCGGGAGGCTCCTGCTGCCATCATTTCAATACCACAACAACTGGTAGCAAAAGTCAAAGGCCAAACCGAGTTCGAACGACCCCAGTTGAGAAGGTTATCAATTGTAGACAGAAAGACATTTCCACCTGATTTTTTGAGAAGTTCAAGAGACTCATTGTCCTCAAAATCACCATATGCTATCGATTTTATTTCTATACCCATTTCAATGCTCCTTTCTTCCATGCATACAAAAGTCCAAGACCCAGTATGAAAAAGAAAATAATGATTTCAATAAACGCTCTAAGGCCGATGTCACGCATTACCACTCCCCAGGGGAACAGGAATACTGTTTCTACGTCAAAAACCAAATAAATAATGGCAAACAAATAGTAACCTACGTTGAATTGAATCCATGCTGGTCCTTCTGAGGGGATACCGCATTCGTAAGGTTCAAACTTTGCCGCATTAAATGATTTAGGCGCCGCCAGAGTTGAAAATATGATTGCTCCTCCTACCAAAACAAGGGCAATAATAAAAAACAGAATCAGTGATTCACTTTTCATATCTTTAGTTATATAGATATTTTAAACAGACACTTAATTAAGGGCGCAAAAGTAATGCTTTAGTCAAACCGTGAAACTAATTCTTTGAAAAAGTTCATCAAATCCCTAAAAAAGATTTTTCGAATTAAAGGTTTAATAGTTTGATACAGTGTAATGTGTTGATAAATAGGCCCGTTGAGAAGTGAATTAGATCCTTAATGATCTCCAATTACCTTTAGAATCTTCAGAGATTTATTTTGACCTCTTGAATTATTGCAACTTAAAATAGGTACATTTATACAATTCATTAAAATAACTGGTGAGATGGGAACATTTAAATATAATAACGATTAAGGTACGGTTGAGTATAGTGAAGAGGATAATTGTCTGTTAGGCGAGGTAATTGATATGAATAAAAATACAATAACCTACGAAGGCAAAACAGTCGTGGAATTGAAAGCTAATTTTGAGTCCGGCATCGATTTATACCTCGAGAGTTGTATAGATCGGGATGTAAAACCTCAAAAACCATTCAGCGGAACACTTAATATTAAAATTCCATTAGAGATTCATAGTCAATTGGTATTAAAAGCACAAATGTCAGTACGATCTATCAATGCGGTTATAAAAGATTTGCTAATCAGTCATAAAGACCTTTTAAACAGTTAAATATTACTGGAAAGAAAATTTGGAATAGTCCTATCAAACAATATGAAAGAATCAAGTAATATCATGCGATTATTGATTTATTAACGTGAGCTCTGGCTTAATTGTAATCATCAAACTCTGAATCAGTCGATGTTGGGGCATTTAAAATCAGTTCCATTATTGCTTCTGATGATTGTGGTGTTGATAAATCTGATTGCAATGAATTTGCCAATCTTTCAATCTCACTTTTTGAAAGTTGATTAATCAACATAAGTATTTGATTGTAATCTATTTTTATTCTTGGTTCCAAATTCCTTTAATTTTTATTCAAAGATAAAAAATTTCTGTTTCAATGGAGTATTTTGGAAAGGCAAATTAATCTCAGCATGATAGTTTAACCTATTTGCCATCTGTAATTAAAATAAATCCAAAAATTTTCATTTGATAAAATCAATTTTACTATCCCCTTATTGTTTGTTTTTATTCCTTATTCTACTTTGATAGACTAAAATTTATTATCATTATTCTCAAAATGCCAAACCCTTAAGGTTTCAGAAATCTTAAGGGTTTGGCATTTTGAACTTATACTATTATCCTGGTTTTTTAAGTATTAATTGATATGAATATTGTTAGGCAACTGCATGGGCTATTCGAAGGTCGTTCGAAGGTTATTCGAAGGTCGTTCGAAGGTCCTTCTAGTCTGTTCAAACAATCATCGAATAGTTTTCCAATAACCAATGTATAACCTTCCAATAATCACCAGCCTTTCCAATTACCCTTAACATGTTTTATCCAGCCACAGGACAGGTGTTATATCATCCATATAATGACGCTTTGAACATTATTATCTCAGCACCACCCAGCCTATGAAGGTGTTAGAGTTAAAATTGAATAATCCGTATTATGCAAAAATTGGAAGGTGATATCGGGAAGTATTTATCTAAAAATACAAGACCCTCAAGGTTTTAATTACCTTGAGGGTCTGAATAGTGTATTGGGGAGCCTCATTGCGGACTCGAACCGCAGACCTGCTCATTACGAATGAGCCGCTCTACCAACTGAGCTAAAGAGGCAAATTGGGTGTGCAAAGATAATTTAAAAACCATCTCCCAAGAGATGGTTTTTAAGAATTTGATCAATTATTCCATTATTGATGGGATCATAGAGGTATTGTACTTCCCTTCTTCAAGTTTTTTCCTGATTTCGGCAAAGGCCTTGATGGTATATTCGACATCTTCTAAAGTATGCAAAGCAGTAGGTATCAGACGAAGCATGATCAGGCCTTTGGGAATTACTGGGTAACCGACCACTGAACAAAAAATGTTGTAGTTCTCGCGTAGGTCCATTACGGCGCTGGTAGCTTCACCGACTCCACCAGTGAAATAAACCGGTGTGACAGCCGAATTGGTAGCTCCCAGATCGAACCCATCTGCTTTCAACCCACTCTGCAAGGCATGAACGATAAACCAAAGTTTTTCGCGCAACTCCGGTTGAGTCTGAATCAACTCAAGACGTTTCAGAGCGCCGATTACCATGGCCATTGGCAATGATTTGGCAAATGTTTGTGAACGCATGTTGTAGCGTAAATAGTTGCAAATATCTTCTTCACCAGCAACAAATGCACCAATTCCGGCCATTGACTTTGCAAAAGTTCCGAAGAGAAGGTCGATTTTGTCAGTTACTCCGAAATGTTCTGCAGTACCTGCCCCTGTATGTCCCATGGTTCCAAAACCATGTGCATCGTCGACCAGAAAACGGAAATTGAATTCATCTTTGAACTTTGCAATTTCATCCAGTTTTCCTAAGTCACCTGACATTCCGAATACACCTTCTGTAATTACCAGAATGCCGCCACCTTGTTTTTGAGCAAGACGTGTTGCTTTTTGCAACATATTGCGAAGGCTGTCCATATTATTATGAGCATACACAAAACGTTTGCCCATGTGTAACCTGACACCGTCCATGATACAGGCATGTGCTTCCGAATCGTACACGATCACATCATTGCGGCCACAAACAGCATCAATGATAGATACCATACCCTGGTACCCAAAATTGAGCAGAAAGGCGTCGCGCTTTCCAACAAATTCGGCCAGGTTGTGCTCCAACTCTTCATGTTTGTTGGTTTGACCCGACATCATCCGTGCTCCCATGGGATAGGCAAGGCCGTAATCAGCTGTCGCCTGTGCATCTGCTTTTCTAACTTCAGGGTGATTTGCAAGTCCGATGTAATTATTCAGGCTCCAAACCAATACTTCTTTTCCTCTAAATTTCATTCTGGTTCCTATTTCACCTTCCAGTTTTGGGAACGCAAAATATCCATGGGCCTGTTTCATATACTTACCCAGTTCACCCAAATTTGTTCTTAGTTTTTCAAAAATATCCACTTGATCTGATTTTTAAAATTAACATCCCAAAAGTAATTATTTTTAATAAGTCTGCAAATTTGTTAATTTATACTAAACAGGATTGTAATCTGAATAAAACATTCTACTTTTCGGCCATTAAATTTCTATAAATATGTATATTTGCACCATGTTAATGAAAATGAGAAATTTTGCACCTATTGCACTGGTTTTTTTACTCTTATTTAGCTCCTGCGGCGATTATGGTAAGATTGTAAAAAGTACTGACTACGAATTTAAGTACAAAAAGGCACTTGAATACTATGAAACTGGAGAATTTGTCCGTTCATCCACGCTTTTAAAGGAGTTATTGAATATTTACAGGGGCACCAGCAAGGCTGACAAAGTATATTACTATTATGCCAAAAGTCAGTTTGGAATGAAGGATAACCTGATGGCTGGTCATTATTTTAAAACCCTGGTGAAAGAATTTCCAAGAAGTGAATATGCTGAAGAATCGCAATTTATGGTCGGCTACTGCTTTTACCTAGATTCGCCCAGTCCCCGGCTCGATCAGCAAGTCACCCAGGATGCTATTGATGCATTGCAGTTATTCATTAATCTGTTTCCCAATTCAACAAGAGTTGAAGAAGCCAATAGGCTGATCATTGAATTAAGGGATAAACTGGTATATAAGTCCTATTTAAGTGGTAAATTGTACTATGATTTAAAAAATTACAAGGCCGCCGTGGTAGCTTTAACTTCATCGTTGAAAGATTTTCCGGATACAAAATACCGTGAAGAACTAATGTTTATGCTACTAAAAGCGAAATATTTGTTGGCCACTAAAAGCATTGAAGAAAAAAAGCGTGAGCGATTGAGTTCAGCTTTGGATGAATATTTTACCTTTGTGGACGAATTCCCGGATAGCAAGCACCGGAAAGAAGCAGAAAAATATCATTCAACGACTGCTAAATTATTAAATTATAAAGGTGATTCTAATTTATAAATAATATGGATTTTAAGAAAACAAAAGCAGAAAGCACTACTATTTCCAGAGATTTAAGAGAATTGGAAACCCGTACGGGAAATGTTTATGAATCAGTGATGATATTAGCAAAACGGTCAAATCAGATAGCCTCTGAAATGAAGGAAGAGCTAAGTACCAAATTGCTGGAATTCGCTTCCTATACAGACAATCTGGAAGAGGTATTTGAAAATCGCGAGCAGATCGAGATATCAAAATACTATGAACGTCTACCAAAACCTACTTTGATTGCTTATGAAGAATTCATAAACGATCAGATTTATCATCGCAACCCTGCAAAGGAAAGCCGTAACAAAGAATTGTAATACAAGCCTTTATGAGGCTCTCAGGAAAACATATCGTTCTCGGGGTTACCGGAAGTATAGCTGCCTATAAGGCAGCTTATCTTTTGAGGGGCTTGGTCAAGGAAGGCGCTGAGGTTCAGGTGATCATGACTCCTTCGGCCAAAGAATTCATTACTTCGGTCACTATGTCGGCTTTGTCAGGAAAACCGGTCATCTCTGAATTCTTTTCTGCCGGTGATGGTAGCTGGAATTCTCATGTGGAGTTGGGACAATGGGCTGATCTGATGCTCATTGCACCTGCAACAGCTGCTACTCTTGGCAAAATGGCCCATGCGATATGCGATAACTTACTCATTACTACCTATTTATCGGCTAAATGTCAGGTGATGATTGCACCTGCAATGGATCTTGATATGTACCGTCATCCGGCCAATCTTCACAATGTTGAAACACTCCGGTCTTATGGTAATCTGATCATTGAACCTACCGAAGGTGCCTTGGCCAGTGGGTTGCACGGAAAAGGGAGAATGCAGGAGCCTGACACTATCCTTGAAAAAGTGGTTCAATTCTTTAATCAAAAAAAAAAGTTACTCAATAAACACTTTCTTGTAACTGCCGGTCCAACTTACGAGAAAATTGATCCTGTGCGATTTATAGGAAATTATTCTTCCGGGAAAATGGGTTATGCCATTGCCAATGAACTTGTTAGTGCCGGGGCAAAGGTTACCCTTGTAACAGGTCCGGTTGCTGTTACAAATCTGAATACTGAGGTCTCAGTTATTGCAGTTGAATCGGCCGGTGAAATGCATGAAGCTTGTATCAGTATATTTCCCCAAGTCGACGGCGCGGTAATGTGTGCCGCTGTGGCTGATTTTACTCCGGTGACTATTTCTGACTCCAAAATTAAAAGAGAGAAAGATGATCTGGTTATTCAACTTAAACCTACCAAAGATATCTCTGCTGAATTGGGGCTGTTGAAAACTGATAATCAATTGCTTGTGGGATTTGCCCTTGAGACAGGTGATGAACTTCCGAATGCATATGAAAAGCTGAAAAGGAAAAACCTTGACTTAATTGTTTTAAACTCTTTAAACGATCGGGGAGCAGGTTTTGGATTTGATACCAATAAAATAACATTGATCGGAAAGAACAATAATCCGACTTTTTTTGAGTTAAAATCCAAGGCTGAAGTTGCAGCCGATATTGTAGTTGCCATCATTTCAGAAATGGAGCGAAAAGGTCAACTTCAGAATTAATCATCATTATTCAGCAGAGATTAAATGACAGATATGAAAAGAATTTGGTTGCTAATGATCGTTTGCTTTGTAAGCCAGCATTTGTGGGCACAAGAACTGCGATGCAACATCAGTATATCTGCCACTAAAATACAGGGAGCCAATAAGAATGTTTTTGAAACCATGCAATCCGATTTGTATGAATTCATGAATAACCGAAAATGGACCGAGCATACTTATGCTCAGGATGAGAGGATTGAATGCAGCTTTTTTATCAACCTTGAAGAACAAATATCATCCGATGAATTCAAGGGATACATACAAGTGCAAGTTCGCCGTCCAGTTTTTAGTTCATCCTATGAAACGGTATTACTCAATATTAAGGACAATGATTTTCAAGCTAAATATATTGAATACCAGACCCTTGAATTTAACGAAACTTCCAATAAAGACAACCTGACCAACATTTTGGCCTATTATGCCTATATCATATTAGGCATGGATTACGATTCCTTTTCACCCAATGGAGGTACAGAATTTTTTCAGAAAGCGCAGGCTATTGTAAATAATTCACAAAACACCCCTCAGAAAGGATGGAAAGCTTTCGAAAGTGAACGTAACCGCTACTGGTTGGTTGAGAATATTTTAAACAAGGCCTATTCAGGATACCGGTCATGCACCTATCAATATCATCGTCTGGGGCTTGATATCATGAGTGATAAGGCGCCGGAAGGCAGGGCAGTCATCGCAGAGTCATTGAAATCAATTCAAAAAGTATTCAGGGCTAAACCCTCATTGTATCTTTTGCAGGTATTCTTTGACGCCAAATCGGATGAATTAGTCAATATCTTTTCGAAATCCTTTCCTGACGAGCGTAACCGTGTTTCAGTCCTCTTAAATGAATGCGATCCATCGAATGGAAGCAAATACGAAAAAATACTCAAATCAGAAGGCCTTTGATCGTTGAATAGAAGTACTTAAAGTGACTAAAGTACTTAAAGTGTCTAAAGTACTTAAAGTGCCTAAAGTATTTAAAGTGACTAAAGTATTTAAAGTGTCTAAAGTACTTAAAGTGACTAAAGTACTTGGGGCACCCTTAACTTTAAGTACTTTAGTTCACTTTAGTCACTTTAAATACTTTTTTTTATCTTTATGCTCGAAATGGTAGTATATTACTGTCATCAAAGAACCCATATCTGAATTTAACCAGTGTTAAAATCTCTTTCCATAAAAAATTACGCCCTCATTGATTCGCTAAATATCGGATTCAGTGATGATTTGAATATCCTAACCGGTGAAACCGGGGCAGGAAAATCAATCTTGCTGGGAGCTATCGGACTGATTATAGGCCAACGTGCAGACTTGTCAGTCTTGCGGGACAAATCACAAAAATGTACAGTTGAAGGAGTATTTGAAATATTTAATTATGGACTTCAAGGTTTTTTCATTGAAAATGAATTGGATTATGAAGATGTCACCATCCTGCGTCGTGAAATAACCCCTTTGGGTAAATCGAGAGCATTTATCAATGACACACCGGTGAATGCAAAAGTGTTGCATGACCTTGGCATGAAATTGATTGATATTCATTCCCAAGATCAGAATCTCGAGCTGAATGAAAAGAATTATCAGTTGCGTCTTGTCGATTTGGTAGCAGGAAATGAGAAATTGTTGAAACAATATGGTGATGTTTATAAAAAATATCTGTCCCTACATGAACTCCTGAATAAAAACCTTTTACTCTCAGCACAGTCTAAAAAGGATCTTGATTATTATTTATTTCAGTTCAAACAACTTGATGAAGCTAAATTAATTGAAAATGAGCAGGATAATTTAGAAGTATTACTTGAAAAACTGACCCATGCAGAAGAAATAAAGTCTGTTTTTGGGAATATCAACCAAATTCTTGTTGAAGATGACCCTTCCATGTTGGTTGTATTGAAGGAAAACCTGAATATTTTGGGGAAATTAAAATTGGTCTTTCCTGAGGGTGCACCCATTTTTAGTCGTTTGGAATCAGTCTATATAGAGTTAAAAGATATTGCCACCGAGTCGTTGTTGATAGCAGATAAAACAGAGAACGATCCTGAAAAAGCTGAACTAATCACTCAACGGCTTGACTTGATTTATTCGCTGCAACAAAAACACAGGGTCTCTACAGTGAATGAACTTTTGCAGATTCAGGCTGATTTGAATGCAAAGATCGAACAGGTCAGTTCTTATGATATGGAAATTGAACAGTTACAAAATGATATACTGACACAAAAGATTTCATTGACTACCTTGGCTTTAGAAATTGGCAAATGCCGCACTGGAGTTGCTCATACGATGGAAAATAAGGTAATCGAAGTGCTGCGCAACCTTGGAATACCTAATGCCGCCTTTAAATTGAAGTTCGAAAAATTAGCTGATTTTACATCCACCGGATTGGAAGAAGTCAGTTTTATGTTTTCGGCCAATAAGAATCAGGAACTACAGGAAATTTCGAAAGTTGCATCAGGAGGAGAAATGTCACGCTTAATGTTGGCCGTAAAAACATTGATCACCGATACCAAATCTTTGCCAACCATTATATTTGATGAAATTGATACCGGTGTTTCCGGTGAAGCAGCAGTTAAAATGGCCCTCATACTGGGACAAATGGCAAAAACGGTTCAGGTATTGAATATCACTCACTTGCCTCAAATTGCAGCCAAAGGAAAACACCATTATAAAGTGTACAAGTTCGACCTTGATAATCAGACTTATACCTCTATCAGGAAACTAAATGACCAGGAACGCATTGAGGAAATTGCACAGATGCTGAGTGGTGAAAATTACTCGCAAACATCAATGGCCACTGCAAAAGAGCTGCTCGGATAGACGTTATGCCGGTTGAATATTTGTCTGCAGAACCCAAAAGGTTTAAATTGAAATAAATAATTTCTGCAAATATGCAAGTTTGCAAGTTTGCAAAGTTGCAAAGTTGCAAAGTTGCAAACTTGCATATTTGAATTAATTGAATTGTGAGGATTTTTGAAAAGGTGACTGCTGCAATTAGAATAGGTTGGTACTCTGTTTTCGACAAAACGACAAAACGACAAAACGACAAAACGACAAAATGACAATTTGTCGTTTTGCCGTTAGTGACGTATCAAATTGATATTCCAACAGAATGCGTCATCAAAATTTTAGTCTTGTGATATCAAGGTTCAGAGAGTCATCCTGTCTTCCAACACCATGCGTATCTCGGTGGGTCCCATATCTGCTTTTTCTCCAATCTTATAACCTCGATTTTTGAATCTGGTACATATGGTATCAATGGTATCAGCAGAAACTCCGTAATCTTGTAATTTGGTAGGTAATCCTAAGGATTCAAAAAAGTCGATAGTCTTTTGAATGGTCTTGTCAATTCTTTCATCTGAATTTCCTTCACGAATGCCCCAAACCCTTTCTCCCAACTGTATTATTTTATCTTTTTTAAGAATCCTCTTGATATTCATCACTCCAGGCAATACAATGGCAAGGGTGCGTGCATGGTCGATTCCATGATAAGCCGTTAGTTCATGACCAATCATATGAGTTGACCAATCCTGGGGAACGCCTACGCCAATCAGTCCGTTGAGAGCCATGGTGGCGCTCCACATGAAATTGGCAGCGGCTTCATAATCGGTACGATTGGCCAATACTTTAGGTCCTTCTTCAACCAAAGTAACCAGGATACTTTCTGCAAACCGGTCTTGTATTGGTGAGTTCACAGGGAATGTGAGGTATTGTTCAATTACATGTACAAAAGCATCCACTATTCCGTTGGCCACCTGCTTTTGGGGTAAAGAGAAAATAACTTCAGGATCAAGAACCGAGAATAACGGCATCACATGTAGGGAGGCGAATGACAGTTTTTCCGTTGTTTCAATCCTTGTGACAACCGAATTGCCATTCATTTCTGAACCCGTTGCAGGTAATGTAATAACAGCACCAATTGGCAATGCTTTTTCAACAGGCATATGTTTTGACAATATCTGCCATGGATCTCCCTCCTGAAACAAAGCGGCAGCAGCAATGAATTTGGTACCATCAAGCACTGATCCACCACCCACTGAAAGTAAAAATGTAATATTTTCCGCTTTTACTACTTCTACAGCTTTCATAAGGGTTTCGTAGTGTGGATTGGGTTCAATACCACCAAATTCAACCACTTCAAATCCTTTGATAGAAGCCATGACCTGATCATAAATCCCGTTTTTGAATATACTGCCACCCCCATAAGTCAGGAGTATTTTTGATCCTTCAGGAATATTTATTCCTACTTTACTGATTTCACCTTTCCCAAAAATGATTTTAACAGGATTTTGATATTCGAAATTATACATGATTGAAAATTTTGGTTGTTCGTGTTACAATTTATAAAAATACTAATTATTCTCAAATAATTGAATTTTTAACCGATAATAAATTTTAAGGCTTATTTTTGTAAAAAAAACATCATGAACAATTCTGATCAGGGGTCGGATAGTCCGATAGGCTTTTATGAAAGGTATACCGGTTTTTCGGATCAGCAAATCAAAGAGGTTTTAAAGAACCATAAAGATTACCAAGAGAAAGCAGTTAACGCAGCCGTCAAAATTGCTATTGAACGTGAGCTGATTCATTCTGAACAGGATTTGCTGGCTCCGGAATACCAATCACAAGTAGCTGTTGGCTTATCCTTATTTCCCGAAATTACCATTGTCTACCAATATAAAAAGATTGTTGCAAGCATTTTTCGTATATTGTTCTTTGCATCCCTCGTTCCAATCATATTTGGAGTACTTAAATATGCTGAAGGTCACATGAATATGACATTTATGGGCATTGGACTCGGCCTTGCATGGCTGATTCTTACCTTCATTTTATTCAAAACCAGGAAGTTAATAGTTTTATTCATTCAGATTTTTATGCTCTTGCTCGTATTTATAAGTCTTGGATACCGGCTGTTTCATCAGGAGATCTTTCGGGTGACCGATATTGCAGTGCTGGTAATTGGAACAATGATGCTAATTTATATGCTTTTATATCTGAAAAAGTTAATACTAACTAAACCAACTGAACTATCCGATCAATAATCGGGAGTTAATGCTGCAAATTTCCCTTTTACCTAAAGAAAACGGTTGTTCATCGAAAATTAAATTTAAATGACATTAGGTTGTTTAATTTTGAATCAGAAACAATTAAAAAACTGATACTATGTATTTTCTTCGGTTAACCAGCTTGATTTTTGCACTTGGGTTATTGGTCAGCAAACTTTGTGCGTTTCCGGTTTCTCCGGTTCACGAATTTTCGGATCTTACTGACACCCGTACTTTTGTAGTTAAGCCCTTTACTAAAATTTATCTTGAAGGAACCTTTAAAGTAATCCTCTCACAAGGATCTGAGTCTGGATTACGGATTAAAACCGATGAAGATAATTTTAAATACATTGATGTTCAATCTGATTCGGAATCCTTGAGTTTGAAAATCACCAGGAAACATTTCAATTTTGATGAATTGGTTTTATATATCTCATTCAAAGATCTGGAAAAACTGGAGATTGAAGGTGGAATTAGTCTTGAAACCATTGGATATGTGGAGTTAAAGGATTTCTATTTTCATGTATCTGGTGGCGCAAGTGTTGAAATGAAGTTGAAAGCCAATAAGGTAAAAATGATAGGAGAGGGTGGAGTGAAAATTGAATTTAAAGGCATTGCAGATGAATTGGATGCCAAAATCTCAGGAGCGGGTTACCTTGATGCCACTGATCTGAAAACCAGGCGAACAGATTGTAAAATTGAAGGTGCCTGTGCAGCAAGTGTATATGCTACCGAATGGTTGGATGCAACTATTAGCGGAGTTGGAAAAATTAAGTATAAAGGTGATCCACAGGTTGTTAAAAAGATTGAAGGGATAGGTTTGGTTTCAAGAGATTAGTAGACTAATTACATATTTATTTAAGGGTTATCTGTTTCGGGTAACCCTTTTCTTTTTGAATCCTTTTACCCATCCATGAACTCTTTCATGAATCAAATGTTTTTAAAGTCTACTGAACCTTCAATTAATTCCTCTACTTAAAATTTTGCTTTCACGTTAACTAATTTAATATCAGTGGTTAAATGTTAATATATTACAATTTGTTTAAATGTAACATCAAATACTTAAACAAATCTGAACTGTGCCTGTTTTGGAAGTAGAAAACAATTTAAAAAACTTTGGTATATGAAAGTCAATGGATTTTTAAAAACAGAAACGGCAAGACCAAAACTCAATGGAACACCTTTACCACGCACCTACAATAATAATGGCCATGATTTAATTGGTGACAACCATGTTGCTACTTCACTGGAAACGCCCCTACGTGACGATGCATTTTTACTCAGCGATGAACAGAAAATGATTCACATAGAGGATAATTTCAGGGAAATCATGAATGTGTTGGGTCTCGATTTAAGAGACGATAGCTTAAATGGAACCCCTCACAGAGTAGCCAAAATGTTTGTAAAGGAAATATTTTCAGGACTGAATCCTGCAAATATGCCCAAGATTTCTGTATTTGAAAATAAATTCAAGTATGGAGAGATGCTGGTTGAAAAAAACATCAATGTAAATTCAACATGTGAGCATCATTTTTTACCCATCGTGGGAAAAGCGCATGTGGCTTATGTGTCAAGTGGTCAGGTAATTGGACTGTCAAAAATCAACAGGGTGGTCGATTATTTTGCACGCCGTCCTCAGGTTCAGGAACGGTTAACGGTTCAGATTGCCAATGAACTGAAGCATATTTTGAGAACAGAAGATGTCGCTGTGGTTATTGATGCCAAACATTTGTGTGTGTCATCTCGTGGCATTCAGGATGAGAGCAGCTCAACCCTTAGCGCTGAATATGGCGGGGTATTTAAAGAGATGTACCGCAAGGATGAATTCCTGAAGTATTTAACACTGGATTTTTAGAAGAAATTCCAAATTCCAAGTTCCAAATTCCAAGTTACGTGCCGATCGGGTATGATGCTATCTGAATACTTTGACTGACCACTGACCACTAATCACTGAACACTTTGTTTTTCGGATTATCCATTTTATTTTTGTTCATTTGTCTCAAATTAGGTAATTATGGACGGAAGAAACAGATCGGATGTTAAGCCGGGATTGCTTGTGAATATAGTACAGAAACATCATCAACGAACCGGTGAATTGACTGAAGGGTTCGTTAAAAACCTTTTGACCAATTCACCCAACCATCCGCATGGAATAAAAGTCAGACTCGAAACCGGCGAAGTAGGGCGTGTTCAGGAGATTCTGGATTATGAATAGTCTTTGAAACCCTGTTAATTGCAATAGAATTATAAAGTGAAAATTAGGCCAATTTTATCTTTGACTACAATTCGCACCCTATTTTACTCCTCATAAGGCACTTACAATTCAATCGTTAATTGAAATTCAATGGGTTGATATTAAATATGATATTTGATTATTTATCCTTCATGAATTAATATGGTACAGATTTAATATTAACATAGTTGGATACTGGAAGTAACCAACTATTAGGCAATATAGAGTCTATGACTTCAGTAATTTAGAAGCAGTTGAAATTGAAGTTAATTAAAGTAGTGCATCAAAAAAATATAACCATATGAGGTTATATTCATACAATATAACCTCATATGGTTATATTGTATGAATATAACCTCATATGGTTATAAGATATCATCATTTAAAATGTGATTCAATACTATTAATTTTGACTGATTGGGAAGCTGAAACATACTTTAAGCATTTATTTCATAATTAAAGTGGCAAATTATTTGGGAATATAACTTATATACGTTATATTGTGGCATTATAACTCATATAGGTTATAATTTATCTTGAAATGCTTTGATTTAATATGAGAAGTAACACTACAATAAAGGCTGTTCTTACTGGGGATCTGATTCAATCACGAAAACACGATAACCAAGGGATGAAGAAAGTGCTAACTGCACTTCACGATACTTTTAAAGAGATTCAGGAGAAAATTCTAACAAAAGGAGGTCAATTAGAGATCTATCGAGGCGACAGTTTTCAGGTACTTATTCCCGAACCTCAGTTGGCACTGAAAGTAACTCTTATTCTAAAATCCAGACTGCTGAGTCTTTTTGGTACTTCTAAATTGAAATGTGATGCCCGCATTGCTATCGGAATTGGAACCATACGTATGCAAAACAGAAAAATCATTGAATCACAGGGAGAAGCATTCGAGTATTCAGGTACTGAACTTGATAAAATGATCAAAGATTCATTAAAGCTGAGTATTAAAACTCCCTGGGAAGAGAATAACGAGGAGTTCAAAGTAAATTGCCTGTTTACCGACAGTATACTAAACAGTTGGAGTGCTAAAACAGCAGAAAGTGTTTTCAGATACCTATTGTATGGAGAAACTCAGGAAATGCAGGCGCGGTATTTTAATGTTTCTCAACCGGCCATCAGTAAAAGACTATTTACTCAGGGAAATATGAAAGCAATTGAAGCCTTCCTGAAACGCTTTGAAAACAACATTCAATTACACTCAAGCGAATCATCCGATGGATTATAGCATTCTCATCCGTTTGATTCTGGCACATTTACTTTCCGATTTTGTACTTCAATCCCATAAATGGGCAGAAGAAAAAGATGCCAAAGGATTTAGTTCCGGTTATCTATACCTTCATATAATGGTCACGGGTATTACTGCTCTGCTTTTGGTTTTGAATATCAACTGGTTGTTGCCAATTGGGTTGATAACTGTAATTCATGGATTTATGGATGGTATAAAAAGAGAAGTTAATAAGCGGTTACTTAAAAAATCATCACCAATTTATCTATTTATCACCGATCAAATCCTCCATCTTTTAGTCATCGGCATTGTTTGGATTTTTGTAACCAACCAGTCCGGCCTTTTCTCTAGCGAATCAATTCTAGTGCTTCAAAATCAAAAGTTCTGGCTCTATGTGCTTGGCTACACCTGGGTTTCCATTCCAATAGCTGTCATTATTGGCAAAATAACCGAAAGTTGGAATAATGAACTAAATGCACCCTTACCTTCCTCCTCACCGGTCAAAGCTGACAAACTGGGACTTAAAAATGCAGGTAAATGGATAGGAATAATCGAACGCATTCTGATTCTTACATTTGTTTTAAATCTGCAATTTGCAGCCATTGGGTTCATGCTTGCTGCCAAATCTGTATTTCGTTTCGGCGATTTAAAAGATATTAAAGACCATAAGAAAACTGAATACATCATTATTGGCACATTCTTAAGTTTTATGTTGTCCATATTAACTGGAATAATCCTGAATTATCTTAACAAGTAACAATACTTCATAATTCACTGTCCACCAATGCTTCTGCTATAGAGATAAAATCGCTTTCATTAAATGTAGCTATAAAAGTGAAATCAAAGATATCTTACATTTTGCTCACTCTAACTTTAATTATTAATTTATATATAAATAGTGCAAAATTAATGTAGCTTTAGAGGTTATTTAAACCTAAATTTCAAACTAATGCAAGAGTTAAACAGACGCAAATTTATAAAGCTTTCCGGTGTGGCTGCTGCTTCGGTAATTGTTGTACCTACCATTATTTCAGCATGTGCCCATGGGAAAAAAGGGCAAACTGCTCCATCGGACAGGATCAACCTGGCCATCATCGGCTCAGGCAACCAGGCTATGAACGATATCGGTGATTTTATTACTGACCGGCGGGTTCAGATCACAGGAATCTGCGATGTAAATAAACAAAGTACCGGGTACTGGGATGGTAAACTTGGAGGCCGTGATGTGGGAATCAACTTTGTAAATGAATATTATTCCAAATTATCAGGAAAAAAATATACGGGTTGCCAGGGATTCGAAGATTTCAGGGAAGTGATTGGGCGAAAGGATATTGATGCTGTTGAAGTTGTGATACCAGACCATTGGCATTCGATTCCGGTGCTCATGGCCGCAAAGGCAGGTAAGGATATTTATTGTCAGAAACCCCTTGCATTGACTATTCCTGAAGGGAGAGCAATGGCCAACGCGGCAAAGAAATATAATGTTATTTTTCAGACTGGCAGCCAGCAACGATCCGATGAAAACTTCAGGAGGGTATGTGAACTGGTCAGAAATGGCAGAATTGGAAAGTTACAAACTGTTGAATGTGGTCTTCCAAGTGGAACGCCCGATTATGGAAAAACTGGTAGCCTTACCAATACGATTCCGGTGCCTGTTGGATTTGACTATAACACATGGCTTGGGCCTGCACCAGACGCTCCCTACTGCCCGGCGCGCACTCATGTGAACTTTCGATGGGTGCTTGATTATTCTGGAGGACAAGTAACTGATTGGGGTGGACATCACCCCGACATAGCACAATGGGGCATGGACACTGAACATACAGGTCCCCTTAAAATTCAAAATGCAAAAGCCCAGTGGGCTATTCATCCAATTTGGAATACTGCTACCGAATATTATTTCGAGTGCATGTATGCCAATGGAGTGAAACTTATTATTTCCAACAAGCTTAAAGGAGGTGTTACTTTTAAAGGAACAGAAGGGTGGGTCTATGCCAATCGGGGCACCCACCAGGTTTTCCCAGAAAGCCTTAAAGATTCGGTCATTAGCCCTTCAGAAATTCATTTGTATAAAAGTGACAATCATTTTCGAAACTTTATTGACTGTGTCATTTCCCGTAAAGAAACCATCGCCCCGGCAGAGATTGGACATCGTTCGATCACCATGTCGCACCTTGGCAACATTGCCATGAAGTTGCAACAAGATCTGGATTGGGATCCCAAAACGGAACTATTTCTCAACAACGAACTAGCAAATAGTATGCTATTCAGAAAAATGCGTGAACCTTGGGCCAGTATATATAAATCACTAATAGTTTGATTGATGTTAAATAATAGAATACGGATTTAATCCGTGTAATTCTTTTAAAATCCGTGAAATCCTATCATGAAAAAACTGACGCTAATTCTTCTAAGCCTCCTTTTTTTTCTGAATCTGTCTGCTCAAACACAAAACCTTTTAAGCGGAAAATTCAGCAATGACAAACTGTCTGAAATTCTAATTGCACCCGATAAATGGGTTCCTTTTCCCAAGATATACGACCGTGCTGGATGGGCAAAAGCAGATCAGAAAATGATGAAAGCCTTTGTTAAAAAGGCAGAAACTTACCTCAATTATGAATGGCCGGGTATCTCTGCAACCAAATCATTGCTGATTGAACGTACTGGTGACCGTGATGAGTATCAATCTATAAGCTTTGAAAAACGTCAGGTGCTGGGCACTTTACTGCTTGCTGAAATTTCTGAAAACAAAGGCCGTTTCATTGATCCGATTATTAATGGAGTTTGGTCTATCTGCGAAGAATCGTTCTGGGGAGTCCCTGCTCATCTTCCAAAAACAAAAGAACTGTCGGGCCTGGTGGATGTAAGTAAACCATTTGTTGAGTTGTTCTCGGCCGAAACTTCTACTTTTCTGGCATGGGTCGATTATTTCGTTGGTGATAAACTCGATGCAGTTTCTCCGCAAATACGCAAACGTATTTATTATGAAACCAATAAACGAATTTTTGAGCCTCTTATGACCAACAATTATGGTTTTATGAACTCAGATGCCAATGGTCGACGCCCCAACAATTGGAATCCTTGGATTTGCTCCAACTGGTTGAATGCAGTTTTGCTTCTCGAAAAGGACCCTCAAAAACGTACCGTGGCTGTTGCTAAAATTCTGAATGTATTGGATCAATTTCTGAATCCATATCCGCAAGATGGTGGTTGCGACGAAGGTCCCGGTTACTGGGGAGCAGCTTCTGCATCGCTCTACGACAATATTGCACTACTCAACCTGGCTACCAACGATGCATTTACTTACGTTTACCGGGATGAGAAATTCCGAAACATGGGCAAGTTCATTTACAAGACTCAAATAAGTCCTAAATATTTCCTTAATTTTGCTGATGCCGACCCACAACCTACCATGGCTGCGGACATGATTTACCGCTTCGGAAAAGACATTCAGGATGCAGACATGATGAAATTCGGCGCTTATTACCGGACTCCGGAGGATGGTTCACTGGCTACGTTCCAATATTTTCGAAATTTCTTTGCCTTATTTATTCAGGATGAATACCAAAATGCAGTGCAAGGACTTCCACTCCCGAAAGATACCTGGTATCCTGATCTGCAAGTGATGATTGCCCGCGACCGACAAGGAACTACTGATGGATTTTTTGTAGCGGCCAAAGGTGGAAACAACGATGAAAGCCATAACCACAATGATATAGGAAACTGTGTGGTCTACTACAACGGATTTCCCGTGCTGATTGATGTGGGGCGAGGTACTTATACCCGTAAAACCTTCAGCGACAAGCGATATGAAATCTGGTACAATTGTTCCGACTATCACAATTTACCCACCATCAATGGTAAAGATCAGTTGAATGGCCCAAATTATAAAGCCAGCAACGTATCATACAAAACAGGGAATGGATTTTCATCGTTGACCCTTGATATTGCTCCATCCTATCCTGAAGATGCCGGAATAACCTTTTGGACGAGAAGTATCCGGCTGAACCGTAATAAAAATGTTCAGATCAACGATGTACTGAATTTGAAAGATGCCGGATCGGTTGTACAGCATTTAATGACTTGCTACCCTGCAGAAGTGACCAAATTGGGAGAGTTGGTCATCCATTTTGCTCCTGAAGGCGGAAAAACAATGGATTTTGTAATTAAATACAATTCTTCGCAATTCGAAGTATCAATTGAAAAAATCAAGTTGGAAAACATGGAAGACAAAGGCATCCTGCAAAAGTGGGGGGATAACATTCAACGTATCAACATGAAGGCGAAAAATATAAAAGCAGCAGACAAATATAGTTTTACTATTGAGCCCCGAATTTAACAGATTAGTATATATCCAAAATCAATTATTCGGTTAATTAATCCATACAAAAAACCAAAATGAATCACCTAATCCTACTTATTCTATTTTCTGTCATTCTCTCAGAAGCCAAAGCACAAAAAATAGACGAAATCTATTATTCCCCTGCCATAAAAGTTTATAGTGGACTTATTCCATTGATTAATCCAGTTGATTCACTCTCCAGGATTCAGTATCAATTGGACTTTGTCCATAATTGCATGTTTAAATATAAAAGAGAACAAGTACTGGGTTTCATACTCACAGGGCTGGGTGCATTGGCTATTGTAGTTGCATCAACCTATGATAGATCACACAAAAATCAATATTATGTTTATAGTTCAAATGAAAACTCTACAACTGGAGCAATAGTGATTGCAGATGGCGCTGTGGTTACCCTGTTGGGAATTATCCATGTGATCGATGCCGAAAAATGGCACCATCGGGCACATATCGGACCCAACGGATTAGGAGTAAAATATGTATTTTAATACTACCATCGGCCCTGAGACAAGTTCAGAGTGACATATTTAGTATCAGCATTGATATACCTCGTTCTACTGGGTTATTCTGAATTAATTTAAATTATATTTAGTAAACCAGTGTAATAAAGAGATTTGACCGAAATCAATTGAATAGAATTTGATCTAAATTATTCGAACTTGGAACTTTCTAACAAATTAAACTTTTTTAAATCATTATTAATTTGAATTTATTTATCGTTATCCATCATTGGTTACCTTTCCAGTGATGTTAAGTTACATTGAACCCTATACAAATCCTATACAAACCCTATACCAACGCTATACCATTTATACCATCACATAGCGTTGTTATAGAATTGTTATAGAATTCTAATAGGATTAAATCTGATTTGGCAGGAGTCTTTCATTTCATTAGGATATCCCGGAGGTGAGTATAATGGATTCAATTAAAAAGATTAACACATTTATATGGTATCATATTGATCAGTCAATGGAAGTTATAAATATTGCCTACACCTAAATATCTAAATTTTTAACTTTTGGGTAGATTCAATGTTTATGAATTTCAATATAAATAAAGAACATAAGCGGAACAAGTTAAAGTTTTTCAATCTCATTTATTGATCGATAGAAAATCGATGAGACATTCTTATAATTCATTTATGATTACCAATATTCATGCTCTCAAATTTGAGCGTCACCCTGAAACAAGTTCAAGGTGACGCTCTAGTCATTTATAACACACGACGCGATTGTGAAATTGATTTTGGTTTCAGGATCTCATAAAAGTTAGTTCCTATTACTTCTTTCCTGATTTTAACTCCAGGTTAACAAATACGGGCTGGTGGTCAGATGGATAGCGCTGATCTTTTGAATCAGTGAGAACTGCGTATCGTTTTACTTCAATTTGATCATTTACAAAGACATAGTCGATGCGGTCTTTCATTGGGGCATCAAACTTAAATGAATTGAAAGTTCCTTCGGGACCATATGGCGCTTTTTTACTGATGGCGCGTGAATCATATAACTCGCTTGTAATGACAGATATAGGTTCTTTGTCAGGGGTTAGGTTAAAGTCACCCATTAAAATGACCGGTAATTTATCAGTATTTAATTCCTTGATCTTCCGAAGAATCAGTTTGGCCGATTCGGTTCTTGCCTTATTGCCAACATGATCGAAATGGGTATTGAAAACCATGAATTCTCCACCTGATTTTTCCTCTTTCAATACAATCCATGTACATACCCGATTACAGGCGGCATCCCAACCCAATCCGGGTTTGTCAGGTGTTTCAGATAACCAGAATCCACCATTTCTGAGTGCTTTGAATTTTAGGGTATTGTAGAAAATGGGGGAGAATTCACCGGCTTTTTTGCCATCGTCACGTCCAACGCCTACCCATTTCATATTGGGAAGTTTGGCTTGAATATCTTCAATCTGTTCAATTTTGGCTTCCTGTAGTCCAAAAATTTCAGCCTGATGGAAGTCAAGTAATGCTGCCACTTGGTCACTGCGGTTAGGCCAGGCGTTGATGCCGTCATCGGGAGTATTTAATCGAATATTGTAAGTTATTATTCGAAGGTTTTGAGCCATACATAAATTGCTTGCAAACAATAACAGGACAACGACAATTTGGTTCATTCGACACAAAAATTAAAGGATTGGTATTCACAGGGTTTGTTGTCAGTTTTGATGACCGTCACCCGTTGCTCTGTTCCCTTATTCAGGATAAAAGAATAGCAGAAATCAATGATTTCGTTGAAATTGGCTGTCATTGGTAGGCCTGCAATTTCATGTGAAGCATTGCAATAGGTATATAGCCAATAGGGAGTTCCTAATTTTTTGAGTTTTTGGGCAATGGTATACGAGCCATGAAAGATGAGATATCCAGGTTGTTTTTCAGTACAGTGGCGGTGTGCAGCAGTAGCATAGGGCACCAGGTTGTCACATGTTCCGTGAAACAGCAAAGATGGGATAGCCGATTCCTTATAAATTTTAGAAGTATCAGTAATGGCACCTGCGAAAGAAATGACCCCGGCATAAGATACAGGGCCACTGTCGAGTTCATAACAGTATGGAGCCTGGTAGGCGGCATTCAACACCGTTTCGGCACCTGCACTACTACCCGAAATAATGATTTTTTGGGGGTCGATACCCATTTTGTTACGGTTTTTTATCATGAAAGCAGTGGCATCCTGAAGATCTTCAACCGCCGCATTTATTGTATTCAACTTATCAATTGCCGGACAGTCGCAGCCAAAACCTGTTTTTGTTCCTTTACGTGTTAACCGGTATGAAATTGAAGCTACCACATATCCATATCTGGCAAGTTTCCGGCAATATTCCTGAATACCCTGATCATTGCGTTTTCCTTCTGTAAAGGCGCCCCCATGAACAAAGAAAATCAAAGGCCTTTGAACCAGCTTGTCGTCTGCCGGAAAGTAGGCATCAAGGTCGAGCGACTGATTGTCTTTGAAGGCGTATGTAAAAGTTTCCATTCTGACAGATTCAGTAATTTCTTCCTTGTATCGTTCTTGTGCAGAGGTATATAGGGTTACAAAAAGGAAGAATAGGGTAATTTTCAGAATAAATATAGGATGCTTCATGAAGGTAAATTGTTTGTTTAGGCTTTGTATAAAATTGGTTAAATGTATAATAAAAAATCGTCTCATGGCAATTATTGCAAGCAGATAAAATAAGATTGGAAGGATTATTTTATTGTAAGACAACTGCAAAATAGGCGTTTAACTTTGGTAACCAGCTTTACCTGATGTTTTATTTCGGAAAACCAAACTGGTCAGTATTTACATTTTTACCTTTACAACCACCTTTTTTACTTTTTCAGAACCATCAACCTGCATACCGGGTTGGTGCACATCTTGCGGAAAGAATACAACGAACATACCCGTTTCAAGAATAAGTGGAGTGGTTTCACCGTTAAAGAAAACAATATCTCTTTCAGGAGTGTAAGGGGTCGTAATTTCTTGGTTTTTGAGCGTTGCAAAGCCGATAGCCTCCCTTCCAGATACAATATACTGTATATCAGCATAATCCCTGTGAGCTTCCAGACGGCAATCCTCAGGTCTTTTTGTTTCAAAATAGCTGACCAAAGCAAAAATGTTTTTACCTTCTATTTCGTGGAACCCGGATTCGAGTGCCTGTAAATCAGTATTGATCAGGTATTCAAACCCTTTTTTCAGTTCATTACTTATATTTAGATAAAATCCGGCATTTTCAAGTTTATCTAGAATCATGTTATAATTTATATGGGTAAATGATTATTTAAGAGAATCCAATTGATTAAATAGGACAGTGCAAATATAAGGTTAGAATATTCAAATTAAAAGTATAAAAGTAAGTAAGTTTATATTAACTTCGCAGGGATATATTTGAAAAAATACCAAGATGCCAATATAACTTAAACCAATTAAAATCAATGGAAAACAACACTATCAACAGGAGAACCTTTATTAGAAACACCAGTATTGTAACGGCAGCCACAGCTTTGGCCGGTAATGCGGTACTTGGATCTTCATTTACGCCTTCGGTAAAAAATGTCCTTCCACGCTGGCGGGGCTTTAATCTGCTCGATTATTTTGGGCCAACTGCTTCAAAAGGTAGCGATCGTTCCAAGACTACCAAAGAGGATTTGAAATGGATGGCCGATTGGGGATTTGATTTTGTTAGATTACCGATGGCTTATCCGCGTTATATTAACTATGATCCCCAGAAGAACGTAACTCCGGCAGATGTGCTGAATATCAATGAAAAGGCAGTAGATGAGATTCAGGAGTTTGTTTTTCGGGCTCAGGAAGCCGGGTTGCATGTGAGTATCAATCTCCATCGTGCACCGGGTTATTGCGTCAATTCAGGATTTAATGAGCCTTATAATTTGTGGAAAGATCAGGAGGCATTGGATGCATTTTGTTTTCACTGGGAGATGTGGGGTAAACGGTTTGCAAATGTTTCTTCTAAAAAGATAAGTTTTGATCTGGTAAATGAACCCAGTATGCGCGAAGATATGAATGATCAGTTTGCCTCACGCACAACAATTCCGGGAGCGGTTTACAGGAAGGTGGCGCTGGCTGCTGCTACCGCTATCCGCAAATCGAATCCAAACCATTTGATCATTGCTGATGGAAATGATGTCGGCTCATCGGTTATTCCTGAAATTACTGATTTAAATATTGCTCAAAGTTGCCGGGGATATTTCCCGCATTATATTTCGCATTATCGTGCTCCCTGGGTATTTAAGAACCCGGATGATGCACCAAAACCAGTTTGGCCGGGGGTCATTGAAGGGAAGTCATTTAGCCGTAAGAACCTGGAGGAATTGTATCAACCCTGGATCGACCTTGTAAAAAAAGGCGTAGGGGTTCATTGCGGCGAATGTGGCTGCTGGAAGGAAACACCCCATGAAGTATTTCTGGCATGGTTTGGAGATGTACTGGATGTCCTGACAGAGAACCAGATTGGTTATGCACTTTGGAATTTCAGGGGTGACTTTGGGGTGTTGGATTCTGGAAGAAAAGATGTTCAATACGAAGAATGGCATGGTCATCAGCTTGACCGTAAGATGCTTGATCTGTTAAAGAAACATTAATATATTACGAATTACACAAATTAGGACGAATTATACGAATCGGGATTTCTGCGTGCGGTAGGCAAGAATTACACGAATATTCAATCAATGGTTAATTACGTTAATGATCGATTGGACTACTTGTTGAATTTATGAGCAGATTTAATATATTAATCAAACCTGGAAGGTGTTGTTTAATAGAAACCTACCATTTTCTCCTAATATCATTGTAATTTAGATCAACCCCTTCTCCTCAACCATAATTTACTGGTGTATCAAAAAATTGGGTAGCTGAGGTTTTGGTCATTTGGCATATGATAAACTATTAGGGCAATTTAAAGGAATTTTGAATATTAGTGCTAACGCCTAATATTCAAAATTTTAACTTCTGAAATCTACTACCTGGATTCAACTTATCAATTAAAGAATCCACCATCAAAGAAGGTGGACTTACCATTGCCCCTATAAGGGGCCAAAGTCGAGCGTTTTTTGCTCTTCTAAGCGTTCTTGCTCTTCTTGATATTTGACGTATTTTTTGATTTTGTCTTCGCCAAGTCCAATTTAATATTTTTCAGGCAGAGCCAATTTCGACATAACCACCACCAAAGGAGGTGGTTATAGCAGTTATAATAAACATTTCATTCCACAATAGTTCAAATTGATCATTGTACTGTTTTACGATATCAAAATTAGTAGTCACCAACATATTTTCCTAGTTGTGTTTGGAGGCCGTATAAGTCCAGTTGAAACTTCCAGTGAAAATAATGTGTGAATCGATAATTCCGAATTTGTGGTGCATGTGATATCGCGAATGATCAATCTTAATAGGAACTCCTGCGTTCTTCAGGTCTTTAATGGCCGAACCGTCATCGTACATTTTCTCATCATCCGTAATAATTCTTACTTTGATTCCACGCTCAAGGCAATCTAATATGTCGGTTGCTAACCGATCGTCGGTGATCATAAAAATACATAAATCCAACGTTTTGGTTGCTTTTTTGAGCAAGTCAGCAATTGATTCAATAATATCTGTTCCCGGACTAAAATATACTTTGTGAATTTGAAACATGTATTTATCGATCAGATTGAAACAATTTTGAAGCCAGAAAATCGCCTGTGGTCCATTGTTTGAATTATCAAGCCTTCGGGTTTCATCAAAGAGCCGATTGCGCAGATCGCCACGTTCCTGGCGGTTTAATCCTTTGATCATCCGGGCAATCTGAATGTCCGACTCAATGTTGAATGGTTTACCGAAATTGTCACTGAGATATTTTACCAGTTGTTCCATGCAGTTAGTTTAAATTTCAAATACCGGCATAAAAATATCAATCAGGGTTTACGAAACGAATACACCACCCAGTTATTCTTTTCCTGAAATCCGGTTTCAAGAAGGCCAAACGATTCTGCCCGTACTTTTACATCTGCCATATCGTGCGTATAAAAACCACTAAGATAGAGTCTACCACTTGACTGCAACACATTTTCATAAGCAGGCAGATCGTTGATGATTACATTTTTATGGATGTTGGCAAAAATGACTTCGTAAGATTCTGATCCCAGCAAGGTAGCATCGCCTAGTTTTGCTTCCAGATTTGATATATTGTTTAACCGGGCATTTTCAACTGTACTTTCAAATGACCAGGTATCAATGTCAATGGCAGTAATACTTTTTGCTCCTTTGAGTGAAGCCAGCATTCCCAATATTCCGGTTCCACAACCCATATCCAACACGGTCTTGCCAGTCAGATCCATGTTCAGGATTTGCTCAGCCATCAGGGTGGTTGTTTCGTGGTTCCCTGTTCCAAAGGCCATTTTTGGTTCAATGACCAGTTCAAACTCTGCAGGCTCATATTCGGTATGAAAGGGCGCTCGTACCAGGCAGCGGCCACCAATCAGTAGAGGTTTAAAATAGTTTTTCTCCCATACTTCATTCCAGTTCTGATCAGGAATCATTTCATTTTCAGTATGAACTGAAAAGGGCAGGGTTGAGGTGATTCCATTCATTTCTTCAAAATTGAATGATTCTCCAGGAACATAACCCAATATATGGTCTTCTGTTTCGTCAAAGCTTTCAAAGGCCAGATCGGAAAGAACAGCCACCAGTATTTCACGGTTCTCTAAACTGTCGGGGGAAAGGTCAAAGATGATTTTCGTATAATTCATAAAAAATAGTTTACATTTTACAGTTTAAAGTTCTAATTTTGTTGCCCTTCAGTCTTAGTCCCTTGTTTTTGGAATCAAATGTAATATAAAAGAGGTTCATCCCACTAATGCGTACCTGACATTGTGAAGATCCAATATTTTGAGGTTGAAATATTACATATAGCGATTTTTATTCAAATCCATTTTGCAGCGTTTGCAACATTTGTACATTTGCAAATCTACAAGTTTAGTTTGATTTTCGGTTCAATGTGTTTGTTTCTTTTGAGAAGGGAGAAAATGGAATAAGAGTAAGAATGCAAACTTGCAAACTTGCAAACTTGCAAACTTGCAAAGAGTTCAGCAAAAGGGAGGCAGGTAGGGTGGGGCAATTTTTCTTTTGCTTTTTGGATTTTACCCCCTTGATGAAAGCGCAAACCAGTTACTGACAATATTTGATTATAAACTCACTACGCTATTTCAGACTTCCAAGACTATCGCAAAGTATACTGCTGTCATTTAAAAAAATGCGGAATAGATTACGATATTTTAGTATTGATATTCAGCACTTTAAAACTCGCAAGGATGCACCGTAACAT
>Ga0209123_1000980_pt1 | contig 31412 bp, 20 predicted proteins | sample BarGraIncu00431A_FD_184500 | JGI IMG/M metagenome (GOLD analysis project Ga0209123, IMG submission 184500) | Arctic peat soil microbial communities from Barrow, Alaska, USA - Barrow Graham LP Incubations 004-31A (SPAdes) (version 2) | ecosystem: Environmental > Terrestrial > Soil > Wetlands >... | reverse complement strand
CTTACGATGCAGCGAACCCTGTAATTTTAACTCTCCCTATCCTGTTATCCCACTATCCGTCTTTTCCCATCCACTACACACAAGGAGGAAAATGCTATGAAATTAGGGTATCTAAGTGCGATTTTACCGGAGTATTCATTTGATCAGATCATTGATTATGCAGCCGGGCAGGGGCTGCAGGCTGTAGAACTGGCATGCTGGCCGCAAGGCAAGGCAGAGAGAAGATATGCCGGTGTTACGCACATCAATGCAGATGATTATGACAAGAAAGCGATACAGGAAAAATTAGCGCAGACAGGGGTTGTCATATCCGCCCTCGGCTATTACCCCAATCCGCTCGATCCCGACCTGGCGATGAGGAAAGTGTATATTGACCACATAACAAAGCTGATCAAAACAGCAGGTGATCTTGGTGTGGGCATGCTGAATACATTTATCGGTAAGGACCATAAGGCAAGCATTGAGGACAATTTTATTGAGTTTCGAAAGGTCTGGCCGGACATTATTAAGACGGCAGAGGATAACGGTGTGACAATCTGTATTGAGAACTGCCCGATGTATTTTACTAAGGATGAAGCCCCGGGCGGGAAAAACCTGGCCTGTACACCGGTTATATGGGAAGAGATGTTCTCGATCATAGACAGCAAGAACTTTGCGCTCAATTACGATCCGTCCCATCTGGTTTTGATGCAGATGGACTATATCAAGCCCATCTATCAGTTTGCGGAGAAGATTAAGCATTTTCACATTAAGGATGTCAAATTCTACAAGGAAAAGTATGACCAGTGTGGTTTCTTTGCTCCGCCGCTTGCGTACCATCAGCCGAAACTGCCGGGTCTTGGGGATATCAAGTGGGGTAACGTAGTAACCGCACTTAACGATATCAAATACAAAGGACCTGCGATCATCGAAATCGAGGACCGCGCATATGAGGAGACACTGCAGGACCGGCTCAATTCCATCGAACTTACCAAAAATTACATGCATCAATACATACTTTAATCGGAACGGTGATGTGAGTGAAAGCAAAATTAGCTGAAATCCTTGAAAAGATCGACGGAAAGAAAATCAGGTCGCTCGTTGGGTTTGACGGCTTTATTGATGAAGTGGTGCATGTAGTCGATAAGCGTTATGGTCCTGAGGAGTTTGACAGGGTTCTGACGATTGCGGAATATGGGAAACGCATAAGCAGGGGAGCGGGTCTCAGCACAAATGTTGAAATCGTGCCGATTGTTAAAAAACTGGGTGGAAACGGTCCTATTTTCGCACTCGGATTAAAAAAATACGGTATCGGGCTTACGTATATCGGATGCACGGGGGAAACAGCGATTGAACCCGTTTTCTGTGAACTTGCGGAAGGCTCAAACGTCTACGGTATAGCAGATCCGGGACAAACAGATGCCATGGAGTTTGAAGACGGTAAAATAATCCGTTCCAAGCTGACATCTCTCAACAAAGCAAATTGGGACAGTATTGTCAGCAGGGTAGGACTGGGGCAGTTCATCCATATTATGAATGAATCTGATCTCATCAGCTTCAACAATTGGACAATGCTTCCATATATGAGCGATATATGGAAACATATACTGGCAGAGGTGGTCCCGAAAATGTCTGTGGATCTCAAAGGGAAAACGATATTCTTTGACCTTGCGGATCCTGAAAAGAGAACGAAAGAGGATGTTCTGGAGGCCCTTAGGCTTCTGAAACAATTCAAAGCGGCAGGCTTTAAAACAGCTCTGGGGCTAAATCGGAAAGAAGCCTGTGAAATAGCAGAAATAATCGGCAAGGAGATTCCGGATATCCGGGCAGTACCACTTAAATCGCTGACTTTCTATATTGCAAAGTATCTTGCGATAGATTGTCTGGTGATACATCCCACAGAGTGCGCCGCCTGTATCGCGGATGGTCAATACTATGAAGTGGAAGGCCCGTTCTGCCCGAAACCAAAACTCACAACAGGTGCCGGCGATAACTTCAATGCTGGATTTGTATTTGGATATGTGAACGGGCTGCCGCCCGATCTCTGTCTGCTTTTTGGAACGGCATCCTCAGGTTTTTATGTAAGGAATTCCAGAAGCGCCGATATCGGTGAGATTTGCAGCTTTTTGCGGAATTGGGAAACAGGTATATTGGATTAAAGGGAGGCATATTATGGAAAGAATCAATGTTGGTGTAATTGGAACAGGTTTTATCGGGCCGGTGCATATTGAAGCTCTGAGAAGGCTAACTTTTGTTAATGTTATTGCCCTGTCGGATGTGAATCAGGAGACCGCAGACAGTAAGGCCGCACAGCTTGGGGTAGCTAAAGCCTACGGCAATTACATGGACCTTATCAATGATCCCGAGGTACAGAGCGTACATATCTGTACCCCGAACAGCCTGCATTTTGTTATGGCAAAGGCTGTTATTGCTGCAGGGAAGCATGTGGTATGCGATAAACCTCTGGCAATCACATCAGGTGAAGCAGAAGAACTGATCAGGCTTGCCAAAGCCAGGGGTGTTGTGGCCGCAATGAATTTCAACATTCGACGTTATCCGCTGATTCATCAGGTCAAAGCGATGATAGAGCATGGTGACCTGGGAGATATATTTGCTGTCAACGGATCGTATCAGCAGGACTGGCTTCAAAAGGAAACGGATTACAGCTGGCGCCTTGAACCTTCACAAACGGGGGATTCAAGGGCGGTTGCAGATATCGGATCGCACTGGATCGACAGTATTGAGTTTGTGACCGGGCTTGCAATCAAGAAAGTCTGCGCAGATTTCGCTATATTCTTTCCGACCAGAAAGAAACCGCTGAAACCGGTGGAGACGTATTCCGGAAAGATCCTGAAGGCTGAGGATTATCAGGATGTTCCCATCGTAACGGAGGACTATGCCACAGTTCTTCTTAAGTTCAACAACGGAGCCCATGGCTCGCTTACGGTAAATCAGGTGGCGGCCGGCCGGAAAAACAGAATGTACTTCGAAATATACGGCAGTAAAGCGGCTGTAGCATTTGATTCGGAGAAGTGCAATGAGCTGTGGATCGGAAAACGGGACGGGAATAATGAGATACTGATAAAGGATCCGTCCCTTGTGTATCCGTTTGCAGCGGAAATGATCAATTACCCCGGCGGACATAACGAAGGGTTTCCGGATACATTCAAGCAAAGTTTTAAGAAGATTTATACATACATTGCAAATGACGGGATGAAGAAGAACCTGCCTGTTGATTTTCCTACATTTGAAGACGGACTCAGGGAACTCGTCATCTGTGAGGGAATTGTAGAATCCTCTAAAAAGGAAGCCTGGCTGGAAGTCTGACCCGAAAAGACCCGTTACATGGTAAACGCCGCTGCAGCATAATTACTGCAGCGGCGTATTCATATTCGCGGGTTCATCCGGTAACATGCATTTCATGCCGCGTCCGATTTTCTGTTATAATCGGAAAATAAAGCGAAACGGAGAACAGCATGAAAATTGGTACGATAGGTACAGGGCTCATCGTTGAGACATTTTTGGATGCGGTACGCGAAACGGAAAATGTTGAGTGCACTGCGGTTTTTTCAAGAAAAGAAGAAACGGGCAGAATTCTTGCGGATAAATATCAGGTAAAACAAATATACACGGATTATGAAGCAATGCTTCTGGATAAGAATATAGATTTTATTTATATAGCTTCACCCAACAGTATGCACTTTGAATATGCCCTGAAAGCCATGCAGTACGGGAAAAACGTGATCAGTGAAAAGCCGTTTACATCGACGGTTGAAGAGGCGAAAATTCTGATCGATGAAGCTATAAGCAGGAATCTTTTCCTTTTTGAAGCGATTACGACAATACATTTTCCGAACTACATTAAAATCAAAGAACATATCAAATCCATCGGGGAATTGAAACTGGTTCAATGTAATTACTCGCAGTATTCAAGCCGGTACGATAAACTGCTGGCCGGGGAAGTAACGAATATTTTTGATCCGGCCTTTTCAGGCGGTGCGCTTGCAGATATCAATATATACAATCTGCACTTTGCGGCCGGTCTTTTCGGAAAAGCAAAATCTGTGACTTATATGGCGAATAAAGCTGAAAATGGAATCGATACTTCGGGAATTGCCCTTCTGCATTATGACGGTTTCCAATGTGAATGTGCCGGGGCAAAGGATTCGGTAAGCCCATGTTTTATTATCATCCAGGGTACGAAAGGATATATAAAACTGCACGGACCGTCAAATACGTGTGATTCCTTTGAAGTGGGGATTGGGGAAAGTGTTGAAATACACAACGAACAAAAAACACAGAACAGGATGATCTATGAACTGATTGATTTTGAAAATATATACCGGCAAAATGACCATGAAAAGTGCCATGACCTTCTGGCGCATTCTTTGATGGTTGTTGAGATGGCAGTACAGGCAAGAAGAAGTGCAGGAATTGTGTTTGCAGCAGATCAAAGGACAGTGTAATATCCGGAACGGAAGACAGGAGAAGTGAAATATGGGAAAGCCCATTATAGCAGTCCCCATGGGAGACCCGGCTGGTGTCGGACCTGAAATAGTCATAAAAGCCGTGTCAGATCCTGCGGTCCAGGGCAGGGCTGTTTGCCTGGTCATCGGAGACAGGCATGTCCTGGAGGCAGCCATGCTTTTTTGCCATACTGAGCTCGAAATTAATGAGATCGATCGTCCGGAATATTGCGTTGACAAGCCCGGAGTGATGAACCTGATTAATTTGAATAATATTGATCTGCCGGCTCTTAAGATGGGTCAGGTATCCGGTATGTGCGGACGTGCTGCATATTCCTATATTGAAAAATCCATTGACCTCGCAATGAAAAAAGAGGTCGATGCCGTTGCGACAACACCGATAAACAAGGAATCCCTTAAAGCAGGCCATGTCAATTTTATCGGTCACACTGAAATTTTTGCTGAACTGACAGGGACAGATGATCCGCTTACGATGTTTGAAGTTCGCAAAATGAGAATATTTTTCCTGAGCCGCCACGTTTCCCTGCGCAAAGCATGCGATCTTGTTACAAGGGACCGGATCATTGCCTGTGCTGTGAGCTGCATCCAGGCACTGGAAAAACTCGGGGTTACGGGCGGGACACTTGCGATTGCCGGTCTTAATCCTCACAGCGGTGAACACGGACTGTTCGGTGATGAGGAAGTAACGGAAATCTCTCCTGCTGTAGTTGAGCTTCAGAGGATGGGATATGATGTAGCCGGTCCGTTAGGAGCCGATTCCGTATTTCATCTTGCGCAGAAAGGGCGGTTTTGCGCCGTGCTTTCCTTATACCATGACCAGGGACACATTGCCGCCAAAACGCTCGACTTCGAGAAAACAATCGCCATTACAAACGGACTTCCTTTTCTTCGTACATCCGTCGATCACGGAACGGCATTTGACATAGCGGGGCATGGGATTGCCAGTCCGGTAAGTATGGTGGAAGCGATACTGCTGGCCAGCAAATATGCGCCTTTTTTTATGAAAAAATGAACCGCCGGAAGTCGGAAATAACGAAAGGGAGAGTGCCTGCTGTGCGTAGATATGTAATTGCACCTGACTCGTTTAAAGGTACCATGTCATCCCTGGAAATTTGTGATCTGATAGAAAACGTAATAACGCAGGAAGACCCGGATGCCCGGGTTGTTAAGGTTCCCATTGCAGACGGCGGTGAGGGCTTCGTAGAGGCTTACCTCAACATGTGCGGAGGGAGTACGTATGAAGAAGAAGTATCTGGTCCGCTTTTCAATTCGGTTAGCGCCCGCTGGGGGATGCTCCCGGATGGTCAGACTGCCATTATAGAAATGTCGGCAGCGGCCGGGCTTATGCTTCTAGCAGTCGAAGAGCGGAATCCCGAGAAAACGACAACATCAGGTGTCGGTGAATTGATCATTTGTGCTGTTCAAAAAGGTGCACAAAAAATTATCCTCGGACTTGGCGGGAGCGCAACAAATGACGGCGGAATTGGAATGGCACATGTTCTGGGATACCGGTTTCTTGATGATAAAGGAAATGTGCTGTCTCCTGTCGGATCTAATTTGATTCACATCAGCCGAATTGCTGCACCACATATAAAGCTTATTCCCGAGTCCATTATTTTTGAAGCAGCCTGTGATGTTAATAATACAATTTTCGGCAGTAATGGAGCTGCGTATATTTATGGCCCTCAAAAAGGTGCAGACTTATCTATGGTTGAACGTCTTGATCGAGGACTTGAGAATCTTGCCCATCACATGCAGTCTGATCTGGGAATAGATGTTGTAAATCTCCCCGGCGGGGGGGCCGCCGGAGGACTTGGGGCAGGTGCCGCAGCTTTTCTGGGTGCCGAACTCCATTCCGGTATTGACCTCCTATTGGATGCAGTCGGATTTGATGATATAGTTTGTGGTGCGGATTATGTATTTACCGGAGAGGGTCGCCTGGACGGGCAAAGCATATCCGGAAAGGCACCGGTTGGTATTGCCAGGCGTGCAAAACGTCAAAACGTCCCGGTCATTGGAATAGCCGGATCGATTGGAAGGGATATTGACCTGTTGTATGATATGGGTTTTACTTCCATTATCAGTACGATCCGTGATCTTAATACCCTGGAGGCGACACTTGCACATTGCAGGGAAGATCTCTCGGCGGCCGTAAAGTCAATTATCCGGCTCATCGTGTCGGAAAACCGATAAGGAAAGGTGACGAAAATTAAATTGTTAAATCCGGTTAATAAGCTGATTAATGAAAATTTTCATGCACTTACCAATCCCAACTACAGATATTTCTGGTTAGGACAGTGCGTTTCGCTCATAGGTACCTGGATGCAGTCGATCGGTCAGGTATGGCTGGTGTATACATTAACGGACTCACCATTCCTGTTAGGTGTACTTGGAGCCATGCAGTATTTACCTGTTACTGTATTTACTCTGTTTGCAGGTGTTTTGATAGATAAATTCCCTAAGAAAAAAATATTGCTCGCAACACAGGGTGCATCCATGATGCTGGCCTTAACCCTTGCTGCGCTTGTGTTTACGCACACAGTCAGATATGAATATATACTCATTCTTGCTGTCCTTTTGGGTATTACAAATTCGATTGATATGCCGGCCAGGCAATCATTTATGATTGAAATTGCCGGACGTGAAGATTTGATGAATGCTATAGCGCTGAACTCGGTCACGTTCAATCTGGCCAAAATACTGGGTCCTTCCATTGGTGCGGTGCTTCTGGCCATTATGGGGGCCGGTTGGTGCTTCCTGATTAACGGGCTGAGCTTTATTGCCGTAATCATGGGATTATGCCGGATCAAAGTTAAGCCGTATGTCCGTCAAAAAAATACGAAAAATATTTTCAAAGAGATTTTGGACGGCTTAGTCTACATATATAAGGACAAAAAACTGCTTCAGACCGTGCTGCTCCTTTTGGTAATCGGGGTTTTTGCATTTAACTATAACGTGCTGATTCCTGTTTATGTCAAAAATATTCTTCACCTTGAGGCGGCGGCTTTTGGCGTTCTCATGGCCGCCTTGGGAGTCGGTTCAGTCTTCGGGGCGCTGACAGTTTCCCGGAAAGTCCGTCCCGTGTCAGCTGTGAAAATTATGGTTATCAGTTCCCTTATAATCGGCGTGCTGCTCTTTCTGATTGGATTTAATGCACAATATGCTATAACTGTAATAATGCTTGTTGTGATTGGTGCGTTCAGTATTTATTTTTCAACTACTGCAAACTCAACTCTGCAATTGAATGCAACTGATGAATACAGGGGAAGAGTGATGAGTATATATTCACTGGTTTTCGCCGGTGCGACACCGATAGGCAGTTTATTTGCAGGTGCGGCTATCAGCGGCATCGGTATTTCGAACACATTCAGGCTCAGCGGCACCCTTATGGTTTTCTTTACAGTTATTATTTCCCTGCTGTTTTTAAGAAAACACAAGCATTCATTACCTTCCTAAAGAAAGGCTGCCCGATTAGCCCGGGCAGCCTTTTTAATAAACTTTTACAAAAATAAGTCTGATGGCTTAACTTAGTCAGGGTACAGTTTGATTCCTATTTAGAAACGTATATCTTAATGTTATCAAGGAGCCCGGCTGTGTCATATGCGCTGTCACCGACATCTCCTGTATGGAATGTCAGGGTAATGCACTGCCCGACATAGGCTGATACATCAATTGATTTTGAAACCCATGTTGTATGGTAGGTTGTGTCATCGCCTCCGGAGAAATAGTCACCGCCCAATTCAACCCATGCAGAGTTGTTGACATTTTCATACACCAATTGTACGGATGTACCTGCCATGTCCACTATAGAAGCATCAAAGTAATCATCGTAAGAACTTGCTACGTATTCCATAGGTTCCTCAGAGACGACATCATAATCGAAAGTTAAGGTTTTGGCACCTGCAGGTACAATAAAGGTCTGCTGCAAAGAACTGCCTTCCGTCCCATAAGCGGCTTCCGCAGAACCAAGCCCGGTACTGATGATTGCCATGCTGCCCAGATCAGTCGGCGATACATCAGTCAGCCAGCTGATAACCCTTGAATCTCCCACGCCTGACCAGCCTTTTAATGATTCTTCAAAGCTGCCGTTGATTATACCCATCTGCATGATTGTCAGATCATTATTCCCGGTCAATTTGAAGGCGGCCGGTGTCGCATCGCCATCGTCCGCACCGCAAACTGCAATGGTCGCATCCTGTGATTCCTTTACTGTTTTGCCAGCCAGAAGATTATTCAAATACTCGCCCATAACACTTTTATCATAGGAAACAAGAACAGTGTCCGTATAAGCCGTTACAGCTCCCGCCCCGGAATTTATAAAAGCATCAACAAGTTTACTGTTTTTGTAACCCTTGCAGATGCTGATGTTAACCAGTGAGTTATCCAGTGCACCGCCTCCATAATAGTACGAAATAAAATTCGGAGTAATTGCATATGTTGCCGAACCGTCTGCAATACTTCCCAGTGTAACAAGACGTCCTGCTAATAAATCAAGGCTGTAAAGAAGTATGTTATCAACGGTTACTTTTTCGCCCAGACATATGATCGGGTATCCGTCATAGAGGGTTCCATGGGAATGAATGAAAATCATCCCGTAATCATCCAAATCAGACTGGTAATTCAAAACGGAAGCATTGTATGTAATAACAGGAGCAAAATCATAGATCGGTGCCGTATCAAGCTTGTTGAAAAGTTCAACATAATAATCTGTAAATGAAGCCTGTGTTGAATCGAAAGAAGTTAGGATAAGTGCCTTGTTATTTCCCACAATATTGTCTTCGTTTACAACGTATTCCGTAAGTCCCGGGTCACCCGATCCGGCTTCAATTTTATCGGCCGTATGACTTCCATAAGATAAACTGTCAGCGGAATATTCAAGGACAAATCCGCCCTTTATCCCGTTACTGAACTCGAAGCTAATGGAAGCGGAGTCAGCATTTCCTTTGAGATTACTGATTACTCCATCTTTCTGCAAAGCTGTGAAGTATGCCACGATGTCCTTTTTAGCCTTGGAAATTTCCGCTTTGTCAGTTGAGTTTTTTATTGTATCAGCATTTGCCAGAAGTCCGGGATCCTGATATACAGTATTCATTTCATCATATTCGGATGCACTGACAGCATCGACAATCTGGATTTTAATTGGATTTGTCGGCTCTTGCGCTGCTGCGGTTACAACCACAGCACTATATTCATATGCTGCCTTTTTGGACGTGTCCATTATGACCGATGATGTGAATGTTCCGTCCTTGGCGATATCATCACCGCCATACCCTTGTGCATATGCACCGTCATCAAGCATTGTATATTCGGTTTTGGAAGTTTTTTCCGTTAATGTGACCGATTGTACATCTACCGGTACCGATACTGTGAAAGTCACAAGATTGGCTGTCCCGTTAACAAGAAATTCTGTCGTATCTGCCTTCAATTCAAATTTATACGTAATCTTCGCTGTAGTTTCCACGGTGGTTTCGTCTCCGTTTGCAGTCGTGTCATCCGTATTGTCTGCCGTATCCTCCGTATTTTCGGTATCATCGGTTTGCTCTGTATCCTCCGCCGTCTGGTTTTTTATCTTATTCATAAGATCTCCGAGGAAAGTGCATCCCGTCAGTCCAAGTATTGAAATAATCAGAAGAATCGCAGGCAGTTTCTTTTTCATAGTTATACCCTCACTTTTTCCTCAATATACAGGCCTTCCTTATTCGCATTATAGCAGAAATACCGGGCATTTTATGAAAATAATCAAGTGCGATTGATTAGATAAATATAAAATGATATAAATCCATATATGCTACATGTGTATAGAACATTCTGCTGGCAATCAGGTGGTTTTTGAATCAGAAAATCGGGTGTATACCTATGAATCATCTTGGAATTTGTCACAAGTTGAAAATTAAAATGTGAATATTCTACGATTGAATCCAATTTTAATATAAGTTGTAATATAATGGATAAACAGCGTAATGCAGAATATTAATTACCTATCCGTTTTGATGTAGCTGAATGGAGGGTATGCCATGAAACAAATATATCCTATTTTTGAAAATACAAAAGTTCTGCTGATCATTTTAGTATTACTTCTTTTACCGTTCATAATTAAACGGGTAAACATGCTGTTTCACTATATGAGGCCATACCGGCTGCATTCCCGGACTGAGCAGTGGCTTCGGCATTTAGAACTTGCAGTGGGGGGCGGAAACAGTGAAACCGTAATGCGGGAGCTTGCCAGAAAACAAACCCTGCGAAAAAGAAAGCACAGTAATTTAATCAGCAGGGTACAATGGCGGGTCTATCTCAACCTGCAGTCCGTTCGACGTCAACTCAGAAAAACTCCTGCACAGACGATATCTACGATTCCCGCATCGCTGTGGGTTTTCGATAACTATAACCTCCTGTACCGTGAGATCAAGAAATTTCAGGGGACAGGAAACTTAAGTGAGCTTTCCAGACTTCCTGTTCTTGAAACAGGTTACTGGAAAGGCTGCCCGAGAATATATATAATTGCAAGGGAGATTATTGCTGCAACGAATAACCATCCCCAGGAAAAGACGGTCATTAACCTGCTTAACGCCTATCAGATTGAGAAGCAGTTGAAATCACAGGAACTTTGGTCTTTCGGGATGGTTATGAGTCTTTGCCTCTTAGAGAAAATCGTCGACGAAGCAGTTATTATATTGCAAAGTATCCATATAAAAATCAGGGCCGGGCAGGCGGCAGAGAAGGTAGCAACGGCTCTTCGCGGCGGAAGTACGGACGTTACCGATGTACTTAAAACAGAAATTGATAAAACGGATTTCAAAAACGAAAAATTCATTACGCATTTCTTTTTTAGCCTCAGAAACATGTCGGTTGATGAATCCGATGTTGTGGTTTGGCTGTCTAAGGTTAACGGGGTGAATCGGGAGGAGTATCTGCCGATAATTACCGAAGTTATTAATAGAGAGAGACAGCGCGAGGCAATGGCGGAATCCCTTATCAGTTCATTGATAATCAGCCTTAAGGAGATCGGGGACCTAAATTGGGGAGAGGTATTCAAACAAGTTTCCAGAATGGAAGATGAACTTCAAAAGGATCCGGCAGGGATCTACTCACTAATGGATGAAAACACACGCAGCAGGTATCGCCGGAAAGCAGAACAATTGGCCGTGCGTTTCAAGCTTCAGGAATCTGCTGTAGCCCAAAAAGCAGTCCAACTTGCAAATATGTATCATTCTGATGCGACTGCTGCCGAACGTAAATCCAAAGACAATTCCTCGCTTACAGATGCCCGGATTACTATCCCTGATCATGTCGGTACCTACCTTGTAGGGAGCGGATATGCCAGTCTCATCGACCTCTTATCAAATCGCCCGGTCCGTCTGCATAAATTTTCCGGACGTAAAAAGCTTTTGCGCGGGATAATTTATCTGAGCGGAATTTTCGTTATTACCGCGGCCTTGCTTTTTTTCGCTTTTCATGCGGGCAGGTGGTCATTTGAACGGAAACCACTTTTGACCGGCCTGCTTTTTTTTCAGCTTGGAATTCTGGCTGTAGGAATTGCTATACATCTGATAAATACCGTTTTTTCCCGTCTGATACATCCGCTGCCTCAGCTTGCTATGGATTTTTCAAAAGGTATTCCGGATCTGTACCGTACATTTGTCGTTATGCCGGTCATTCTGGGCAGTGAATCTAATGCACGTTCCTACGCAGCGCGTCTGGAAAAATATTATCTGGCCAACAAGCAGTCAAATCTTTATTTTGCAATACTTGGAGATCTGAAGGATGCTAAGGCAAAGATTATGGACGAGGATTCCTCTATTTTACACGCTGCAATAACGGCAATTCAGGTGCTAAATGAAAAGTATCCCGGTGCATATGCCCGGTTCTCTTTGTTCCTGCGCCAACGGCAATGGAATGAGTCTGAAAAATGCTGGATGTGCTGGGAACGCAAAAGAGGCAAACTGGAAGAATTCAATGCGCTTCTTTCAGGCGAGCCCGGTGTAGCTTTTGATGTACGGATTGGGTCCCCTGAGATGTTTTCCAGTTTCCGTTATGTTATTACGCTGGATGCGGATACTGACCTGATACGTGAAAGCGCTGTCCAGCTGATTGGAATTATGGCTCACCCGTTAAACCAGCCTGTCATAGATGAAAAGAACAACCGTATTATCAGCGGCTATGCCATCGTCCAATCTGAAATAAGTTCGCGTATTACCGATACCAAGGCAAGTTTTTTCACCCGGCTTTTTGCGGGGGAATCAGGAATCGATAAATATGCCACGGTAGTCTCTGATATATACCAGGATACATTTGACGAAGGTATTTTTGTTGGCAAAGGTATTTATGATTTTCGCGTAATGCACAGGCTTCTGCGGGGAATGATTTCCAAAAATACCGTACTGTCGCATGACTTGCTGGAGAGCAGCCTGACACGCTGCGCATTTGCGAGCGGTATCAGGATGCTTGATACGACACCTCCGAGTGTTGCCGCTTTTGCGCTGAGGGACCATCGATGGATACGCGGTGACTGGCAGCTGATTCCCTGGATTTTCAGCCGCTCGCGGATTAACTGGCTTTCGCGCTGGAAAATGATAGACAATCTGAGGCGCAGCCTGATGCCTGTGGCCAGCGTACTGGCTATACTAATCATCGCTGTCTTTTTTCCTGTGCAGGCCTGGATATGGGTACCGTTTGTATTTTTCAGCGATATCTGGCGTCTGGTTATCAGCCTTGGCAGTATGATTTTTCATAAACTGACAAATCCATCCATTCGTGTCGCTTTCCAAATTCTTTTTGAGCAGTTGTCATCCATGCTCGTACAGACATCATTCAATATACTTTTGCTCCCGTTTAACGCCTTCCTGTCGCTTGATGCAATTATTCGAACTTTGTTCCGGGTTTTAATCAGCCACCGTAATATGCTCGAGTGGCAGACTTCGGAATCTGCCGAAAAAAATCTTGAGAATTCTTATATCAAATACATTAAGCTTATGTGGCCTTCAGCAGTACCGGCGGTTGGACTTTGCGCAGCGACAGTTCTTTGGGGTCAAATGCCTTTTGCAGTGATTCAGTATGCACTCGCGGCAGCCTGGATTTGTGCACCGGCAATATCCTTTCTTGCCAGTCAGCCATCCCGGGTTTCCACAAAGCAAATCATTAAGCCTGAAGATGTCAGGGATCTTCGCCTTCTGGCACGAAGAACATGGCGCTTTTTTGAGGATTATGCCACGGCCGACAACAACTGGCTGTGCCCCGACAACCTTCAGCAATTTCCAGGGCCGCGACTGTCGGAAAAGACATCGCCGACAAATATAGGCCTGCAGTTGGTGGCGGCGCTTTCTGCCTGTGATTTTGGATTTATTGGACTGCACTCCCTTGTTGTACATTGCGAGGCAGTAATGAAGACTATTAACTGCATGACTAAATGGAACGGACATCTGTACAACTGGTACAATGTAAAAACTCTGGAACTCCTGGCTCCTCAGTACGTTTCTACAGTCGACAGCGGTAATTTCCTGGCACATCTGATTACCTTGAAGAACGGATTACAGGATCTTGCAAAAGAGGCATTGTTTCCCGATACTTTGCTCCTTGGACTCAAGGATTCACTGGCATGTGCAGGGCTTGACCCGGATTTGCTTACAGGATCGTTTGTTTCGAAGGAAAGCCGGGATGAACTTCTGCGATCTTTACGTACAGCTGCAGAATCACCTGATATCAGCACCTATTGGCAGCATCGCCTTGCGGAGTCCGCAGATACATTTGAATCTGATATGGTAGATTATGAAGGTCCTGACGGCTTTGAATCCAAACTCAGTCTGGAATCGCTGGCAAAACTCGGCCAGGCCAATGCAGCTGCACTGATGGAAACCATCCGCATAATCAGTATGCAGACAGATGATCTCGTCAGATCTGCTGACTTCAGATTTCTGTATAACAACAAGCTAAGCCTTTTCCATATTGGATATAATGAATCCAGCCAGAGTTCTGATCTTGGAGTATATGACTTACTCGCTTCTGAATCCCGTATAACCAGTTTTCTTGCGATCGCCAAAGGGGATGTTCAGCAGAAAAACTGGTTTAAGCTGGGAAGACCCCTGACACTTGTAAAAGGTGTGCCGACACTCGTTTCCTGGAGCGGTACGATGTTCGAATATTTGATGCCTAATCTTATTATGAAAACGCCTTATGGAACAATGCTGGGCCGAAGCTGTACCGCAGCGGTTAACCGTCAGATTATCCATGGGAAGAAAGAAAAAATTCCCTGGGGAATATCCGAATCACAATTCTTCCTGTTTGATACGGATTCGAATTACCAATATTCTGCGTTTGGGATGCAATATCTGCGCCTTAAATCAAGCATGAAACCTGCCAGAGTAGTGGCACCTTATGCGACAGCACTTGCGCTGGGCACAATGCGCCAGGCTGCTATTAATAATCTTCGTCAGCTGCAGTTGATTGGTGCGTGCGGAGAATATGGTTTGTACGAGTCGCTCGATTTCAACCGGCCGGACGCGGCAGCCATGAAGCCATATTCGCTGGTGCAAAGCTTTATGGCACATCATCAGGGAATGATTTTGGCCTCTATAAATAATTGCCTCCATGCAAATGTCCTGCAGAAGCGTTTTCATGAGGAAGCTATGGTAAAAGCAACTTCGGTCCTGCTTGAAGAAACAAGTTCAGCAGTACTTGTCTCCCTTGCGCGGCGCGGATACTCCATCAATATTGAGCTTGAGGATTTTGAAGAAGAGAAATTCGAAAGTCGATACTGCAGCACCATTGACACAAAGGTACCGGTTGCACATGTCCTATCGAACAATCATTACCTGCTGATGCTGACTTCAGGAGGCCAGGGATTCAGCAGCTGTGATGATATCATGCTGAACTCATGGCGGCCTGAAAGCACAGGGTCGTCGCACGGAAATTTTGTCTATATCAGGAACCTCGATACCGACTATACCTGGAGCTATTCATATCATCCGACTTTTGTACGTCCTGAAGAGTATCAGGTGATTTTCTCTGCGGATAAAGTTGAATATCATCGCAGGGACGGAATGATCAATACGGATACAGAAATAACATTGTCCCCTATTGATAATTTTGAAATCCGTAGGATCACGCTATCAAACCACAGCGAACGGGATTTGAATTTTGAGTTTACAAGCTATATGGAGGTAGTTAATGACCTGCATCTTGCGGAAGCATCACATCCTGCATTCAACAAGCTCTTTCTGGAACTTGAACTTGTTCAGGACCGGAACCTGATGATTGCCAGCCGCCGCAAGCGTTCTGAAGATGACAAAAACGGTATGGTTATGCATATGGTGATGTCCGATTCGAAGTTCATCCGGGCGGTCGAATATGAGACAGACCGGCGCTCATTTATAGGAAGGGGAGGAACACTCGATAAACCGATGGCGCTTAAAACACGATTGCCTCTGTCGGGGCGCACCGGATTTTCGACTGATCCAATTATGAGCCTGCGGGTTACCATTGCAATACCTGCCAACAAATCCGTATCTGTTAGTTTTATCACCGGATTTTGTCCGACCAGGGAAGCCGTACTGAAGTTAAGCAATGATCTGCGGAAAACTCTACGGTACGAGGATCTGTTTAGACTAGCTCTGACAAGCAGTAAACTCGAAATGAAGTACCTAAATATGAATTCACAGCAGCTGAATGCTATTCAGTCCCTGGTCGGACCACTGTATTACCCGTCCCGCCAGTACCGTGACCGGAAAGAAATAATAAGCCGTAATGTTCGCGGTCAGAGTAGCCTGTGGAGATTCGGCATTTCCGGGGACTTCCCGATCATATTGCTTCGTGTGAAGGATTTGCGCGATTTGACATCAATTAAGGATACTCTTCTGGCATATGAATTTCTTTGCCTGCAAACGGTACGTGTCAACCTTGTCATAGTGAATGAAGAGGATGAAGGGTATGGACAGCCTCTATTGCATGCTATTCTGGACCTGACCGGTGCTATGAAGGTTTATAACAATGCCCAGCAGAAACCCGGCCTGTTTGTTCTGCGACGATTTCTGCTGACAAACGAAGAATCGGATCTTCTGTCAACTGTGGCCCGTATAGTAATTAAGCGTCAGACGGGCATTTACATACCTCTGTACGATATACCGTCATCGGATAAAGATCTGATTACCGACAACATTCTTCTTCCAGCCGGGGATTCTTTCCCGATGGTGCCGGAATCGGCATCAACATTCATACCCCCGGTTTCCCTGGAATTTTTCAACGGAATCGGAGGATTTGCATCTGACGGCCAGGAATATGAGATGTGGTTGGGGGCTAACAGAAAAACGCCTGCACCGTGGATTAATGTCATTGCCAACGAGAAATTCGGATTTCTCGTGTCCGAGACAGGCGCAGGCTACACGTGGGCAGGTAACAGCCACGAAAACAAGATAACCAACTGGTCGAATGATCCTATCCTTGACCCTGCATCAGAGGCTGTTTACATCAAAGACAAAGAAACGGGAGCGATAACATCTCCGGCTTCCCTTCGCCCCGGAAGAGGTCAGGGTTATCTGGTGAGACATGGTTTCGGATACTCTGTTTTCACACATGCTGAATTGGACCTTGAACAGTCGATGACTCTATTTGCTGCAGCAGAGGACCCGGTAAAAATCTGGCTGATCAATATAAGGGACCACAGCGGGCAGGACAGAAATCTTTCGGTGACATTATATGTTGAGTGGGTACTGGGGGTTCTTAAAGAACAATGTGCTCCCTATATCGTTACCCAATATAACGAGCAGGAAGGAGTGCTTTTTGCCCGTAATGTATACTCGGAATTCAACCAGCAGAGGCCGGCGTTTGTTTTTGCCAGCGAACCGGTTACTTCTTTCACCGGAGACAAGAAGAGCTTTCTTGGAATTGGAGGATCCGTCAGTTATCCTGTTGGACTTGCTGCTGAAAAATTATCAGGTGAAACGGGTGCATGCTTCGACCCGTGCGGAGTAATCCAGATGGAGTTTCATCTTGCTGCCGGTGCAAAGAAGACAATCGTTCTTGGACTTGGACAGGCAGGTAATATTATAGAAGCAGGTGAACTTGCAGATAAATACCGGTCTGTGCAGTCGGCTCAGGATGAACTGGGGCGTATACACACGTATTGGAATAATACATTATCGCGTATTCGTGTCAACACACCGAATCGTGCATCCGATATACTTCTTAACGGCTGGCTGCCTTATCAGATTATCAGCTGCCGACTGCGGGCCAGGTCTGCCTTTTACCAATGCGGGGGTGCGTTTGGTTTCAGGGATCAGCTTCAGGATGTACTTGCTGTATTGGATATCGATTCCGGCTTAGCCGAAACCCAGATTCGTCTATGCAGCGCACATCAGTTTATGGAAGGGGATGTCCAGCATTGGTGGCATCCGGTTACAGGATCAGGGGTACGAACACGTATCTCTGATGATATGCTCTGGCTGCCCTATGTCACAGCTGCTTTTGTGGAACATACCGGCCAGTCAGTGATACTCCAGGAGAAAACCCCGTTTCTTGAAGGGGATGTTCTGGAACCGAAGGAAGCAGAGAAAATGTTTGTTGCCCGGGTATCCGAAAAAACGGATACAATATACAACCATTGCCTGATGGCGATTGACCGTGCCAGTCAATTTGGAGTTAACGGACTTCCTCTGATGGGCGGAGGCGACTGGAATGACGGCATGAACCGGGTCGGGATTGAAGGAAAAGGGGAGAGTGTCTGGCTGGGATGGTTCCTATACGCAGTCATAAAAAAATTCCTGCCTTTGTGCCTTCTTATGAAAGATCAGGAAAGATACGATCAATTGAATGGTATTGCTGAACTTCTCCGGACACAAATCGAAAAAAATGCATGGGACGGAAACTGGTATTTACGGGGTTTCTTTGATAATGGAAACCTGTTGGGATCCCATGCGAATGAGGAGTGCCAGATTGATTCAGTCAGCCAGTCATGGGCTGTCCTGTCCGGCGCTGCTGATCCGGCCCGTGCCCTCCTGGCACTGGATTCTGCCAAGCAATACCTGGTTCATCAGAATGACGGCGTTATTCAGCTTCTTACACCGCCCTTCAACAAATCAATGCCTGACCCCGGTTATATTAAAGGATACTTTCCGGGCATACGCGAAAACGGTGGGCAATACACACATGCCGCCATTTGGCTTGCCATGGCAAACGCAGTAGCCCGAAGGGGAGCAGATGCGTATGAACTTTTCAATATGCTGAATCCAATACTTGAAACATCGACTGTCAAAGATGTTGCAAGATATGAAAAAGAACCGTATGTAATGAGCGCTGATATTTATATGGGAGGCCAGCTCACCGGGAAAGCCGGCTGGAGCTGGTATACCGGTTCGGCCGGCTGGATGTACCAGTCACTGCTTCATACACTGCTTGGGGTATCACGCCGTCAGGACAGACTTTTCATCAATCCGGCTTTCCCTGCAGTGTATACTGCATGGCAGGTCGACTACCGTTACGGTACAGCACTTTACCGGATAAAGGTGGAAAATGATTCCGGAAATGGTATTGCCATAGAATCTTTGACTATTGACGGAATACTCGAAAAAGGTAATAGCTTTATCATGCACGATGATTCGAATGTACATACAGTTGTGGTAAAACTGACACCGCAGAATATTGATTAGCAGCATGGCTGACGAATCCATTTAATTCGATCAGTCATAGAAATCCATAATATATACAGACACAAGACTGACATTGGAATTCTGCAAATCCAGATATGCCTGTTTAAGCGTTTCATAATTGTACCGTCCGCCTGCATAACTTTTTCAGATTAGCATATCCCGACCTTTGGGTCCTGTGTTAAAAGGGGATCCTTCAAAAACCGAAAAAGAAAAAACGTCCAGGATATGGTACACTGTAATGAGTAATGGAATTTTGCGGTGAACAGGATGAAGATATTTGAGGCTAAGAATTTTTCATCAATAGAGAAACAATGAAATCATTATAGGGGCGTATTATGCGTTCCTATTTTTGAGTCGGCATCGAAGCGGCGTTGAGTTGGCGTTGATTTGGCAAGCGGCAGACATTACAGTTCCGGATCATTCCAACAAACAGACCAGGCACATGCATAGATATGATACGTATCATGCCCAAAGGAGATAATTTTGTTATTTGAAAATCTTACAGTTTCCAGACCTATTCTAAAAGCTCTGCAGGAAGCGGGGTATACAGAGGCAACACCCATACAAACCGAGGCCATTATTCCTCTTCTTGAGGGAAGGGATTTACTGGGCTGCGCACAAACGGGTACAGGGAAAACGGCGGCTTTTGCCATCCCGATCCTGCAGGGGCTTTCCTATGAACAGAGAAGTACATCCGGACACAGACAAATAAAGGCATTGATACTGGCACCGACCAGGGAACTTGCCATTCAGATTAACGAGAGTTTTGAAGCCTACGGAAAGCATCTGGGTTTGCGGACAATGGTGATTTTCGGCGGTGTGTCGCAGAATCCCCAGACAAAGGAACTGGCAGCCGGAGTCGATATTCTGGTAGCAACACCGGGCCGCCTTCTGGACCTTATTAATCAGAAATTCATACACCTGAATACCGTTAAGTACTTTGTACTCGATGAGGCCGACAGGATGCTTGATATGGGCATGATCCACGACGTCAGAAGAATTATTGCCTACCTGCCCAAAGAAAGACAGACAATGTTTTTTTCTGCGACAATGCCGGCGGAGATCGCAAAATTATCCGGTTCTATTTTGAAGAATCCGGTTAAAGTGGAAATAACTCCTGTATCATCTACGGTTGATATAATAGATCAGAAAATATATTTTGTGAATAAGATTAACAAGATAAACCTTTTGATACATATACTGAATACAACTGTCATTGATTCCGCTCTTGTATTTTCCAGGACAAAGCACGGTGCTGACAAAATAGTCAAATCACTGGAAAAAGCAGGATTCCTGGCACAGGCCATTCATGGAAACAAATCGCAGAATGCAAGGCAACTGGCACTAAGTAATTTCAAATCGAGAAAAACGAGGATCCTGGTTGCAACGGATATTGCTGCCAGGGGAATAGATGTCGAAGAATTGTCACATGTTATCATTTTCGATTTGCCGGAAGTGCCGGAGACCTATGTACATAGAATCGGCCGGACAGGCCGGGCAGGCCTTGGAGGGAAAGCCATTTCTTTCTGCGACCAGGAAGAGAAAAGCTTACTTCGCGATATTCAGAAGCTGATTTCAAAATCGATACCGGTTGTCGAAGATCATCCCTATCCGCTTGAGGCAATGCCATATGAGTCTGCATCTGCTTCGATCACTCCAGTCACCAAACCTGCGAGATCCTCCGGCAGGCCACAGCAGTCCGGCAGGCCACAGCAGTCCGGCAGACCACAGCAGTCCGGCAGACAGTCACAGCCGTCAACCGGCAGGAATGTCCGGACGATGGAAATCCCTGATGCAAACCGGAGAGGCAAGATTGATCCGGACCAGTATACAAAACCGGCTGCTTCAAAGGCATGGAGAAGATAACCTGACTAAAGAAAATATACCAGCCGCAGAAATAAAGACCCGTGCAGCCTCAAAGCTGTACGGGTCTTATGGTTACATGTCAATATGCTTGAAAACAAAGGACATCAAAGGTATCATTAATAATCAGGCAATCATTCAAAAAGCATGTCGGCCATGCGAAGGATTTCCTGATGTCTTTTCTCCGTAATGGAGAAGTCGACGTAGAAACTTTGGTTAACAGAATCCTCGATTACGAAATCACCCGTTCGGGCAAAAACCGGGAGTCTGCAACGGCTGATTTTCATCGAAGTTCTATCACACTGTTCGATGTCAGCCATACCATCTTCGAACCGGGTAATAAATCCGCTTATCATAAAAATCCTCCTCTCAACACGATGCTTCTTCTTTAGTATTATTTTTGAGTATACATTGGAGAGACGGTGACTTTGTGATGAAAATGTAAATAAATCGCAGGAAATTTTGTTTTTGCCGGCCAAAATACGCTCACGCAGCCATGAAATAACAGGAGAAAACCATGAAAATAATCATCACCGCACTCTTTGGACTGGAATCGCTTGTCAGTGAAGACCTTGTATCGATCGGGTACGGGAAGGAACATATTACTGTGTCCGACGGCCTGATCTCATTGGAGGTAGATGACAGCATACTTGCAGAAGCCGTTGCAAAAGTGAACTTGTGGGTACGTACCGGTGAAAGAGTTTTTGTTGAACTTGCAAACTTCCCCGCCCGGACATTTGACGAACTTTTTGACGGTATCTCACGTATCAGCTGGGCGGATTATATTCCGCGGGACTTTGCTTTTCATATAAATGGATACTCCCGGAAATCCGAGCTTTTCGGAATATCTGCATGCCAGTCAATCTGTAAAAAAGCCATTGTAAAAAAACTTCTTTCCTCGAATAAAATGCTCTCCACGGATACACTCATCGAGGACGAAAGAAAAGGCCTCCTGAAGATCCAGTTCGGCATTGTGGCCGATCAGGTCAGCGTCATGGTCGATACATCAGGGGAGGGGCTGCATAAACGCGGATACCGTCCGCTGTCGAACATTGCCCCCATTAAGGAGACCCTTGCAGCCGGCTTGGTTCGACTGTCACGTTACAGGCCATTCGGTGCTGAGGCGCTCGTAGACCCGTTCTGCGGCTCAGGAACCATAGTAATAGAAGCTGCTTTAGCCGCATTTAATATCGCACCCGGATTAAACCGCCCTTTTGCAGCTGAAAACTGGCCGGTTATCGGAAAAAGGGCTTTTGTAACGGCACGTGAAGAAGCCAAGCAAATGCAGGATCAGGACATTCCGGAGGATCTCTATTTCTTCGGGTCGGACCTGGACAGTGCAGCGGTTGAAACATCTATGCGCAATGCCCGTTCCGCAGGTGTTGACCGTGTTGTACAATTCCGGCAGAAGAATGCCTTTGACCAGACGCCTGAGGCGCTAAGGGACTGGACCGGACTCGCACGGCAGCTTATTCTCTGCAACCCTCCTTACGGTGAGCGGCTTTTAACGCAGGAGGAAGCCCAGGAAATATATAAAGGTATTGCCGAGACGTATCTGGACGAGGAAGGAAACTGCAGAAAAGGAATAAGGCTTTCTGTAATTTCCCCGGATGATACATTTGAAAGAGCGGTGGGAAGACCTGCTGATAAACGGCGAAAATTGTATAACGGAAATATCCGGTGCCAGATGTATCATTATTACAAACTCGGAAGAAACGAAAATTAAATATTAATCATGATATATTAATATTTATAAAGTGTGTCCACCTCTGGTGAACAAACAAAAGAACATTTATTCATGCAGTGCCCCGAAATCCCGTGTTTGCAAGGGGGACAGGGATTAACAAAAAAGTAAAGCGTTTTTAATAAATCCATTACATAAATTATACACCGCCTGTTTGCAAGCCTTTCACGAAGCGAAGTCCCGAAAAGCGTTGTCCTGTAGTTATGCACAGACTTATCCCCACAATCCACAGGGTTAAGAGGTGGAAAACTTGATTCGGATTCATTCGGAATCATTTTGCATTCCTTAGAATACTACTGCATGACTCATAAGCGTCTGGTATAATAATGAAAAACGAATGTGAAAAGAGGTCTTGAAAATGTCCGGTGTATATGAAAGTGCCCGAGCTGGAAGAAATGCATCCTTTATCATGGCCGGCCTGTCCGCTTCAGATAAAGACGCGGCTCTCCAAGCTATAGCGAAGGCTCTCCTTGCCAATTCATCCGCAATAGTGGAAGCAAACAAAGAGGATCTGGCCGAAGCGGAGAGAACGGGGCTTGCCATGCCCCTTCGCAAACGCCTGCTGTTTGATGAGGGCAAAATCCAATCTGTTGTCGAGGGAATCGACAGCCTTATATCCCTGCCGGATCCTGTGGGAAGGCAGCTGCTGGGTACGCAGATGGATGAAGGTCTTTCGCTGTATCGTGTATCCTGCCCGATAGGAGTGATCGGAATCATATTTGAGTCACGTCCTGACGCCCTTGTACAGATTGCATCCCTCTGCCTGAAAGCCGGAAATTCAGTCCTGTTAAAGGGCGGCTCCGAGGCAGTCCATACCAATCGTATACTTGCCGAAGTGATTGAAGCGTCTTCGGTGGAAGCCGGTATGCCCAGGGGATGGATATCCCTTTTGGAATCAAGGAGTGACGTCGAAGAGATGCTCAAGCTTGATGAATATGTTGATCTGATTATTCCCCGCGGATCCAATGCCTTTGTACAGTACATCATGCAGCATTCGAGCATTCCTGTTCTGGGGCATGCGGATGGTGTCTGCCACGTATATGTCCATGAAAAGGCAGATCCGGAAATGGCCGTCCGCCTTGTTGTCGACAGCAAGACGCAATATGTTGCCGTCTGCAATGCTGCTGAGACTCTCCTTATAGATGAATCCATTGCAGCGGATCTTTTGCCGGTGCTTGCCAAAGCACTTGAAGCAAAGCATGTCATTCTGCACGGTGACGACAGGGCCTCTTCGATATGGCCTATGAAACCGGTTGATCAGTGGCATCATGAATATCTTGATTATGAGATGTCCGTACGGGTAGTTTCAGGTGAGCCGGAAGCGATTTCGCATATTAATAAATATGGATCAAGGCATACGGACGCAATCATTACGGAAGATGAAGAGACAGCCCTGCGTTTTATGCAGGCAGTGGATTCCGGAAGTGTAATGTGGAACTGTTCAACAAGGTTCTCGGACGGATTCAAATACGGCTTCGGCGCCGAAGTGGGCATCAGCACATCGAAAATCCATGCACGCGGTCCGGTTGGCCTTGAGGGCCTTGTTACCTATAAATATAAAGTTTTTGGAAAGGGACAGATTGTGGAGGATTATGCTTCCGGGAAACAGCATTTTACACACAAACCTATTCCACTCCCAGGCGAGAAATGATATCATACCCGAAGAAAACAAAGGGAGGCGACAAGTCTTGGTTATAGCAATTTCTTCCGATCATGCAGGTTATGACCTTCGTAGAAGAATTATGGAACACTTATCCGTACAGGGACATACTTTTCTCGAACACGGTGCTGTAAGCAGTGATGTTGCTGAAAGCTATGTTTCAGCAGGACAGGGCGCTGCACAGGATGTTGCGGCAGGCAGAGCCGACAAAGGTATTGTTATCTGCGGTACCGGAATCGGCATTTCGATTACATGCAATAAGCATCGCGGCATTCGCTGCGCTTTATGTACGGATGAATTTATGGCTCGCATGTCACGGCAGCATAATGATGCCAATATGCTGGCTCTTGGGGCTCGTGTTGTTGGATTTGGACTGGCATTGTCAATTGTTGACAGTTTTTTGGCAGAACCTTTTGAATCCGGCGGGCGCCATCAGGTTCGTGTAAACGAAATAACTTCACAGGAAGATCTGTATTTTAAAGCTCCGTAACGAAGGGGCTTTTTTATTGGCCTGAAAAGAAATACAATAGCAAAAGAATATACAAATGCAGGAGGAATGCACTATGGAACCGAATGTTTTTATTTTTGACCATCCTTTGATTCAGCACAAAATTTCTCTTCTCAGAGATAAGCGCACGACGACAAAGGAATTCCGCGAACTCGTCGGTGAACTGGCAATGCTGATGGCATATGAAGTTACCAGGGACCTGCCGCTCAAGGAAGTTGAAATAGAGACGCCTATTGCCATAGCAAAGACCAAAGTCCTTGCCGGTAAAAAGCTTGCGATCGTACCGATTCTTCGTGCAGGATTAGGTATGGTAGACGGTATGCTGAACCTTATTCCCATGGCAAAAGTCGGACACATCGGACTCTACCGTGATCCGAAGACTCTTGAGCCAGTGGAATACTATTGTAAGCTTCCCGATGATGCCGCTGAAAGAGAGATCATCATCCTCGATCCGATGCTTGCAACCGGAGGCTCTGCTTCTGCAGCCGTTACATTCCTTAAGAACAGAGGAATTACACAAATAAAATTTATGTGCCTGATTGCAGCACCTGAGGGTATTGCAAGACTTTCGCACGACCATCCGGACGTTCCGATTTTTTGTGCGGCAAAGGATCCTAAACTGAATGATCATGCCTACATTGTTCCAGGCCTCGGTGATGCCGGTGACCGTCTCTTTGGTACAAAATGACTGAAAGTTCAACAATAAGCATCATGATTGCTGTAAGTTTGTGCATCTGGTCAAAGGTCTTACATTTGCAGACATTCATAATTAGGCGTAAAATGCCATTAAAGATGACGTGACGATGAGGTCCGGATTTTGTCCGGGCTTCATCTGTTTAAATGAAAGTGAGACGGTATGGGCACTGTGGTTTTTCTTGCAAGTTCAAATTGGTTTGTTCAATTTCTGATATCTTTCAAAGACCAACTTATTGGGTCGTTCAAAATTGGAAATATCGGTGCTGAGATAAGCAAAGCCATTTTGCCGAAAAAGCAGTACCTTATTGTCGGCAACAGAAGCTTCCTTCTCACGGATGCTGTGATTGTAACATGGATAGCAATTACGATATTCTGCATTCTCTGGATTTGGATAGCTGCAAAAAGGGAACGCGTACCGAAAGGCCGCCAGCTTATTTCAGAGTCTGTAGTTGACCTGCTTCTGACATTATGCAAAAGCAATGGTATGAATCAAAAACAGGCGGAAACAGTTACCCCCTTTATCGGCACCATAGGTTTCTTTTTGATTTCCTGTAACCTTGTATCGGCATTCAAGCTTCCTCCGCCTGCTAAAAACATCGCTTTCCCTGTTGCACTTGCCCTCACGACAATGTGTTATGTAATTATTACAGGTATTCGATTTGTAGGTGTAAAAGGTTTTTGGGCATCACTTTTGGATCCGATGCCTGCCATGCTCCCATTTAAGATTCTTGACTATATTATCAAACCAATGTCGCTTTCCCTTCGATTGTTCGGTAATATATTCGGAGCGTTTATCCTCATGGAATTCATTTCTATTATTATTCCAGTTGCTGTTCCCGGCATATTGGGTCTGTGGTTTGACATTATTGACGGTATTTTGCAGGCCGTTATTTTCACCTACCTGACAACTACGTACATCGGGGAAATCGTTGAGGGAGCTGAGGTTGCTCTTGAAAAAAGAAATGAGCGCGACAAGAAAAAACTCACCGTCTAGTCAGACAGACCCAATAAAATACATGCTTTGTATTTCTATCAAATTGAATTTTCACATCCGGGTTACGCATTAGGAGGAAGAAAGTATGACATTATTAACATCACTTGCAATGACACTCAGCGGAGCAGCTGCTGCATCTACAATCAGTACAAAAGGACTTGCAGGCGTCGGCGCCGGTCTGGCCATAGGCTTAGGAGCCTGCGGAGCAGCAATCGGTATAGGTATTGCCGCCGGAAAAGCACTGGAATCTGCTGCCCGTCAGCCGGAAATATACGGCAAACTGCAGACGATGCTCCTTACTTCGATAGTATTCATGGAGTCCATCGCCATTTATGCTCTTGTTGTAAGTCTTCTGCTGATCTTTACATTTTAGTACGAAAATTTACAATACCAATTTGATTCATAGAACCTGAAGCCAAACACAAAGAGGTGACAGATCATGATTTTTGCCAGTACTGTTTTTGCGATTCCCGTTATTCAGGGTACAAGTCAGCTGATAATGCTGCTCAACTCAAGCGCAACACCTACGCCAACTACATCACCCGTAGAGGTGGTATCCGGCTTGCTTACGCCGGATGAGTTTGCAGGGTATGCTGTAACGGCTGTACTTACGATTGTCAATTTATTCATTGCATATATAGTACTGAAACATTTCGTATTCAAACCAATCATTAAATTGCTGAATAAGCGCCGCGAGGCAGTACTTAGCGAACTTGAAGACGCCGCAAATAAGACAGCATCCGCACAGGCGCTGATGGCAGATGCCGCAAAGAGAATTGAAAATTCGAAAAACGATGCATCGACAATCATGTCCGACGCAAGGGTTCAGGCGGACAAACAGGGACGCACTATTGTAACTGCTGCACACACCGAAGCAAGTACAATTGTTGACCGAGCGACCGAGGATGCCAAGCGCATGCATAATGCGATGCTCGATCAGATGAGGGACGAAGTGGCGGATCTTGCAATCGCCATAGCTACCAAGGTTGTTGGCTCAATTATTGACGATACTCACCAGAAAGATATGAGTGACCGCATTATGGATGAGACATTAAAGGCAGAGGTGAAAAAGATTGAGTGACAACAAGACATTTCGTATTATCCGAATTGTTACTGCATCAGAGATGACGCCTGAGAAGGCGGAAATGATTGCACAGAAATTTTCTGAGCATTTTCATATTTCTGATTATTCAGTGATTCAAGAGACAGAAAGCGGACTCATCGGAGGCTTTGTCATATATGCGGCCGGGTATCGCTATGACTATAGTGTCAAAGGTCAGCTTGCAAGAATTGCCAAACAGCTAAAAACGACTCGTGCTATTTCGACAAATCTTGACGGACTGGAACCCAGTGAGAAAGAATCGGACCTGATTAAGAAATCCATTGATATGGCACTAAACGCATTCGATGAACAGCCAATGGCACTGCAGGGTCAGGACCTTTTGTGGGACGGTGAGGGTGCCGGTGTAATCATGCCGGAGACCGACACGCCGAGAAGACTCGTCGACCAGCTCAGGGAGCAGATGGCTAACTCTTTTATGGAGAGTACTACCGTTGAGGAAATTGGACAGGTCTTAAGTATCAGCGACGGTGTTGCATGGGTAAAAGGTATAGAGCACTGTATGAGCAGTGAATTAATCATGTTCACTCCGACAACATACGGAATTGCGATGAATCTGGAAAAGGATAAGGTAGGTATTGTACTACTTGGTGAATCGGAAGATGTTGTTGAAGGTACAATGTGTAAACGCACCGGTAAAACAGTCAGCGTTCCCGTTGGTACTGATTTGCTGGGCCGTGTTATAGATCCTCTTGGAAACCCGATAGATGGCAAAGGTGTATTACATACTACGTCATACAGAGCAATAGAATCTGCGGCCCCGGGCATTATTGACCGTTCACCGGTTAATGAATCGCTGCTGACAGGAATTACTGCCATTGATGCGATGACGCCAATCGGAAAAGGTCAGCGGGAATTGATAATCGGAGATCGACAGACTGGTAAAACTGCTATCGTCATTGATACGATTATCAACCAAAAAGGCAAAAATGTAATTTGTGTATATGTTGCAATTGGGCAGAAAATGTCGACAATCGTTCAAGTTGTAAATACGCTGGAGAAATACGACGCATTATCTTATACCGTAATTGTTGCCGCGAGTGCAAGCCATACAGCATCCCTGCAATATATTGCGCCTTATTCAGGCTGCGCAATTGCAGAAAGTTTTATGTATGACAATAAGGATGATGTCCTGATTGTGTATGACGATCTAACAAAACATGCACAGGCATACCGTGCCATATCACTTTTACTGCGTCGTCCGCCGGGTCGTGAAGCATATCCCGGCGATGTATTCTATTTGCATTCACGACTTCTTGAACGTGCTGCCAAACTGGATATTACAAAAGGCGGCGGATCTATGACTGCGCTTCCGATTATTGAGACACTTGGCGGTGATATCTCGGCGTATATACCAACCAATGCTATTTCAATCACCGATGGGCAGATTTATCTGGCATCAGAACTGTTTTTCTCCGGTCAGCGCCCGGCTATCAATGTAGGACTTTCCGTATCTCGTGTAGGCGGTTCGGCTCAGACAAAAGCAATGAAAAAAGTCGCAGGTCCTTTGCGTATTAACCTTGCCCAGGCAAGAGAGATGGCTTCCTTTGCGCAGTTCGGATCGGATTTGGACGAGAATACGCAAATGCAGCTAAAACGAGGAATGGTACTCAACGAGATACTCAAACAGCCGCAGTATGCACCTGCTCCGATGGAGGAACAGGTCGTCATTTTGTATCTGGCCAATAACGGCAAGTTGACATTCCTTGATAAGGAGGATGTAAGCGAGTATGCAGAGAGCTTCATGCAGAATATGAGGATTATGCATGAGGATATTTTAGAGGTAATTGCAGAATCAAAAGAATTTACACCGGAAACGCAGGCAATTATTGATGGATTTGAACAGCAGTTCCATTCATCCTACCTGATTGAGCATCCGGAATACGGCAAAACGGAGTAATCTGAAATGGAACAACTATACGACATCAAGAAACGAATACGCAGTATCGGTGAAATTCAGCAGATGACACGCGCCATGAAGCTTGTCAGTGCTGCGAAAATGCGTAAATCCAAGACGCAGCTTGACAGAGTTTTTCCTTTCTTTTCCCTTTGTGCAGAAAGTATGCTTGAAATACAGCGAAGCAACAAAGATATTGAGAATCCTTACTTTCAACTCAGAAAAAAGCGCCCTGGCGAAACATGGAAAATCGGTTACTTTATTCTTACAGGTGATCAGGGTCTTGCCGGGGCATACAACCATAATGTAATTCGTATTGCAGAAGAATATATTAGCGAAAAGATTCTTGATAATGTCAACAAAGGATTGAAAACTGAATCAACTTTATATGTTTTCGGCAGTGTCGGCCGTGAGAAACTAAAGCATGACGGATACCCTGTTGACAGTGAATTTTCCTTCCCGATTTCCGAACCGACATATTACGAAGCAAGAAATGTGGCAGATACCATTCGGAAAAAATACATTGAGGGAGATCTGGATCTGGTTTATCTGATATATACAAAAATGGAATCGGTTATGAATATGAAGCCGATAATCCAGCGTGTCATACCGGTGAATATTAAGGCGCTGGAAACCATACTTCCTGAAGGAACCAGCGATGCAGGTATGGCTCTCGAAAAGGGAGCGCACCTTACGTATCATCCCAATGCAGATGCCGTGTTTTCATTCCTGATAGATACATACCTGAATGCGATGCTTTATGGTGCACTCGTAGAAGCATATGCAAGTGAGCAGACCGCACGAATGACGGCTATGGATAATGCGACAAATAGTGCTGATGATATGCTGCTGGACCTGACACTCAAAAGCAATCGTGCCCGTCAGGCGCGTATTACAAACGAATTGATTGAAATTGTAAATGGAGCAAACCAGATTCAGCACTGAAGCAGAAAAAGGGTTGGATCGAAAGGCGGAATAATATGGCACTTGGATATGTTATAGAAATAATCGGACCTGTTGTTGACTGCCAGTTTCCAGATAATGAAATACCTCGAATTAATGATGCTGTCAAAATAAAGTTTGGAGACGGTTGGATTATCGCCGAAGTACTTCAGCAACGCGGAGCCGGAACTGTGAGATGTGTTTCATTTGAACCGACGGAAGGTCTTTCGCGCGGGGCAGAGGTTGAATCGACGGACTCACAAGTTAAAGTACCGGTTGGCGAACGTATTACCGGACGGCTCTTCAATGCACTTGGACAACCGATTGATGGGCGCGGTCCTGCTGATTCAGATGATATGTGGCCAATTCACAGAGCAGCCCCATCATTTACCGACCAATATCCATCGGAGACCATGCTGGAAACAGGAATTAAAGTTATTGATCTTCTGGTACCTTTTTCGCGTGGCGGTAAAGTTGGCCTCTTTGGAGGGGCAGGTGTAGGTAAAACAGTCCTTATTCTTGAACTCATACGTAACATAGCATCGGAGCATGGCGGATTGTCTGTCTTTGCCGGAGTTGGGGAGCGTTCCCGTGAAGGAAATGATCTCTGGAACGAAATGAAAGAATCCGGAGTAATAGATAAGACGGTTATGGTTTTTGGACAAATGAACGAAACATCCGGCGCCCGAATGCGGGCACCACTTACTGCTCTTACCATGGCAGAGTATTTTCGGGATTCAATGCACAAAGACGTTCTTCTATTTATAGATAATATTTATCGTTTTGTCCAGGCTGGATCCGAAGTGTCGGCTCTTCTTGGCCGAATTCCCTCAGCCGTTGGTTACCAGCCTACTCTTGCCAATGAGGTCGGTTTACTGGAGGAGCGGAT
>Ga0209123_1000979_pt1 | contig 31415 bp, 25 predicted proteins | sample BarGraIncu00431A_FD_184500 | JGI IMG/M metagenome (GOLD analysis project Ga0209123, IMG submission 184500) | Arctic peat soil microbial communities from Barrow, Alaska, USA - Barrow Graham LP Incubations 004-31A (SPAdes) (version 2) | ecosystem: Environmental > Terrestrial > Soil > Wetlands >... | reverse complement strand
CATTTGAGTACCTCCACTGATAATTATAAATTAGGGATAAAAGTTCGAACTATTTATACCCTGTATTTTATCAGTAGGTGCTCTTTTTTTCAAACCTCATATTAATTCATAACAGGAATGCTCCATTTTTTATTTAGGGATATCAAAGATACCCCTAAATAAACTTTAACCTTTATTGTTTTAGTAATGTATCCGCTCTTTTTTTAGCTGACTGCATTGCCTGCTTCGCGGTTTTCTGTTGTGTAAGTACTGCCTCGCACTCCTCATTAAATACTTTTGATAGCTCAGCACTCTTATTGGTTATAGTTGGAACTCCGTAATTAGTATAGGATTTAACCATTATAGTTTCAAAGGATTTTGAATCTAATAATTTTTCAGCGCCTTGAGTTGATGCCTTAAGAACAGCTGCTTTATCAACATTTTTACTTGCTGGAACTCTTCCGTACTTAGCCATAGGTAAAGAACCTTTTTCACTATACCATTTAATAAAATCCCAAGCTTCTTGAGTGTATTTTGATTTAGGATTTATACTTAAAAGATCTCCTAATCCTCCAACTGTATATTTAGCTGGTTCCTTATCTACAGTTGGAAATGGTGCATATGCGGTCATAAAAGTATGCGGAAACTTTACAGTATCTTTTATAGATCTTGTACTCCATACTCCTAAACTCATTGCTGCTTTTCCACTTAAAAACAAACCTTCTATTGTTAATTTTTGAGTAGCAGTGTCTATATGAGATACTGCTGATTTATCCACATTCATCATATCTGAAGTTAATTGTAGATTTTTTTCAAAGGCAATATTATCAAAATTTGATTCTTTTCCGCCAGCTTTATAATATGGGTCTCCACCTAAGGAAGAACCTATAAAACTTGCTGCATAGTTTGCTTGCTGAACTGTGTTAAAAAACATACCATAGGTTTTATCTTGACCTTCACCTTTTGTAAGTTTTTTAGCAATTGCTCTAAACTCATCATAAGTCCAGCTTGTTGGAACCGCTAACCCAGCCGCATCAAACATATCTTTATTTATCAATATACCACTATTAGTTAATGTCTCAGGTACCGCATATGTCTTACCATTTATATTGTAATTTTTTATTGCATCACCAAAGTTTTTAACCATATCAAATTTATCTTTATCAATAAAGCTTGTTAAATCCATTGCCATTTTTCCAGTAGCTCTTTTACTAAGAGTATCCATGCCATAACTCATATAAAGATCTAAGTCACCGCCTGAGAGTAGTCCAGTATCTAGCTTTAAGTTTCCTTGGCCATCATTTACAAACCTTGTATATTCCACTTGAATTCCCTTATCCTTAAATTCCTTATTAAAATTATCCACAACCTCTTGAGGACCATACTCGGATGGAACTCCGCCCCATAGTTTAAGTGTAACAGTTTCTTTTTTTGTAGCATCTTGACTTTTAACCTGTGACTTAGAACCACAGCCTGCAAATAAAGATACAGACATTGCCACTGTTACTATCACTGCTATTAACTTTGTTTTTTTCATATTATTTTCCCCCTTGTATGTTTGATTACGTTTACAATGTTATTATATAATTCTTTTTTGCGTAATAAAATAAACTAAACTGTTAACTTGTTCACAAATTATTTAAATTTCAGAAAAAAATATTCATGATGATTAAATATATTTAACTATCATGAACTTTCTTATATTATTATTTGATTTTATTATATTATTATTTGATTTTATTGTACTTTAATTGATTTCTTATAATCACTTGGAGATAATCCCGATATTTTTTTAAAAAGCATCGTAAAATATGTAGCATTTTGAAAGCCTAACTTATCACTTACTTCATATATTTTATAGTTGTTGAGTGAAATTAATTCTTTTGCTTTTTCAATTTTTTCATTATTTACATAATCTATAAAACTTATGCCAACATCTTTTTTGAAAATATGTGAAAAGTAACTTTCACTCATATTGACATAATTAGCTGCGGTAGGTATATCAATGGCTTTATCCAAATTATTTGTAATATAATACTTTATTTTAATAATTTCTTCTCTGTATTTCCCAAGGTTTTTTTTATGTAAAACCTGAATAAATTTAGTTATAAATAAGTTCATCCAAACTAAAATATCATCTATAGAATCATATTTCAAAATTATTTCCTGAGGTTCTAAGCTAAAATTTTCAATATTAATTAAATAAATATCAATACCATTTCTGTTAGCAATATTATTTAAAAAGTACAAAAGTTGATTGATTTTATTTCTTATCTTAAATTCAGGCAAGTTTTTAAAATATTTTAACTTAGTAATATATTCACTAATATATTGGTTACATAGCTCATGATTTGATTTTTCTATTGACTCAATTATAATTTTAGAATAATCATTTAAATCAGGTAATAACCTATCATTTCCATTAATATCTTCTTTCCCTAAAGAAACCAAGCACTTACCACTGCCACAGTAAAATCTAAGATTACATGCTTTCTCTGCCTCAAAAACTGCAATTTTAAATTCCCTAATTCCTTTATGCTTGGTACTTAATCCACCAGATACACCTATGCCTAAATACCTATGAAGATAATCTTTAATTTTTATAAATGCTTCCATAACTTCCTTTTCAATAAATGCGCTTTTTTTTAAATTGAAAATTATACCTATATCTCCTTCACCATAATTAAAAATCTCAAAGTTTGGAAATATTTGTAGTATCTCAGAAATCATATTGCCAATTGCTGAATTCAAGATGTCTTTTTCTTTGATTTTGTCATTATAATTTAGTTCATATATATTATTAATCTTAATAATTAAAACAGAATATTTTTCTTCTATACTAACTTTCATATTCAATGCCATAAGTTCATTACAGAATTCCTTTTCATTAAAATAGCTTTGTTCTATAGCTATTTTAATTTTTTTATCTTTTATGATGGCAAGATTTTCACTAAACATGGTATCATAAATATTTTTATTTTTATTCTTTTTAATATCTTCATCAATCTGATTCTTTAGCACTTCTAATGTAGTAAGTAACTCCTCTGAAGTTACAGTTAACTTAAATATATAATCATTTGCCCCGAGCCTCATAGCTTCTTTAACATTTTGAAAATCATTATAGCAACTAAGCACTATGATCTTTATATTTGGATAATCCTTTTTAACAACAGTAATTAGTTCAAATCCATTCATCTTTTTCATAATTAAGTCAACAAATATTATGTGAGGTTCCTGCTCCTGTATTTTGGCCAAAGCTTCAATCCCATTACAAGCTTCCCCTATAATCGTATATCCTTTATCTTCCCAATTCAACATAGATTTAATACCAACTCTTACCAACACTTCATCATCAACTATTAGTATTTTATACATTAGCATTCTCCTCTCCATAGATAACTGGCAGAACTAATCTAACCTGAGTTCCATTATTAAATAAACTCTGTACTTCCAGTCCATATTCTTGTCCACATGCTATCTTTAACATATCATGGATAGTTTTTATACCCAGCCCTGTTACTTTGCTATCATTACTTATCTTTTCATCTTTTTCCTGAAAAATTTTTTTTATTTCACTCTCAGTCATTCCAATGCCATTATCTACAACTGAAAGTATTAAGTTGCTATCTTCAATTTTACCCTTAATAGTTATACAACCAACCCCATCACGATCTTCAAAAGCATGTATAATGGAATTTTCAACAATAGGCTGTAATATAAATTTTATTATTTTAAGTTCCATTAAGCTATCCTCAATCTCATACTTAACCTGATAGCTACTTCCATAACGATTGTTTTGTATAAAAACATAACTTCTTATGTTCTCCATTTCATCCTTTAAAGGTATCATTTCTCCACCTTTCTTCATACTGTATTTCAATATATTGCCTAAGGCATCTACTGTTTCAACAATATTATCAGCTTTCCTTATTAAAGCCATCCACCTTATTGTATTCAAAGTATTAAATAGGAAATGAGGATTTAATTGAGCTCGTAGCGATTCATACCTATATATTTCTTTGATTTTATGCTCACTTTCAAGCTTCTCAAACAGCTCCTTAATAGATTTTGCCATTTTATAAAATGCCTTATTTAAATATCCAATTTCATCCTTTCTTTTCAAGTTTACGAGGTTAAAATTGCTATTTAAGTCAAAATCACACATAATCTTTTCTAGTTTTTTGATAGGATAAAAAATTTTAACTGTAACATATATTGTAGCTAAAAAAAGAAATATTGCCGCCACTGTAAAAAAGACAGTAATTTTCGAAGAAAATACTTTTAACTGACTATCTATTTTTTCATAGGAACTAATTATTGTTATTTTCCACTCTTTATTAATAGCTGTCCATTCACTATTTTTTATCTTGTAAGAATTGACCAAAAACTTCTCATTGTTAATGTTTATCAACCTATAATCTAAATTCTGTGTATTATCTTCTTTTATTAATTTGCTAATACGATTAAATTTACTTATATCCCCATCACCCACATAAGTTAATATTTCTTCTTTTGATGAAGAAATTAACAGGGAACTATTTTTTTCGGGCATATATTTCTTAAATATTCTACTGAACTCTTTTTCAGAAAGACTTATTATTAAGGTCCCAATATTGTAGTTATTACTACTTTCTATACTTCTAGCTAGAGAAACGTAATTAACATTCTTTTCTTCTTTGTCGAAGGAAGCCTCAAAGTTGCTCCATACGGCATAATAATTTGATTTCAATGCTTGCTTTACCCAATCCTTATCAAGGATAAATCCATAATTATTAAAGTTAAGCGACCAATTTGAATACACTTGCCCTTTATTATCAAAAAAAGTTATCTTAACATTTTCACTAGGCAAATCGTTATAAAGCATAACATCATTAAAAACTTTAGTAATTATTTTATTTCTTTGATAATAATCAGCATTTTCATTTTCTAAGACACTTTGCATATAACTATTATTGATTATTAGATTTGAGATTTTCGCAATATTATCAAAAGTAGTATTAAAATCATTTTTAAATTGAGTTATGTTTTTTATGTTGTTTTTGCTCATTTCCTCAATTATTATATTTTCATATATTTTATAACTATAAAAAAAACCTATAGCAACCGGAATTATGATAAATATAATTAAACCCATAAATATACTTAGTGCCATGCTATGCGATGGTTTAATTCCATTAAATTTTTCACTAGTTTTCATGATATTATTTTCCTTTCATTTTCAACTATTCTTGTAATTGAATTGATATAATGCCATTATAGGTTAAAAGGAGATGATAAACAATGGACAAGCATGCTGTTAATAACCTACTTATAAAGATTAATAATAATTCCTTAGATTTTTTAGATGATTATATTAATATGATAGAAAAAAAATTCAATGTAAATATAAATGTTCACGATGTTGTTGGTATCAGTTTGTTGGCTCCTTCACTTGAAAAAGCATTTAGTACCCATAAGTATCATAATAATTGTTTTTGTAATTATGTAAAGAAAAACCACCGTTGTTTAGAGTTATGTATGTCAAATAAATCAAAGTTATGTTGTAGGTGTAAAAAAGTATCCACAGCTTTTTATGATAGCTGTTATATGGGAATAGAGGAATTAATTTATCCTGTTATGTGTGATAAAAAATTAATAGCTATTATTTGTATTGGACAATTTTTCAGTAACATGGATATCTCTAAAAAAACAATTCATAAAAATTGTTCACTTTATAATCTAAAAAAAGATGAAACCGAAAACAATTTTGTTATTACCACAAGAAGTTTAGATTTAAACTTGGAGACTCTACATTGTTATATTTCTATGCTAATTCAGCATCTGTGTTTAAGCTTTAAACTAACATTAGAAAATAAAATTAATAATAAGTCTAATACTGAAACTGATAAAGATATATTAAGTGTTCATAAAAATAATTTCATTATTAGTACCACAACTTATTTTATTAAAGAAAACTATGAAAAACCTCTCACCCTTAAGCTATTAGCCAACAATAGTTACTGCAATTCAACTTATCTTAGCCACATATTCAAAGAAAAGATGAGCACTTCCTTAACTGATTATATTAATAATGTTAGAATTCAAAACGCTAAAGAGCTAATTGATTTATCCTCTAAATCAATTACTGAAATAAGTATGAAGGTTGGTTTTAATGATTTAGGTTATTTCGGAAGGGTTTTCAAAAATGTGATTGGACTTTCTCCAAAGAAGTACAGAGAAAAAAACACCTAAATATTATCCTACTAATAACCAATTTTTTTCATAGCAGCCCTTATTATGTAACCTTATAATAGAATTAATAGTAAATATTAAAATAATAATATAAAATACGAAAGGAAGTTTCACTATGAATTATTTCATTGAACCTTCAAAAAAAATCCCAGTTAAAACAGAAATAGATGTTCTTGTAATTGGAGCTGGACCTGCGGGTTTCTCTGCAGCTGTTAATGCAGCAAGGCAAGGAGCTTCCACTATGGTAATTGACCAAGCTGGTGATGTGGGGGGAGTAGCCACCACAGGTATGATGAGCCATTGGACAGGAAATACAAAGGGTGGTTTCTACGAGGAAATATTAGATAAATCTAGTGACTTTAAGAGCAGCTCTGAGACCCTAGGTATTAACAGAGATAATAGACAAATAATTAATACTGAAAGACTAAAAACTGTAATGCTCGAGATGCTGATGGAAGCGAGCGTTAATGTGCAACTTTACACCTTTGCATGCGAAGCTATAGTAGAAAATAATTGTATTAAAGGTGTTATTGTTGAAAGTAAGTCTGGGCGTGAAGCAATATTTGCTAAAATTGTTATAGATGCCTCAGGTGATGGAGATATTGCTGCAAAAGCTGGTGCAGCTTATAATTTAGGGAGAGACTCTGATGGAAAAATGCAGCCAGCCACCATTATGTTTAAAGTAGCAGGTGTTGATTTCAATAGCGCTGTTTTCCCTGGTAGTTTTGAAGATAATATAGAAATACCAAAAGGAATGATCCAAACTTTAGGTCATGAAAATATTCCACACCCAGCTGGTCATGTGCTTCTTTATAGAAGTACACTAACTGGAGTAGTTACTTGCAATATGACAAATTGTATAGAAGTAGACGGAACAAAAGCTGAAGATTTAACCCACGCTACCTATGTGTGTAGAGGACAAATAGACATTATAGTCAAATTCTTAAGGGATTTTGTACCTGGTTATGAAAACTGTTATCTAATTACCTCCGCTTCCATTATTGGAGTTAGAGAAACAAGACATTTTATTGGAGAATATACTATTACTAAAGAAGATATTTTAGAGGCAAAAGTATTTGATGATTGGATAGTTGCAAACGCCCATTTTAATTTTGATGTTCATAATATCAGTGGAAGTGGCCTTGATAGAACAGGTGCTCAAAAGCATTTCAATCAGCCCAAAGGCTATACAATACCATATGGTTGTTTTATTCCTAAAACCATTGATAATCTATTCTTTGCTGGAAGAAATATATCTGGAACCCATTTGGCTCATTCTAACTATAGGGTTATGCCAATCTGTGTTAACATGGGACAAGCAGTTGGTATTGCAGCTGCTCTTTGTGTAAAAGAAAATGTTCTCCCACGAAAACTTGAAGTAAAAAAACTTCAGCAAATATTAAAAGATCAAGGTACTGCTCCACAATAAGCTTTATTTTTATAAGGTGGTATTATACATTTAGTATAATACCACCTTTTTTTATTGTAATGTGTACCCTTTTACTATTTATTAGTTTTACTAAGTATTCCACTTTCTTTAACATATCTAAGCTTTTCTTCCATCTGCACTGAAGAAGCTCCGTCATGACCATTAAAAGGATATACAATAATCTGTTTCAGACTCGTAATCCGATTATAGGAAGCAAAATAATATTGTGCTGGACAGGTTTCATCTTTTAAAGCAACGGATGCAAAAATATTGCATTTAATTTTATCAGCCATATTCATAGTATCAAAATAGCTCAGAGTGTCATATACTTGCTGCAACCGATTTGGATACATTTTTAAGAATTCTGTCACACTCTCAAAAGAACCATGTTGCCCCTCTATGCGTTTTTCAATATTACTATTGCTTGGTACATCAACCATTGCGATTTTGGGTCTTGTGTCTAGAGCACATACGGCCATTCCGATAGCACCTCCCTGACTGACACCATGAATGACAATTCGATTTCTATCCACTTCTTCACAACTTTCCGCAAAGTCAATTGCTTTAATACAGTCCATATATACAGCACGGTAATAGTATTCATTCTTGTCCAAAATTCCTTTTGAGGTCACATTCATTGTCATACCGCTGGAATAACAAGCACAATTCCCCGTTTCTCCGCCCTGTTCCCGGCAGTCTATAGATATTACAGCCATACCCATCATAACCCAAGCCATAAAATCCGATGGTGTACCTCTACTGCCTGTAAACCCATGATAATTAATTAAACATGGGTAATTTCTTTGTTTTAAAAATTTTGGAACAATGTACCACCCATGAATTCTTGTATCGTCAAAACCATTATAGGTAATGTCATAAACCGTTATATTTGGTGATGGGTAATCGTATATTTTCATTTCTGGTCTTAAAGGAACTTCTTTTGTTTGCTGGATAGTATCTTTCCAAAACTGGTCAAAATCTGATCTTTTGGTGAGTTGCGGCATATACTCTGATAATTCCTTAATTTTATCATCTAGAAAACTCATTTTTTTCTCCTCTCATATTAAATACTGCCCCAATCTATTATTAACTGTAAGAATTTCTTTAAGCAGACTTTGATTTCTTGAGTCGGAACCTACCATAATTTCAAATTCTCCCGGCTCAACTACATATTGTTCATCAGCATTTACAATAGTAAGATCCGAAATTGATAAATTAATACTTACGGTGTTTGTTTCTCCAGCTTTAATATAGATTCTCTTAAAGCCTTTTAATTCTTTTACAGGAGTCATAACGGAACTTACAACATCATTAATGTAAAGCTGTACAATCTCTAAGCCATCACGCTCACCCACATTAGTTACATCTACACTCACTGCTATAGTATCCTCTGCTTTACATATTGTCTTAGAAAGCTTAAGATTAGAATATTTATAACTAGTATAAGATAGTCCATAACCAAAGCTATATAAAGGATCTTCTACAGGCATGTCTGCGTATTTACCACTATGCCAGCCTGACAAATGATTGTAATATACAGGCATTTGTCCGCTATGATATGGAAAAGAGATTGTAAGCTTTCCACAAGGATTAAATTGTCCAAACAGAATCTCAGCCAATGCTTTTCCACCTAATGTTCCAGAATTAAAAGTTTCTATAACTGCATCTGCATTTTCAGTTATCCATGGAATAGATAGGGGTTTTCCATTAACTAGCACAACCACAAGAGGCTTGTTTAATTTTTTCAGTTCTTCTAAAAGCCTCTGTTGAGATCCAGGCATATCAAGAGTGGCTCTATCTTTAAACTCACCATTTAGTGCAAGGCAGTCTCCCACCACTGCAATGATTACATCTGCATCTTTGGATGCGAGAGCAGCACCTTCTATATCTATGTCTTCTTTATCCATAATATCGCAGCCCTTATGATAACTAACTTCTACATCTTTAGATGAAGCCAACTCTTGTATCCCTCGTAACATTGTATAGTATTCAAAATTAGGTACAGCATCAGGGCTCGAATTAGGATGACTGAAAAACGTCCAATCCCCGAACTGAGCTTGAATATCATCTGCATTAGGACCTATCACAGCAATTTTTTTAATATCTTTAAGTGGTAATGTGTTATTTTTATTTTCTAATAATACCATAGATTCTCTTGTGAGCTGAAGGTTAGTTTCCTCATGTTCACTGCAAGCAATAACGTCTTTGGAAACATAACCACGTCTTTTCTTACCATCAAAGAGTCCCATTGTAAATTTAATATTGAGTATTCGCTTAACAGCTTCATCAATATGTGCTTCGGAAATTTTTCCGTTTTTAACTAGCTCCAAGGCAGCTTCATAAAATTCATTAGTATTCATAATCATATCATTTCCACTTTCGATAGCTTTCCTCGAAGCATCAAGAATATCAGGAGATACTCTTTGATTATTCACAAGGCTTCCTATATTGTTCCAATCTGTAACTACAAATCCTTCAAAGCCAAGTTCATCTTTTAATAAACCTTTAAGCATTTTTTTATTAGCTGTCATAGGTGTTCCATCTATAGATTGATAGCCTGTCATGAAGGTAGCACAACCAGCTTCAACTGCCTTCTTAAAGGGTGGCAAGAATACTTCTCGAATTTTTCTTGCTGTAATTTCAGTGTCATAAGCATCTTTAGCACCGGTGCTTTCACCATAAGCCAGATAGTGTTTAGCACAAGCCAAGATACTATCAGGATCCGATAAATTTTCACCTTGATAGCCTTTAATTATTGCAGAAGCTAATACTCCTATAAGATAAGGATCTTCACCAAAGGTTTCAGCAATACGTCCCCATCTTATATCGCGTCCAATACAAAGTACAGGAGAAAAAGTCCAATGTAAGCCATCAGCTGCAACTTCTCTAGCAGTTACACGTCCAGCTTTTTCTATAAGGGAAGTGTTAAAGCTACATGACATAGCAAGCTGTGAAGGGAAGATTGTTGCACCATTAAGAAGTGCATGTCCATGTATAGCATCTATGCCGAAGATAAGAGGAATTCCAAGTCTTGTAGATAAGGCCAATTCTTGAAGATGATCCGCATTATCTCCCAGAACATGAAGAAATGAACCTGAGCATTTTTTACTAACCCACTCTTCTGCTTCAGTTGGATTCACTATGTTATAACTTATTTGCATCATCTGTCCAATTTTTTCTTCCAAAGTCATAAGTGACAGTAGGTTTAATGTCCTTTCCATAGGAGTAAGTGAAGGATTTTGGTATATATAATTCATTAGTAACACCTCTTTAATTATATTTTTTTAATATATTTATTTACAATTTAACTATTTATTACATATACTCTAGCTTCATAAGGTCTTAAAGTAATATTGCTAAAATCATTATTGCAAGATTCATAATTACTAATTAATAGGTCAGCTTTTTTGTAATTAAGTTCTTCTGTAAATTTGTACTCTACTTCTTTTTCAAAGAAATTAAGTATTACTAATAGCTTCTCACCCTTATATGTTCTAATGTAGGAAAATATATTTTCGTCCTCTTCATAAAGTAACAACAAATCACCATAAACTATTATTTCATTTTCTTTTCTTAATTTAATAAGTTTTTGATAATAGTAAAATATTGAATTTTTATCCTTCTTTGCATTTTCAACATTTATTTCCACATAGTTTGGATTTACACTAATCCATGGTGTTCCCTCAGAAAAACCTGCATTTTTCGAAGTGTCCCATTGAACTGGAGTTCTTGCATTATCTCTTCCGATAGCATAAATAGCATTCATTAATTGCTGGTTAGGTACGCCTTGCTTAATTTTCTCTTTATACATGTTGAGCACTTCAATATCCCTATATTCTGATATATCTTTAAATTTTACATTAGTCATTCCAATTTCTTCGCCCTGATATATATAGGGAGTTCCTTGCCAAGTATGAAGAAGTGTTGCAAGCATTTTAGCTGATTGTACTCTATATTCCTTATCATTACCAAAACGTGACACCATCCTTGACTGATCATGATTATTTAAGTATAGTGAATTCCATCCACTTTCCTTTAATCCCTCGTACCATTTAATCATGATTTTCTTAAAATTAGTAAGCTTCCAAGGTTTCACATCAAATTTACCTCCAGGGCCTGCATCTATTTCCATAAGTTCAAACTGAAATAACATATTTAACTCATTTCTATCCTTATTCACATAAAGCTTTGCAGCGCTTGGATCAACTCCTGGGGTTTCGCCTACAGTCATTATGTCATATTTACTTAGAACTTCTCTGTTCATTTCCTTTAAATATTCATGAACCCTTGGTCCATTAGTAGTAAATGGCAGTCCATTACCATAAAGATCACTATCTCTTTTTTTCCCCTCTGGAAACCCTGGAACCTTTGAGATTAAATTTATAACATCCATTCTAAAACCGTCTATTCCCTTGTCTAACCAAAACCTCATTAAGTCATATACTTCAGCTCTCACCTTTTCATTTTCCCAGTTCAAATCTGGTTGCTTTGTAGAAAATAGATGAAGATAATATTGCTCCGATTTTTCATCATATTTCCATGTTGAACCACTGAAAAAAGAACCCCAATTAGTCGGAGGATTTCCACCTTTTCCGTCTTTCCATATATAGTAGTCCCTATAAGGATTGTCCAACGAGCTTTTACTTTCCATAAACCACTGGTGCTCATCTGAAGTATGATTTACTACTAAGTCCATTAATAGCTTAAGTCCTCTCTTGTGCATTTCCTCTAGTAACTCTTCAAAATCCTGCTGCGAACCAAATTCCTCCATGACTTTTCTATAATCACTAATATCATAACCATTATCATCGTTTGGAGATTTATAAATTGGACATAGCCATATTATATCAACCCCAAGTTCCTTTAAATAATCTAATTTATTAATTATACCTGGTAAATCACCTATACCATCACCATTAGAATCATTAAAACTCCTAGGATATATTTGATAAACCACTCCTTCTTTCCACCAATTTTTCTGCATTTTTATATTCTCCTTTCTCGTTTTCTATACTTTATTTAAATTGACTAATTGAAAATTCAAAATTTATATTTTTTTCCTTTAGCCTATATTCCTCTAAAAGCTCTGGTCCGCAGCTATTTGAACCAATACCAGAATTTTTATAATCTATACGTACTATGGTATTATCACCTTCTATTAGCTCACTTTCGTGCATTGTTTTAGTAAGAATTTCTGATGAATAATTTGATACATTGAATTGAAACTCATTTTCTGCCCAGAATTTTAAACCACCAATGTGAAGTTGTTTACTTTTTGTGTGATTCCCATGCTCTTGAGGGACAATATATGGCACATATTCTTCTTTTGCACTGCTTTCATGCATTCCAACTTTAGTATGATGACACATGTCCATATAATTCTCTAGGAGACCCATTCCATAGTATTTAAACTTCTCATTAGTCCTGGGAAGTTCAAATTCATATCCAAGTCGTGGAAGATATACACAATTTTCTTTTACTTTCCCTTTAAATTCAACTCGAATTTCACCTTCTTTTGAAACACTAAATATGGTGTTATATCTTAAAAAGGGTGAACGTGAAATCCCAGAAAGATTGCCACTCACTAAAATTTTATTATCTTTTAATTCTGAGGAGTATACTTTAGAGAATATTCTATTGAAATTTTCCCCACTTCTGTTATCTTCAAATAATCCCCACTTATATTTTATATTTCTATCATTATCCGTTGGTGCACGCCATACAGTTAACTTTGTCATTGCTGCTAATTTTTCTTCTCCATCTATTTTAAGACTCTCAAAATTTCCATAATGCTTGTTAAATATATAGGTGAAGTTCTCACCAATTATTTTTATAGTTTCTTTCTCTTCTATAAACTTTGCTGGGACTACTAAGTCACTAATTTTTCTTTGAATTTCAACTGCTAGTGGATGCTGCTCCATGGCAACTTCATATTCACTAGTTAAGCTTACATCTAGGTAACAGCCTAATTTACAGCTATTGGGCAGATTGAAATCAAGTGTATATTCTTTAGTTTCATGCGGATCAATATCACAAGTAAGTTCTCCAGTTTTAATAACTTTCCCGTCACAAACAACCTTCCACAGTAATTTATATTCCTTTAAATTTGTAAAATCGTAAAGGTTTGTTACTGTCAATTGATTACCTGCAATCTTTGTTCTCATGTATTGATAAATAGCTTTAACTTCTAAAGATCCGGCTTTAAAGCTTCGGTCAGCAAATACCATACCATCACAGCAGAAATTACCATCATGAGTTGCTTCTCCAAAATCTCCACCATATTTGTAGGTACCATCTACCTTAACCGTATGATCTGCCCATTCCCATATACAACCACCTATCAGCTTAGGGTACTGATAAATCTTTTGCCAATAATCCCAAACATCCCCTGGACCATTTCCCATGGCATGAGAATATTCACATAGGAAAAAAGGTCTCATATCATCATTCTTAGCAAATACCTCTATTTCTGCCACCCTTGTGTACATTCTAGATACTACATCCACATCAGATTTATCCTCTACTAAAGAAGCACCTTCAAAATGTACTAGTCTAGATGTATCCCTATTTTTTGTCCAAGAAATCATAGCATCGTGGTTACTTCCATATCCACTTTCATTACCCATAGACCATATAATAACACAGGGATTGTTTTTATCTCTTTCCACCATTCGCTGAACTCTTTCCACAAAAGCATTTTCCCATTGCTTTTGATTACATATCCAATCTGGATTTTCAATATCATATTCGTAACCAGTATTTCTTGAAACAAAGCCATGGATTTCAATATCAGTTTCATCCACCAAATAAAAACCTATCTCATTGCATAGATTTAAAAACTCTGGTGAAGGCGGATAATGAGAAGTTCTAATGCAGTTGATATTCAATTCCTTCATTTTAAGAAGATCAGCTTTCATGTCATCATAAGGGGTATAATGTCCAAGGGTTGGATGAGTATCATGTCTATTTACTCCTTTTAACTTTACTGAAACGCCATTGATTAGTAGTTCTCCTATATCCGATACTCCAATGTCGCGGATACCTACTTTAAAAGGAATATATTCACTACCGCTTTTTACTACTACCGTGTATAAATGTGGTTTTTCTGCATTCCATAAAATAGGGTTATCCAGTTTTTCTATTTTATTTTTTCCGTCATATATAACATAATCTTTTTCAGAAACAGTTATACTCCTATTATCTACGCTAATTTCAATATCCCGCGCACTTTCACTATCCCTTGAAAGCAGATACACATCTCTAAATATCCCTGACAAACGGAAGCAATCCTGATCCTCTAAATAACTCCCTACACACCATTTTAAAACTTTAACTGTTAATTTATTATTTCCTTCTTTTATATATTTTGAAATATTAAATTCACTTTGCAGATGAGAGCCTTGACTACTTCCTACAAATTCATCATTTGCATAAAGGTAAAGGCAAGAATTAACTCCTTCAAATATAAGAAATGTGTCTCTATCTACCCATTTCTTATCAAGAATAAAATCCATAGCATACACTCCACAAGGATTATCATCTGGTACATAAGGTGCATCTACTGGATACGGATAATTTACATTGGTATAATAAGGAGCGTCATATCCATGCATCTGCCAATTAGAAGGTACAGGAATCTTTTCCCATTTAGTAATAGCTTCTGGCACATCAATGTCCCTTTCAAAATAAGCAAAATCCCATTGACCATTTAACAACTTATAATATTCTGACTTCTCTTTATTACCCTCCAAAGCTTTTTCTAAGGTATCATAAGGAATATAATAAGAACGTTGTGGTTCTCTGTTTTCATAAATTAGATTTAAATTTTCATAACTTCTCATTTCTTAACTCCTCCAGTGCTTTTTCTCGATTATAATACTATTTAATTATCTTTTAAATACATAATATTGACTAAAATATGCACAAAATGATACAACTATATAAGTATGACGCAAAACGAGCCCTATAGGCTCTTTATTTATTGCGAGATTATCCTAACTATATAATAACGTAATCATATTCTACAATTCTCATCGGATATATTTATTCTAATAAAGCCTGTCTATAAGCTTTTGGAGAAACCCCTTTTATATGTTTAAAAGTTTTTGAGAATACAAGAGGATCTCCGTATCCAACGGAACGTGAAATTTCACCCACAGTTAAATCTTTATTGATTAAAAGTTGACAGGCTTTATTAACCCTATATTTGATAAGGTATTCTTGGGGTGGAATTCCTAATATTTCACTAAATATAGTGCTAAAATAGTTCTTATTAAGGCCGATATAGTTAGCTAATGATTCAATAGAAATGCTGCGAGAGTAATTAGTTTCTATAAATTGAATAGATTTTTTTATATAACTTTTTTTCTGTCCATCACCTTTTGCTATACTTGTTCCAGATTGCTCAGTAAGCTCTGAAAGCAATATACTTAAATATCCTTGCAAACGAAGTTCATACCCAAATTTATAATTGCTAGAATCTCTAATTTTTTCAAAACATTTTTTAACAATATCTCCTTTACAGTTAAAAATCGGGTTATTTCTATCTAATTTAATATTCTTTAAAAATGTTTCAGCCTTTATGCCTCTAAATCCAATCCAAGTATAAATCCAAGGGTCTTTGATACTAGCCTCATAATAGGTAATTATATCTGGACATATTAAAAAACCCTGATTTTCATGTAGAGTATAAGATTGTCCATCAAATTCAAATGTGCCACTGCCACTAATTATATAATGTAATAAGAAATGATCTCTAAGAGCAGGACCGTATGAGTGACTCGGTTTACAATTCTCCATACCGTAATGATATACGATTAAATCCATGCCTTCCTCTAACGAGCTTTCAAATCCTGTAAATTCATCTTTATTAAACAAAACGATTTCACTCCTCCACTAATCCATATTATATATCTGAGATTATACCATATTTATCTTACATAAAACTATTCTTTTTATATGAGGATATTTTATAATAATAGTGTTAGTATTAAATTTATTTTTTTAAATATTTTATACTGATAATAAAATATAGAAGGTGGATATTTATGCCAAAAATTACTTTTATGGGTGCAGGTAGCACAGTTTTTGCTAAGAATGTATTAGGAGATTGTATATTAACTCCCTCTTTACAGGACTCTGAAATTGCTTTATATGATATTGATATTCAAAGACTAAAAGATTCTGAAAATATGTTGAAAAATATAAATAACAATAATAACGGACATGCTAAAATTAAATCATATACAAATAGAAAAGAGGCACTTAGAGGTGCAAATTATGTAGTTAATGCAATTCAAGTCGGGGGGTATGATCCATGTACCATTACTGATTTTGAAATTCCCAAAAGATATGGTTTACGTCAAACAATAGCTGATACCTTAGGTATTGGAGGAATATTTAGAGCTCTTAGAACAATTCCTGTAATGCTTGATTTCGCAAGAGACATGGAAGAAGTTTGTCCAAATGCATGGTTCTTAAATTACTCCAATCCAATGGCAATGTTAACAGGGGCAATGTTAAAAGCCTCATCAATTAAAACTGTTGGGCTGTGTCATAGCATTCAAGTGTGTGTACCCAAACTTCTAACTTCACTTGATATAGGCGTTACGGAGGAAGAAACTCAATGGAAAATTGCAGGCATTAACCATCAAGCTTGGCTTTTAGAAGTTACGAAAAATGGTAAAGACCTTTACCCAGCCATAAAGGCAAAAGCCTTGGAAATGCAGCTGCAAGGTAAACATTCTGATATGGTTAGGTATGAAATGATGCTTAACTTTGGATATTATATTACTGAATCCAGTGAACATGCTTCTGAATACCTTCCATATTTTATCAAAAGTAAATACCCTGAACTAATTGAAGCTTTTAATATACCATTGGATGAATATCCAAGAAGATGTATAGATCAGATTGAAAAGTGGAAAAAGATGCGTAAAGATATGGTAGAAGATAAGAACCTACAACACACAAGGACTCATGAATATGCTTCTTATATAATGGAAGCTATGGAAACTGGCATCCCATATAAAATTGGTGGAAATGTATTAAATACCGGACTTATAACAAATTTACCCAATGAGGCAATTGTTGAAGTTCCTTGCCTAATTGACAAAAGTGGAGTGACACCTACATATGTTGGTAAACTTCCGCAGCAGCTTGCAGCATTAAATAGAACAAATATAAATCCTCAGCTTTTGACTATAGAAGCTGCACTTACAAATAAACGAGAATTAATCTATATGGCTGCAATGCTTGATCCTCATACCTCTGCAGAGCTTTCAATAGATAATATAAAATCTATGTGTGATGATCTTATCGAAGCACATGGAGATTGGTTACCAAAATATAAATAGAAAATAACTATCTAGACTATAACATTATTTTAAGCCATAATAGTATAAGTAGCTTAGATATAATTCATTATATCTAAGCTACAAAATAAAGCTATACATAGGAGGATTTATATTATTATGAAGATGTTATCAGGATATTTTAAAAATGATGATGAAGATACTTTAAATGAACAATATGATATAGCCATTAATAGTTGTGGAAGATATGAACTTATTAACCGAAAACAATTTAAAACCCATAGACCCGGAAGAGAGGATTTTCAGTTATTATATGTAGCTAAGGGTAAAGGGATTTTCACCTTTAATGGAGAAGAAAATGAAGTTGATGAAGGCACTATAGTTCTGTATTTACCTGGTGAAAACCAATACTATTACTACAACAATGAAAGTTCTCCAATTATTTATTGGCTTCACTTTTCCGGTTTTAATGCACTTAAACTATTAGAAGAAAACAATTTATCAAATGGAAGTATTTTCTTTGTAGATATAAAAAATGACCTCTCCTTGATTTTTGATAAAATCATTAAGGAATTGCAGCTTGCTCAAGGAAAGTATTTTGAGTTGTGTAACCTTTATATAAAAGAATTGCTAACCCTATGTTCCCGATATTCAATAGACGCCAATTCTCCCACCTATAAGCAAAATAAGATTTTAGAAGAGGCAATTGAGTATTTTAATCAAAACTTTAATAAAGTCATTACCATAAAAGATTATGCTAATGACTTTAATATCAGTTGCTGCTGGTTTATTCGTAGTTTTAAAAAATACACAGGCACTACCCCTATTCAATATATTACTAACATTAGAATAAACAAAGCAAAAAATTTATTGCATAGCAGTTGTTTTACTATTGGTGAGATAGCCAATTTGATTGGTTATCAAAACCCACTATATCTCAGTAGAATATTTAAAAAGATCGTTGGTCTATCACCTATGAATTATCGCCAAACAAAAGTTAAGTCTAAAGTTTAACCAACTGAACAGACCTAAATATCTATACATATCTACATAATTTTACAATTAACAATTACCATCAAACAATTCTTCTATCCATTCTACACTTAGACTAAACCAAGTTGCTATATGAGAATTAATAAGTGGGTTATTTTGTCCTGCTGCCACATCCTTTGCAGTATCTCTTGAGCAAAGCGATAACCCGTGGCAGCCGCTTCTATATATATGAAGTTCAAGAGAAATGTTATTTCTTTTTAAAGCTACTGCAAACATAAGTGAATTCTCGCAAGGTACTGCATTATCATCTGATGTGTGCCATAAAAATGTAGGAGGTGTATTTGGGCTAACTCTGTTTTCAAGAGAAAGGTAATCAACCATTTCTTGGGTTTGCGCATTGCCTAAAAGCTTATCAAAAGACCCTCTATGAGCATACTCACCACCGCTAATAACAGGATAGGCAAGCAGCATGGCATTGGGCTTATTTTCTCCATGTTTAAGTTTTAAAGTATCTCTTATAAACTCCTCTTGCCACAAAACCCCAACACTTGCTGCTAGATGACCCCCTGCCGAAAAACCACATACAACAATTTTTTCACTGTCAGTATTCCATTCCTCTGATCTACGTCTCACAATAGCAATTGCTGCGGATACCTGCAAAAGCTGATTAGGGTATCTAATAGGAGCTACACTATATTTAATCACCGCCACATTATACCCAGCGGCAATAAATTTAAATGCTACTGGTTCTGCTTCTCTATCTGATGTCATTTCGTAACCACCACCAGGGCAAATTACAATCATAGGTCGTCTTCTTTCCATATCTATCTCATTGCTATTGTCAATAATATACAGTGAAAGTTCTACAGACTGCAAAAGCATAGGGAACTCATCCTTAAGATCTATTTTTTCATATTTCATAATCAATTTACTCCTTTGTAGTGCCACCCACATGGCAAGTGGCATGTGGGTAGCATCTTTTTTTAATAGGCGTTATTTAGCGCCAGCTTTGACAAGCGTTTTAAAGGTAGAAGTGCAATAATCACTAAGGTAATAATAGTTTCCACACTCATATATGAACCGTTATATAAAAGGGAGTATAAATAAACAGAGGTCCCTTTTGGGGCATAGCTTCCGAAGAATACTGCCCCAGATATAAAATGGCAGGCAAATCTTGCAAACATTGCTATGAATACTCCACCAAGTATTCCTTTAATATTAAAATTTCTAAAGTAACCAACTATTCCAATAGCCATAAAAGGAAGTGGATAATCGAATAGTACTTGCACAGGATGAAGTGCAAATGGACTCACCATAAAATTAATAATTCCAAATAAAAAGCCCGTTAAAAACCCAACTTCCGGGCCATAAAAAAAGGCTATAAGTATTATGGGAACCATGCTTCCGGCAGTAACGCTACCACCTTGAGGTAATTTTAATATGGTGATAAATTGTAATACAGTAGCTAATGCGATAGATAGTCCAATTAAAGTTATCATTCGTGTAGTAAATTTAATCTCTCTAATTTTAAGTACTGCAAAGATTAATAAAAACACCCCTAGTAGTGCAAAAATAGCAATAGGACTTTTGGTCAATTCAGTAATTCTTTCATTAAAACTCATTTAAATAGCCTCCTCGAATTGTGCAACAGAAGTATTATGGTAAAAACAAAAAAACTATATTCACAAAAGGAATATAGTTAATGTATTTATACATCAAAACCGCTTTCCTCCGCTGGTATTATCCAGATCAGGTATAAGGGTTAATGAATTAAATATTCATATCTCAGCTATAAGGCACCCCTAGCACATATTTTATTATTTCTATTTAATTATATAACTTAATATTACATTCTACAACTATTTTCATTAATTGGAGTTTTTTTGGTCCCAGGCAATACCAGGTATATTGAGTTTTGTGCTATAATTAATATAAATGAGGGGTGAAAATCTAATGAATGAACTATTATTTAAGGCCAGTAATCTTATTTACAAAGCCAATTTAACTTATGATAGCATAAAAATTAAACAGGGTAAAATTAATTTTATTGTTGGGGAGAGCGGATGTGGTAAAAGCACTTTTTTAAAGTTATTAAACCAATCCATAAATAGTGTTTCTGGCGAATTATTATATAAAGGCATGTCAATTGATGAATATGAACCTATCGCTTTAAGACGTGAGGTCAGTCTAGTTTCTGCGGACCCTTTCCTCTTTGATGAGAGTATTTTAGACAATTTCAAAACTTTCTATTCACTTAGACAATTACCTATGCCCAGCAGTGATTATATAAATTACATCACGGATCTTTGCTCTGTAAATGTTCCACTAGACCAAAATGCATCTACTCTTTCTAGCGGAGAACGCCAAAGAGTTTATATATCCATTTTTTTATCATTATGCCCGAAAGTTATATTATTAGATGAGCCAACTTCGGCATTAGATGAAAAAAACAGTCACAAAATAATGGAGAATATAATAAATTTCTGTAAAGAAAAACATATTGATATTGTAGTTGTAAGCCACGATAAAAATATTGTTGAAGAGTTTTGTGAAAATAAAATAGAAATGATTAAGGAGTTTTAATATGGAAGGTGCAGTTACACTGAATATTTTCAAATTTTCACTTATTTATTTATTGCTAATTATAGTTTTAATAATAATGAAAAAATCAAAGGTTAATCAAACAAAGCTTCTTTTAATTGCAAGTATAAGAATGTCAGTTCAACTTGTGACTGTGGGTTATATACTTACATATGTGTTTGGTAATCCAAAACCAATATTTACTGTGATTTTTTTAATGCTTATGATAACATTTTCTGTGCATAGAGTAATTTCAAGCAGAAAGGACTTAAACCGCAATTTTAAAATTGCAATAGGAGCTTCTTTAACCTTTTCAGGGCTATTTGTTCTAATTTTCTTTGTAGCTGTGGTTGTGAATAAATCCATATTCAACCCCCAATACACTATACCACTAGCTGGTATGATTATTGGTAACGCTATGACTGGAGTAAACATTGCAATAAAAACCTTTATGGATGACTTAAGTAAAGAAAAAATCAAAATTAATACGTTACTTAATTTAGGAGTGGAACCTAAAGATATTTTAAAGCCTTTTGCTAATAATGCACTAGAAACCGCCTTAATACCTACCATAAATTCCATGTTGGGAATGGGGATAATTTTTTTACCAGGAATGATGACAGGTCAAATATTATCAGGTACACTACCTACCACCGCTATTATGTACCAAATAGCCATTATGATTGCAATTTGTACTTCTGTTTGTATTACTGTTTTCTTATCTCTAAACTTAGGTTATAAGTCACTATATAATGATAGGAAGCAATTTATATAGATCTAATATCTTCTAATTTAAATTTATTGTTTCAAATGTAAAAGCTGTGAAATAAATTTCACAGCTTTTACAATTTAGCATTAATTTTTTACAGCTTTTTACTAATCTCTAAGTAAAAATTTTTGTAATGATGTTACATTATCTAGCAAGAATATTTCATCTTCATCTATTCTTCCTACTACATTTGTGTTTCCAGAATTTTTCATATCTTTTAATGCTATTTGTAATTCTCCAGTATAATTTTTATAATTTACATTGTCGATGGTAATATCTCCTCTTTTAACATCTTTTGTGTTAAATGGTTTAAATCCGTCTCCTGCATTTTTTACTCTAGTTTTGGAAGACCTTATCATGTACTCAGATAGGTCACCCCTATTGAAATGCAAGGGTTTAAGAATTATATCTCTCTCAGCTTCAGATATCCCCTCTTCAATGTGTACTTTAAAAGTTAGAATATTAGGATCTACTTCACTTAGTGCTTTAAGATCTTCTTCAGATGCAAACGCATTAGCAATTATTACATCATCAATTAAATTTGACGCAAACAAGTGCTTTGCTTGAACCTGTATTGGAAGATATCTATGCTCTTCTAATGTACATAGTCCTTCGCTTACAGGCCAGGGACCGTATTTTGCTGTACTTGAAGAAACAAAGGCAGCAGTTCTAATATTATACTTTTTGTATTGCTTATTGCATTTAGTAAAATGGTCATATCCGATTCCAGAATATTTGTGTGGATAAAAATTATGACAACCTAAAAGATTTTCTGCATTTGGCTTATAACTAAATATGTTTTCTAAATATTTAGTTCCAGCACTCATATTAAACTCAATCTTTAAGTCATATTTATTAAAACTCATAATAGATTCTTCACTACCTGAAAATCCATTGTCCAGTCTTATTCCGTAAAGCCCCATATCCTTGAAAATTCCTAAATCATCAAAACTAACCTGCAGGTATTCAAACACTTCTGGATTAATATCTGCAATTACCTTCATTCCATAACCGTTAGCATGTGCTATAGTTTTTTTAAATTCATCTATTATTTTTTCTTTATCTCCTTCTACAGATAAAAGACATGTGAATACTCTTTTGTACCCATATTTATTAGCAAGATCAATATATTTTAAGTTATCTTCTAATTTTACGTGACCTGGATAAATTGAAAATCCTATGTTTCTCATAATAAATTCCTCCGTATTCTTTTATTCCTTAAGTGTTTCAGCCAATTCTGCTTCTGCATAAGCTTTTTCTTGCTCGCAATATGTTCTATCTACAACAGTTATAAATGGAAGATATATAAATAGTGATATTACTAGCTCTACCGCCTGCAGTAACGCACCTCTTATCCCTGAAATTAGGTAACCACCTATTATAGGAGGTGTAGTCCATGGAATTATAACTCCATTAGGCCTTGGTACAATTCCCGTTGACATACATATATAAGTTACAACAGCCAGAATCAATGGTGTTAATATAAATGGTATAAGCATAATAGGATTTAAAACTATAGGTAGTCCAAATATTATAGGTTCGTTTATTCCAAATATTCCTGGAAGTATTGCAAGTTTACCAATCTTTTTACATTGCTGTGATTTACATTTAAATAACAACAAAAGACATAATCCGAGTGTTGCACCTCCACCACCAATCCACAAATAGATTGAATTAAACTGCTGAGTAATAATATGAGGAAGAGCAAGTCCAGCCTGAAACGCAGTAAGGTTATCTCCAGATAACGCTATCCAAATAGGACTCATAACAGATTGTACAACATCTCCACCAGATATACCGAATGACCAAAATAAACCGATGAAGAAGTTAGCAACTAGTGTAGCACCTAAACTATCTCCAAGTGATGTCAGTGGAAGTTGTAATACTGTAAAAATAAAATTATGAATAGTTTCGTATGAGGTGAATGTAAACCCTAATCTTACAAAATTAAAAATAATTATAGTAATAGCTGCTGGTATGAGTGATGAAAATGACTTTGCAACTGTAGGTGGAACACCATCAGGCATTTTGATTACCCAGCCCTTATTAATAACAAACCTTACTATTTCAGTAGCAAGTATAGCCGAAAGCATTCCAACAAATAATCCCTTAGAGCTTATCCATTCCATTGGAATAACTCCTCCAACTTTCACTGCTATTTTTGATCCTTCTGCTGTAAACATTGTAAAAAACGGTGTTAGTATAAGGAATCCAGTAAGTGATATAACAGCCGTGCTCATTCCTTCTATTTTGTAATGTTTGGATAAACTATTTGAAATTCCTAATATTACAAATACCGTCATTATGGCCATTGTTGCATGATATGGCACCATGAAAAAGTCCATCCAACTAGCTCCAAATAGCTTAGCCATAAAAGTATCATATCCAGTTATAGGTAAGTATGCGAATAGTAAAGACATTGCACCAATAATAAGAAGTGGCATAGCTAACATAAATCCATCACGTATAGCAAGTAAATATCTATTAGTAGCTAATTTCTCTGCTATTGGCATTAATTTTTCTTCAATTGAATCCATCATTTTGCTCATAATAATCCCCCTTATTTATATTATTCCATCATCTTTAAAGCTTGATTTAGTACTTTCTCTCCGTCCATCATTCCATAATCCATAGTATTTATTACACTTATTGGCACACCTTTTTCGTCACACATTTTTTTAAGCTTTTTAAGTAAATATTTAATCTGTGGTCCTATAAGTACTGCGTCCACATTATCTAATTCTTTTTCCATAGTAGCTTCAGGATAAGCATCAATAGATACCTCTATTCCCTTAGCCTCTGCAGCCTTTTGCATCTTTGTAACGAGCAAACTTGTAGACATTCCAGCGGAACAAAATAAAGCTATTTTTTTCATTATCACATCTCCTTATTTTTTATTATATAAACATCTTTCTGTCTTTAATTTAGAATATTGTGTAAATCATTAAGTCTGCATTAATTTAATTCTGCTTAAAGTCAGTTTAATGTACTTATCATACTATTCTCTAGAAAATAACCCTTCTTGTTCACAATTCCCTATTTCTTCTCCCTTAGCTAGTTTAATAGCAAAACTTGAGATTTTTCTTAGAGAATTATTTAAACCAATACCACCTCTATTAGGGGTTTCAATGATATGTATTTTCTTTCTAAAAATCTCAGTGCCTGTACTATCTTTTGCCATAGCTGCAAAAGCTGGAATATTAAGTTTATCCTTAATACTTAATGTAAGATACCCACAACATTCCCCATATCTTTTATAGTTTAATGCTGGTCCACATATTACTACATCAGCATTGAATTTCTTTATCATAGCTATAATCTCTTCAGTAGCTTTTTCCCTATTCTCTAGGAAATAATTATCTCCACAAGTCACTGTACCAATAATATCTCCACCATTTTTCATAGATATAGTTTTTAGTAACATTCCCATGCCCACTGTTCCATTTTGTGATTGTGGTTTTATATCCATTTGTTCGTCTCCACCTAGTCCTGCCTGTACTTGATTCAAGAATTGTACTATTCGTATCATCTATCTTCAGCTCCTTACTATTTAATTTTCTCTTTCAATTCATTTATTTCTTTTTGCATATGTATCATATTTTTAATTAAATCTTTCGATAAGAGTGTACTCATTAAATGATCTTGAGCATGAACCATTAAAAGAGTAATATCCGTATGAATTCCTTGAGCTTCCTTTTGAATAAGACTTGTCTGTACACTATGAGCTTCAAGAATAGTTTTATCTGCTTGTTTTAAACTCTCCTCAGCTTTTTCATATTCTCCATTCATAACTAACTCATAAGCTTCGTATATATTACTTCTAGCCTCTCCTGAAAAACTTATTAATTTAAATATTATTTGTTCATTCATTTCCTCGGTATTTTTTTCTGTCATAATAATTATTCCTCCCATTATGCTAAATTAATATTTATAAAGATATTATTCCTTCACACATTTATTATAAGCAAGACTCATGCCAATACTCTTTTAAAAAAATAATCCTAGTTATATCAATGGTTTAAGTTATTAAAACGTTATCATTTATACAGAACCTATACAGATTATATACACATGTATTGATAAAATATAACTTTTATACAGATGCTTTTTATGAATAAGTAGTAGCGTTACATAACAAAAAGACACTATCAACTTAAAAACATTGGTAGTGTCTTTACTAATTATAATTTATTTTTATAACTTTATTATATTTTGTAAAATAAAAGCTATTTCGTCATCATTAAAACTAATTCCATAGAATTTTTCAATATTAGAAAGACTTTCTTTTATGCAACTGAATTCATTTTTGAATTTTTCTTTTAAAATTTCTTTAGAACTACATACTGGAATTTTCTCTTTTGCTATCATTTTACTTATATTGCATATCATATGAACCATGAGAGAAACCGAAACGTCATATTCTATATTAACATTCATTTTGTTATTAATTATATAAATAAATTCTTTATACAATTCTTCAAATTTTGATAAGTCTACATTATGAATATCATTTTGAACAGATTCAATAAATGTACCATAGCCTCCATGGCTGTGGATATTTTTAGAAGCCTTCATATTAGTATCCAATATTTGTTTAACTTTATTACAATCCTTATCCATAAATACTTCATATGTTGATATAAATGGTACCCCGTAAATTTTAGGATTAATAGTGCCTACAATTGCCAGTATATTCTTTTGCTTTGACAAATCACCTAAGACATTATACATATGTTGTTTATTATTCCATGCCATAGCAAATACTTCAACTTTATAATCACTTGTATTTATCTTACTCTCTATAAAGCTCTTTAATTTTATAGCACTTCCCTCACCGGTTGTACATAATGTTATAATTATATTATTATCCTTAGGTATAAAACTATCGGAAACTTTTAATTCAGAAGATGAATATTTAAAAATATCATGTTTTACTGCTTCACAAATCTTGTCTATATGGACTTCTATTACAGCTCTCCTTGAACATTCAATTGCCATAAGAGTAGACACCATGTCTAAAGTTCTTATATCAATACCCGTGTCTTTATTAATAAGTTCCCCATATATATTTAGAGAGCCCATATCAACAAGAAGTATAACACCAGCACCTTGACTTTTTTTTATAATAATATCTTTTAATTTTTCATAAGCTATTTCTGAACTTATATCTAGTGCCATATCATAAGCATAAACATTATTTGCTTTTACTAATCTGTTAACCACGTCAGCCATGGAAGATGCAGTAGACTTTCCATGCATGGCTATAACTACTATAGGTTTATCATCTAAATTTTCGTTTTCCATCTCGTCTGCTGTAAGGAACATAGTTATAAACCCAATTTCATCTTCAGGTATTGTTATATTGTATTTTTCCTCTATTATGCTAGCAATCTCTTTTGATATTTCAAATTCTTTAGAATAATCTTTTTTTATATTTACAAGATTGTAATTAATAATTGTTTTATTATTTTTAATTCTAGATATACTACTATTTAAGTGAAGACATAGCCCATAGAAAATTTTTACACGGAATATTTTCTGAAGAACTTTTTCAGCTTTTTTTAAAAAATTTCCTACTAAACTTATAATTTCCTCATCTACTATCTTAGAAAGTTCATCTTTATTTATTTCTTGTTCAAAATTCCGAATATAGTTTTTGAAATAATTTTCTATTTCCATTTCCATAATAGTTTTTATTTCACTATCTTCGGTTCCTCGAAGCTGAAGTTCTTGTACTCTTTCTTCTATGTTTTTATAAAAACTATAATTAACGGAATAATCGTCATTACTTCTAAAATTCTCCTTACCTTTTGAAGTAAAACAAAGTACTTCTCCTTCTTTTATAAGTTTATCTATTTTTTTAGAATAATCTTTATAAATAAATAAGCCTTGATTTACATTAGAATTAAAGTCTGTACAGTGAACCTCTACATTTTTCATCCCTTTTGATACAGAATTTAAAAAAGCATTTGCACATCCTAATTGCACATCACTTTTTAGTTGACCAACATTTGCAGGACATTCATATAGAAGTAACTCTCTTATAGTATTTGTAGAAACGGAAATTTCTCTTTTTATTCTAGTTGCTTCAATTTTAAAAAATTCACAAATCATTTCGAATCTTTCTTCAAGAGTTCGCTCAGCTAGAGAAGGTATTCTTATATTCATTGGTATTCTTCTTGTAAATGTGTTTAAAAGTGCCTCATCAATATTTTCTGTAGTAGCGCATATAATAAGTAGCTCACTTTTTTTATTGATTTCTTCACCCAGTGGTGTGTATAAATTTTTATCAATTAAATAAAAAAGCATTTCTTGTCCATCAGGTGGTAATCTGTGCACTTCATCTAGAAAAAGAATTCCTCCATCAGCTTTGGAAACCAGGCCCTGTCTATCTTTATCTGCTCCCGTAAATGCACCTTTTTTACATCCAAAAAGATGTGCTAGCAAAAGTTGAGGATTATTTGCATAATCTGCGCAATTAAAAACTTCGAAAGGAGCACTTACATCAAATGTATTGCTTTCTATTGCAAACTTGTGCATTAGTTCTGCAAACATTGTTTTACCAGCTCCACTTGGCCCTACTATAATAGTGTGGAGTCCCCTCGGAGGATATAATATTGCTGCTTTTGCTTGTTGAACACATTTTTTTAAGCTTCTATCACTACCAAAAATAGTATCAAGACTTGTTTTATGAAAATCCAAATCGTCATTATCTCTTCTACCTTCATTTAGCATATATAGAACTGGCTTATGTTTTATTTTAAGAAGTATGCCTTCTTTATATAAATCATTAAGAATTAAACTTACATTACTTCTTTGCAATTTTAACTTTTGTGAAATTTCATCAGTATAAAAGCCTTTGGAACTCTTTTTATTTTCCTGTTTAATTAGTTCTAATATTTGTTCTCTATTATTCATATTGTTCACCATTACAATTTTCTTTTAATAACATATTATCCACCTACTTATACATTTATTATATTATATCATAAAAAAAATTAACTTCAATCCAAGTTAATTTTTTCAAATAACTCTATAATATTTTCCCTCTTATTTAAATCAATTTTATTTAAAAAGCAGTTTAACTTATTATGCCACTCCTGAAACTCCCATGCCTAAAGGCATGGGGTTCTTAGGTACTAAATAACTTTCTTTAATATCACGAGTGACATTACCACTAATTATTTTCCCTAAGAATTTTACTACCAAGCAATCCGTTGATTGCATTAGCGGTAGTATGACGCCCATTTCAAGACGTTTTATAATTCCACCTTTGAGATAATTTCTTTTTATTATATTGTTGATTTAAGTGGTTATACTGTGAAGCTTTCACTTGCTTTGTATTAATTTCAATGTATTTTCCACCTTTAGCTCTTAATTTATTATCTAACATAGTTAAAAATTTACTAGGTGCTTTATTCGCTAATGATTTGCCAAATCTCTTTTTCTTATTGAATTTTCCAGTTTTCTCATTAGTAGTTGTATTTTTAGCACGTTTTTGTAGTCCTTTAAAATTCATTTGTTCAACATAGACTACGTTGCAATTTTTTACTATTTCATTAGTCATTACATTATGATCTTGCTCTCTTATATCTTTTTGTTTCCTATATATATCCTTAAGCTTATACTTAGCTTTAACGTATCTCTTCGAATATTTCCACTCTAATTTAATACCTTTTTTAAACATACCATCTTTATTAAAATTGTTTTTCATCAAGTGTTTCGTTTTTGTTGAAATAGTAAAAAATTTCTATTAATTCATTTAATGTATTAGCATAGTTGTATTGAGAAATAAAGGGTGAGTCACAAAACTCTATAATCAGTTTATTAATAATTCCACCAGCAAATTCAATACGTCCATTGCTGCTTAAAGATTCTGCACGAGTTACAACAAGTTCTTGAGCCTGAGCTTTTGAAAGCAATAACCACCCAAACATAAAACAAACCTGCAGTTCAAATATAAACTGCAGGTTTTATATATTCATTATTTTTATTTAGTATCAGTTACCCACTCATGATGGAATATTCCTTCCCTATCATTTCTTTCAAAAGTATGAGCACCAAAATAATCTCTCTGTGCTTGTAGTAAGTTTGCTGGAAGATTTGCACTTCTATAACTGTCATAATACATTAGCGCACTAGAAAATCCTGAAACAGATACACCTAAATTTACAGCTGTGGATACTATGTATCGCCAGTCCTTTTGATATTTACTAAGAATATCTTTGAAGTAAGAATTTAACATTAGATTTTTAATATTAGCATCAATTACATAAGCTTCACTTATCTTGTTAAGGAATTGAGCTCTGATAATACACCCACCTCTAAATATTTTAGCAATTTCACCATATTGAAGATCCCAATTATACTCCTCTGCTGCTGCACTCATAAGTGCGAACCCTTGTGAATAGGAACATATTTTACTTGTATAAAGAGCTCTTCTTACTGATTCTATAAACTCATTTACATCTCCCTCAAATTTTGCATCTGGTCCTTTTAAAATACTGCTTGCGTAGACTCGTTGATCTTTTATGGCTGACAGACAACGTGCAAAAACAGACTCTGTTATAGTAGGTATTGGTACTGCTAAATCCAAAGCGCTTTGACTAGTCCATTTTCCGGTTCCCTTTTGGCCAGCTCTATCTAAAATAATATCAACCATGTATTCTCCAGTATCATTATCCTTTTGTTTAAATATTTCACTAGTTATTTCTATTAAATAACTATCAAGCTCACCTTCATTCCACTCAGCGAAAACATCGTGAAGCCGGTCATTAGATAATCCTGCAACTCCTTTTAAAAGTGCATAAGCTTCACTAATAAGTTGCATGTCTGCATATTCAATTCCATTATGAACCATCTTTACATAATGTCCTGCACCGCTTTCTCCAATATAAGTACAGCAAGGCTCTCCATCTACTTTTGCAGCTATAGCTGTAAAAATTGGTTCCACTATTTTATAAGCTTCAATTTCACCACCTGGCATAATTGCCGGGCCTTTTAAAGCTCCCTCTTCTCCTCCGGAAACTCCTGCACCTATGAATTTAAAGCCCAAAGTGTGGAGATTCTTGCTTCTACGTATTGTATCCATGAAAAAGGAATTACCACCATCAATTAATAT
>Ga0209123_1000978_pt1 | contig 31432 bp, 30 predicted proteins | sample BarGraIncu00431A_FD_184500 | JGI IMG/M metagenome (GOLD analysis project Ga0209123, IMG submission 184500) | Arctic peat soil microbial communities from Barrow, Alaska, USA - Barrow Graham LP Incubations 004-31A (SPAdes) (version 2) | ecosystem: Environmental > Terrestrial > Soil > Wetlands >... | reverse complement strand
GTAAAAGCTCTTGTAATCACTAGGATTAAATGCAAAGGTTGATACCGAATATCCGATACAAACCGCAATTAGAAGTAAAATCTTTTTCATAACCAAACTTTTTAATTTTATACCTTATACCTTTTAACAAAAAAAACAAAGAATTCCCATGTGATTTTTTAACTGGGCTTTCTTTGTATTAGATTTGTCATATCAATTTATCTTTGATTGACGATGCAAAATTATATGTTTTACAACATAAAAATCGCATATTTTGTGTTAAATGTTAGAAGTTGTCTAAAACTTTAACTGTTAAGCTTCTGTGTTATATTATTTAATTACTTGATATATAGTTTATTAGTTGCTATTTCTGTGCATGCAGAATTTGACTGAAAAAACAAGGCCAAAAACAATGTTTTACAACATGTTTTTGGCCTAAATTAATGAGTAAATATGTATTTGTTTGTTATATAGTGGTTTATGTATTTTTAGTGACGATCTGGTTAAAATCAGGAATTTTAGGAAAAAACTCATATCGTGCAGTTTCGAGGTTCACTTTGCAGCAAAAATGTTCAATTCCGTTGCTAATTATAAAAAAGTCGACCTTTAATTTGGCATTATACACTGCTACCTGGTCGAAAGTGGCTTGTGAAATGGCAACATTGGGAGCCTTTAGTTCAATAATAAGAAATGGTTGCGCATGTTCATTATATAGTATAGCATCGCAACGTTTTTTCATTCCATTCATATTCAACTGTTTTTCGATTGCGAGATAAGCTGCAGGATATCCTTTCTCTTCTATTAAAAAGCGGATGAAATTCTGCCGAACCCATTCTTCAGGAGTGAGTGCCACATATCTTTTTCGTTGCGAATCGAAAATCACAAGCTTTTCATTCAGTTTTTTTATTCTAAAACTATACTGGGGGAGGTTAAGTTGCAACATTTTTTAGTATTTTTGTTTCCACTTTAAAATTGAAGGTCAAATTAGTTGAATAAATAATAATTAGTTGATTATCAATCGAAGTGTTCGCATATATAATGGGAAATGATAGAGTTAAATTTTAATTCATTGTGAAAATCGTATGTTTTGCGAAGATACTAAAACAAACTATAATTATTGATGGTTATGAAAACAAAAAAAGAAATTGTGGAGAATTGGTTGCCCCGGTATACTAAACGTCCTTTAAATGAATTTACTGACTATATATTGCTAACCAACTTCAATAATTATGTAGAGCTTTTTGCCGAATGGTTTAACGTGCCTGTAGTGGGTCGTGATGGCAATATGCCCAATGCATCTGCCAATGGGATAACCATTATTAATTTTGGTATGGGCAGTCCGAATGCGGCAATTATTATGGATATTTTATCCGCAATACAACCTAAAGCAGTGCTTTTTCTAGGAAAATGCGGAGGGTTGAGAGATAAGAACAAACTGGGCGACTATATTTTACCAAGTGCTGCCATACGTGGCGAAGGAACTTCAAACGACTATTTTCCACCCGAAATCCCTGCATTACCTGCATTTAGTTTACAACGTGCTGTTTCGTCAAACATTCGTGATTTTGGAAAAGATTACTGGACTGGAACGGTTTATACGACTAATAGACGCGTTTGGGAGCATGATGAGAAGTTTAAAGAATACCTTCGTGCCAGCCGGGCATTGGCGATTGATATGGAGACTGCTACGCTTTTTATTGCCGGCTTCTCCAATAGCATTCCTATTGGAGCTTTATTATTGGTTTCGGATATGCCATTGCACGAAGATGGAATTAAAACCTCTGAGAGCGACAAAAAAGTGACAGCCAGTTTTGTAGAAGAGCACTTAAAGATTGGGGTAAAATCTCTGACCTCGTTATTGAATAATAGTAAGACTATTAAGCATTTACGTTTCGAATAATAGATTATTTCTGTATTTTATTTTCTGATATATAATTAAAGTGGCTAAACAAGATTCCGTCTCGTACGATCAAATATTTACCGATTTACGTAAAAAGCAGTATTCACCCGTTTACTTTTTAATGGGTGAAGAACCGTATTACATCGATTTAATTTCCGATTTTATTCAAAATAATGTACTTGGTGATGCCGAAAAAGAGTTTGACCAAACTATTTTGTATGGAAAAGATGTGGAAATCAGTACGGTAATTAATGCAGCCAAACGTTATCCAATGATGGGTACTCATCAGGTATTGATCGTTAAGGAAGCGCAACTGATTAAGGTATGGGATGATTTGGTTCATTATCTTTCGAACCCATTAAAATCCACTATTCTAGTGTTTTGCTATAAATACGGAACTCCGGATAAGCGTAAAAAATGGTTTCAGGAGGTTGGGAAGGTGGGAATTACCTTTGAATCGACTAAATTGCGCGATTATGAAATAGCTTCCTGGATTACTAAATTTGCAAAGACGAAAAATGTAGCTATTGAAGACAAAGCGGTGGCTATGTTGGCCGAATATTTAGGAACTGACCTAAGTAAGCTGGTGAATGAGATGGACAAGCTTATTCTGACAAAACCAGCTGATATGAGAAGTATTACGCCCGAACTGATTGAGAAAAACATTGGAATTAGTAAAGATTTTAATGTTTTTGAGTTGCAGGCTGCTTTAATAAACCGGGATGTGTTGAAAGCAAATAGAATAATTCGTTATTTCGCTGAAAATAAGAAAGCAAATCCTATGGTGCTGGTGCTTGCTCAGCTTTTTAAATTTTTCAGTGATTTGATGATATTTCACTATTTACCGGACAAAAGTCAGGGAGCAGCAGCTTCCGAACTGAAAGTAAATCCTTATTTTATAAAAGATTATCTAAAAGCTTCTCAAGTTTTTGGTGCATGGAAAACAATGAATATCATTACCTATATCAGGGAAACAGATGCCCGATATAAAGGGATAGATAATCCAAGTACCGACGAAGGAGAATTGATGAAAGAATTGATATTCAAAATATTGCATTAATTCATTCCGGTTTTTATTCCACTTTCTCAATGAATATTTCGGGTAGTTTTAAATCTGCCTTTATACAAACTTCACAATTTTATTTTCAAAATGTCTACAGATAATTCAACAATACCGGCGAAATTCATTTCGCTGATTGCTTCAGCTCTACACTTAACCGATAAACAAATCAGAAACGCTATTCAATTATTTATTGAAGGAGCTACTATTCCTTTTATTAGTCGGTATCGGAAAGAAATGACCGATGGCATGGATGAAGTGCAGCTTGGTGATACAAAAGAGCAGTATGATAAGCTATGTGAATTGGCAAAACGAAAATTGGCCGTGTTGAAATCAATTGAGGAGCAGGATAAACTGACAGATGAATTAAAGTCCAGAATAGATAATTGTTGGAATATCACAGAATTAGAGGATATTTATTTGCCCTATAAGCCAAAACGACGTACGCGTGCAGAAATAGCTCGCGAAAAGGGACTGGAACCACTGGCTAAAATGCTGATGAAACAGCAGTCGGATGACATTGAAAGGATGGCACTTGGCTTTGTAAAAGGTGATGTAGTCGATACTGATGATGCATTGAAAGGTGCGCGGGATATTATTGCCGAATGGGTGAATGAAAGTGAGGCTGCCAGAAATGCAGTTCGTACTATTTTTGCTCGCGAAGCTGTTATTTCCTCAAAATTAATAAAAGGAAAAGAGGAAGAGGCTCAGAAATATCGCGATTATTTTGATATGAGCGAAAAATTGGCGTGTTGCTCATCGCATCGTTTATTAGCAATGCGAAGAGGTGAAACTGAAGGGTTCTTACGTGTTAATATCACACCTGAAGATGAAAATTGTTTGGATCGGTTGGATCGGATTTTTGTAAAAGGAAATACAGATTCATCAAATCAAGTGTCTGAAGCAGTTAATGATGCCTATAAGCGACTACTAAAACCAAGTATCGAAACTGAGTTTGCTTCCGATAGCAAGGCAAAAGCGGATACCGAGGCTATTCGGGTTTTTGCTGAAAATCTCCGTCAGCTATTATTGGCTCCACCATTAGGGCAAAAACGTGTTTTGGGAATAGATCCGGGCTTTAGAACCGGTTGTAAAATAGTATGTTTGGATGCACAAGGTAACTTGTTGCACAATGAAACTATTTATCCTCACGCACCTCAACACGAAACTTCGCAAGCCATGCGAAAAGTACAAAAAATGGTGGAGGCGTATAAAATTCAGGCTATTGCCATTGGAAACGGGACTGCTAGTCGTGAAACAGAGCAATTTATCCAAAATACTGGTTTTGATAGAGAAGTTCAGGTTTTTGTGGTGAGCGAAAACGGTGCGTCTATTTACTCAGCATCAAAAATCGCCCGCGATGAGTTTCCGGAATATGATGTCACCGTACGTGGTTCGATTTCTATTGGTCGTAGGTTGATGGATCCATTGGCAGAATTGGTAAAAATAGATCCAAAATCTATTGGAGTTGGTCAGTATCAGCATGATGTAGATCAAACTCAGCTTAAAAAATCACTTGACCAAACGGTTGAGAATGCAGTAAATAAAGTAGGAGTGAATTTGAATACCGCCAGCAAACATTTATTGATCTACATATCGGGGCTGGGTCCACAGTTAGCACAAAATATTGTTGACTTCAGAAGCGAAAATGGTGCATTTAAAAACAGGAAACAACTAATGAAGGTTTCTAAAATGGGTGCTAAAACTTTTGAGCAATGTGCTGGTTTCCTGCGTATTCCGGATAGTGAAAATCCGTTGGACAACTCTGCTGTTCACCCCGAAAGCTACGGAATAGTTGAAGCGATGGCAAAGGATTTAAAATCGACTGTTGCTGAGCTGATTCAAAATAAGAAACTCAAGATAAGCATTGATTTGCAAAAATATATCACTCCAAAAGTTGGTTTACCAACCTTAAATGATATTTTGCAGGAATTGGAAAAGCCCGGACGGGATCCCCGAAGTGGAATACAGGTTTTCGAGTTTGATCCGAATGTAAAAACGATTGGTGATTTACACACAGGAATGGAATTACCTGGAATCGTGACGAATATAACCAATTTTGGTGCATTTGTTGATGTCGGCATCAAGGAAAATGGCTTAATTCATGTGTCTAATATGGCCGATAGGTATATCAGCAATCCTGCCGAAGTAGTTTCAGTTCATCAGCATGTAAAAGTACGTGTTATTGAGGTTGATGCGGTTAGAAAACGAGTTCAATTAAAGTTGTTGTAGAATTTCTTGATAATTTGGCGTAAATTGAAGCGTAAAAAAAGTAGAGTAGTAAACTATTCTACTTTTTTACATTCAATAATTACTTTCTCTTCGTTGGCAAGCGTACAGGCAAATAGGTAAGTCTCGCCACCATCTTTTATTTTCAGTTTTTTGCGTAATTCGTCTACACTAACCGGATAATTTCGGGTGGATATATTCGCTTTCGGGTGTTCTGTTTTAAGTTGTTTTAATGATAATTTGGAGTTTTCCCACACTTTAATTACGTCGAAAATTCGTCCTGTAAATTCAAGCAATAATTCATTTCCTGTATATAAATGGGTATTATCATGCAGTTTACTCAAGCCAAAATAATTTCCGATTAATTTGAAGCCCCCACTTTTCATTACAGCCGCATTGGGTTCGTACAGGTATTTCCCTAATTCTGAACTTAGTTTTGAAGTTGAGCTTGATTCCTCGTGCGCATCAAATCTGAATAACTGCTGTTGGTCGTTTTTTCCAAAATTGATTGTAAATACCTGCAATGGGTTGTCATTATTCTTTCTGAGAATAAGCAGAACTTCTTTGCATTCATTTTCAACTGCCACAATATGAACCTCTGTTGTCTGAGGTAAATCGCGCAATGCTGCAGATATATCCATCATTGGAGATAATTTTATCATTACATTAGCCACTTTTTCCAGCAAAAGCTTTGAAAGTGCTGATACATCCGGTTCACAATCGGAAAGCAGAACGACCTTTTTTCCGCCGGTGCCGCGTCGTGCCGGATCAATAAAAATCCAATCAACAGTTTGCATTTCAGGCAAAAAAGTTTCTGTATCCTGATTAAAAACCTCAATGTGATTTCTACCCAACACCCTGAAATTATGTCTAGCGAGCTCACACAATTCGGTTTGACGTTCTACATAGCTAACTTGCTTAAAATGAGCTGACATAAAATAGCAATCTATTCCGAATCCACCTGTTAAATCAGCTAATGAGTTTCCTTCGCAAAGTGTTGACTTGTAAGTTGCTGTTGATTGAGAAGACGATTGTTCTAGTGAAAGTTGGGCGGGATAAAGAATTTCGTCGGTAGTATAAAAGAGTGGAACTTTGGTTTTTATTTTTTGCATTCCATTAATCTGGCGGATGGCCAATGCCATATCAACTAATGGAAAGCGACCTGCTTGAAGTGCTAGTTGATGCACATCAGCGTTAAGATGAGTGCTAATAAATTCTTTAGTTTCGGGGTTCATTTCTTTCTGCAAATTTGAATCAAAAATACATCAAATTATCCATTCTACGAAGCAGAGCTTCTTCCATTGTCAGAATATGAAAGACGCGTTATTTGATTTTACTCAAACAACGCGTCATAATTTACTGTAAATGGAATTGTTACCACATAAGAACTATTCTGAAATTCATTGTTTCCGGTGGGTCACTCACAAAATCCGAATTGGTAACATAAATATTAACCCCTCCTTTTAAATAGTCGAAATCAACGGTACGTGTCCACATGGTGCCATTACTATTTTCAAAATGACGGACGTAGGGTAGAGCTTGTTGCCTGTCATCCAGTTCAATATAGCCTACAACTGCACCATTATTATAAATATTTGAATTTATCTCGTTAACGGGAAAGTGATAGGAGTAAAATCTGTTTAATCCAGCATTATCGGTATTTCCAACCCAATCGGAGCTATTTACCTTCAAACTGATAATTTGTTTAGTGTCTAATTGGTCCGAAACCGAATCTCTACACGAGATAACCGCCAAGGCGATTGCTAAAATCAAGAATAATTTTTTCATTGGAATGTGATTTACGATTAATAATTGCTGAATGATTGGAAAAAATTGAATATAAATTATCAATTTACAAAGTTTGTACCACAAATTCGATGGATAAAATCATTGTTTTTTAGTAAAAAAATATATTTATTCGGCTTATTCAGCGGATAAACGGGCTGATTATTTATTGAATTATTCTTTTTGAAAAAAATATTTTGTAATAGATTTCTGAAAATGAATACTGTAGGGCTTTTCCGAAAAAAATATCGTATAAAAGTTTTGGAGATTAACTCAAAAGTACTACTTTTGTCGTCGGGTAAGTCCTGCACGACATGCTCCTTTTGAATTCCCCCAGGGCTTGATCGCAGCAAGGGTAGAAGGTTGTAGCGGTGCGATGTAGGGTGCTTACCCACTTGCCTCTTTAGCTCAGTTGGCCAGAGCACGTGATTTGTAATCTCGGGGTCGTTGGTTCGAATCCGACAAGAGGCTCACTAAAAAAGCCGTTTCCAACTGTTGGAAACGGCTTTTTTCATCTTTCAATATCAATTTCAGATATCTTTTACCAATATATGATTGGTTTGTTCAATTGATTGCTTTTTTATCTCCAGTGTTTTTTGCCAAAACGAATCCAATAACTCATTTTTACTGGTCAAAAACAGCTCAGCCCCATTTTTTTCAAGCTTTGCAAATACAAGATTTACAGTCATTTGATTGATGTCGATTGCCGGTTGGTAGGTTTTTGATTTAGAGCTGTCGTGAAAGACCTCAATCAGAATAGAAACCTCAGTCAATTGATTTAGAATTTGGTTTACTAACCTGATAGGGAGTTTATAGTTCGTTGCAATCTGCTCTGAGGATAAAGGTGGCTTTTGATCTTCAAATTGTTTTACCACTAGGTGAGTGATAAAAAGAGTCAGGAAATTTTTATATCTGGAGCTAATATTCTTTGTGTCAACTTCATAATCGAAATTTTTAATGTTTTGAGAAGCATACGAAATCTCTGCTCCAAGTAAAATGATTAAACAGGATATCTGCAGCCAGAGTAAAAGTAATGGAATGGCCGCAAAACTTCCATATACAACGTTGAAACGCGATAAATAGACCTGACCATTGATATACAGTATTTGAAACAATTGGAAGGCTGAGCCGGCAAGTATGCCTGCCAGCATTGCATTATAGAACCGAACGCGTGTGTTCGGAATAACCATGTACATTATGGTAAATACAATCCAATTTATAATGTAAGGTATAAATTTTACGCCAAAACGAAGCACCGGGCTTAGCAGACTGAAAAAATAGCTGTGTGAAAGTATGGCGTTGACATATATTGAAAATCCACTTGACAACACGATTAATAGCGGAATTATTAAAATAGCAGAAAAATAAGTGGTGAACTGGCGGATGAGCGAACGTGATTTTTTTACCTGCCAGATACTGTTAAATGCCTTTTCCACCTGCATGAAGAAATTCATTACTGACGTAAAGAGAATAACAATACCAATTCCGATAAATAAGCCGCCTTGAGTTGATTCCAAATAGCGCTGTACAAAGCCCATTACAGTTGGAACAAGGTTAGCTTGTCCAATAAAAGTGCCCTGAAGTGAGTTTTCTATAAGTTTGTCTACTCCAAATCCCTTTGCAATGGCAATAATCAGCGCAAACAAAGGAATCATGGCAAATAAAATAGAGTAGGTGAGAGCTGATGCCCTAACATTCAAGTTGTCGACCACAAAACCCCGAATGGCCAACACGATTGTTTTCACCACACGATAGAAAAAACGACGCGATTTAGTTAATTCATACTCAGTAATCCGCCAAATGTCAAAACGGATAAAATTATATATTCCCTCAAAGAATGCAATAAGTTTAGACATAAATATATGTGAATTAATGTGGTACAATAAAATATGCTAAAAAAACCGAATGGTTTAAAGCAGTATTCTTCTCAAAAGTTATTTGGTAGTTGTTGTTTGGTAGTCGAAAAAAAATAGTAGGTCTATAAGCCGGGTTTTGTACTCTGCTTGCGCAAAGTGTCTGTCATTTATCTCGAACAAATGTCGCCATTTGCCTTTAGCAATCTACCCCCCGACATCGGGCGAGCAACCCTACTGCGTCGGTATACATGATCTTGCAACCCATAAGACGTACGGCTTCGAATGTTGCCATCCGAACCGGTGAGCTCTTACCTCACCTTTTCACCCTTTCCATACCCGAAGGCGTGGTGGTTATTTTCTGTTACGCTACTCTGCCCTCACAAACAGCTTCCCGTTAGGAAATATGGTGCTCTGCGTTGCCCGGACTTTCCTCCATTCCCAAGGGAAAAGCGACAAACCGACCTACTATTTTGATGCAAAGATACAGATAATATTTTATATTATATTTGATGATTTTATTGTGTTGATAAACAGATGGCTATAAAAAAATTAATTTTTAATTAGAGAAAAATTTCTTTATTGTCAACAATTATCTACTTGGGTTGTTTAATAGTCTGTAATACGTAAAGGATTAAAATAGAAAAGAAGATGGATGGTTTAAGTTTTAAAAAAGGCGATAAATTAGTTATTATCGGAGGTGGTTTTGCAGGTCTTCAATTGGCCAAATCATTACAAAACAAAGATTTAAAGATTTTATTGGTAGATAAACAAAATCATCACCAATTTCAACCATTACTATATCAAATTGCAAGTGCACGATTGGAGCCTGCCAGTATTTCCTTTCCATTTCGAAAAGTTTTTCAGAAATATAATAATATAGATTTTAGAATGGCTGATGTTTTGAAAATTCTGCCGGCATCAAAAAAGATTCTAACTTCATCCGGTCAAATCACTTACGATCATTTGGTTATTGCAACAGGTTGTAAAACAAATTATTTCGGAAATGAACAAATGAGTCAGCATGCACTTTCGATGAAGACAACTCAGGAGGCCATTAAGATCAGAAATAAGATTCTAATTAGTTTTGAGCAAGAAATTTTTGCAACCGAAGAAGAAAAGACAGCTATAAACAACATTGTTATTGTTGGAGCAGGACCTACCGGTGTTGAGCTTTCGGGAGCATTTGCAGAACTCAAAAACAATATCTTACCCAAAGATTATCCTAGTCTGGATTTTTCAAAATTAAACATAATTTTGGTGGAAGGTAGTAAGAATACGCTCAACAACATGAGCGATGATGCCAAAATAGCCTCGCGAAAGTTTTTGGAAGAGCTTGGTGTACAAATCAGAACAGAAACAATAATAAATACTTACGATGGAAATATTGCTACCCTGAGTACCGGAGAACAAATTCCAACGCGAAACCTTATTTGGGCGGCAGGAGTAACCGGGAATATTGTTTCCGGACTTCAACCCGAAGATATTATTCGTAACAGATACATAGTGGATAGGTACAACAGATTAAAAAACTATTCGAATATCTATGCGCTTGGCGATATTGCCTATATGGAGACTCCAAAGTACAAAACCGGACATCCCCAAGTTGCTAATGTGGCTATAAATCAGGCTAAAAATCTTGGAAATAATATTGTAAACACGTTAAAAGGAAAATCACTCAGAGAATACGAATATCGTGATTTAGGATTAATGGCAACTATTGGTAAGCATAAAGCTGTTGTTGATTTACCATTTGTAAGATTCAGTGGCGTAATTGCCTGGTATATTTGGATGTTTTTACATTTAATGCTAATACTTAGTGTTCGTAACAAGCTGATAGTCTTCTTTAATTGGGCATGGAGTTATATTACCAAAGATACTTCGCTTCGATTAATTCTCATCTCGGATAAGAAAAAGAAAAATTAGTGAAATACTGCGTACAAAAAAAGGAAGACTGATCATCTTCCTTTTTTGTAGGTAATCTACTGGTTATATTCTTAATACTAAACCAGATGTTCCAGTTGACTTACGTTTTTTTCGATATCTTCATTTGATAATGAATAGTTTACCAAATCACCGGCTAAATATTGATCGTATGCAGTCATATCTACCAATCCATGTCCGGAAAGGTTGAATAGGATAGTTTTTGTTGTACCCTCTTCTTTGCATTTAAGTGCTTCATTGATAGTAGCTGCAATAGCGTGAGCCGATTCTGGTGCCGGTATAATTCCCTCGGTTTGAGCAAATAATACGCCTGCGTTAAACGAATCTAACTGTTCAATATCAACAGCTTCCATTAACCCATCTTTCATCAATTGACTAACAATGGTTCCTGCACCGTGGTAACGAAGCCCACCTGCATGAATGTGTGCAGGAGCAAAATTGTGACCAAGTGTAAACATTGGCAATAGTGGTGTATAACCGGCTTCATCGCCAAAATCATATTCAAATTTACCACGGGTCAATTTTGGACAAGACGACGGCTCTGCCGCAATAAAGCGTGTTTGTTTGCCTTCTTTGATATTATGACGCATAAATGGAAAGGATATACCTGAGAAATTTGATCCTCCTCCAAAACAACCAATTACCACATCAGGATATTCGCCGGTCATTTCCATCTGTTTTTCGGCTTCCAAACCAATAATGGTTTGGTGCAATGACACATGGTTCAGCACGCTACCCAAAGTATATTTACAATTTGGCGTTTGCATAGCTAACTCAATAGCTTCCGAAATAGCTGTACCCAAACTGCCCTGATAATTAGGATGTTTTGTCAGAATATCTCGCCCTGCTTTGGTAGACATACTTGGAGATGGGATTACTTGCGCACCCCAGGTTTGCATTAATGAACGACGATATGGTTTTTGTTCATAGCTGATTTTCACCATATAAACTGCAAGTTCCAGTCCGAATGCCTTGGCTGCAAATGATAATGCAGTTCCCCACTGGCCGGCACCTGTTTCGGTGGTGATATTGGTTGTTCCTTCTTTCTTACAATAATAGGCTTGAGCCAAAGCCGAATTCAGTTTATGCGAACCTACAGGACTAACACTTTCATTTTTAAAGTAAATATGAGCCGGAGTGTCCAATGCTTTTTCGAGATTATAGGCACGAACAAGTGGAGTAGGGCGATATATTTTTAGTTTTTCACGAACTTCTTCGGGAATATCAATCCATGGATCGGTTTGATTTAGTTCTTGATGAGCCAGTTCTTTTGCAAATAAAGGATATAAATCTTCTTCTTTCAATGCTTGTTTTGTGCCCGGATGCAACATCGGCATTGGTTTGGTTTCCATATCAGCCACAATATTGTACCATTTGGTGGGTAACTCTTTTTCAGCTAACAGAAACTTTTTTGTTTTTTCCATGATGTAGTAAAATTATCGGTAAATAATTATTTTTATGTATTTCTAAAACAAACAGCCTGTCGTTTCGTTAAACAACAGGCTGTTATGGTATTACTCATATTATTATGGCAACAAAAACCTTATTGTTTAAAAATAAAAGTTTTGCCATCGCCAGAATTTTATCGGATAAAAAATGTGCATTATGTTTTTGATTTTTAAGATAGACAAAGATAAAAACAATTTTGTAAAATTGAAATATCCGGGTAGTTATTTATGATATTTTGGAATTAAACAACCACCCCCAAAGGAGGTGGATTTAAAATACAGAAGGCATAGCCTTCTTTGATTAGCTCTTTGAACAAGTGTAGCTCTTTAATCAAACAAAGTGAACTGTTTCTCATTGGTTTCCTCTTTTTTGTCTTCCTCTTCTTGATGGAGAACATAACGACGAATCATATCTTCATTAAGACCAATGGTATTGACAAAGTAACCTCGTGACCAAAAATGATTGCCCCAGTAAGGCTTCTGTTTCAACTGTGGATAACTCTTGAATAGTTTTATTGCTAGCTTTCCTTTGAGTAATCCCATTAATTCTGATACCGAAACTTTCGGAGGAATGGAAACAAGCATATGAATGTGATCAAGTTGAACACTCAACTCTTCAACTTCACAACCTTTCCATTGGCAAAGCATTTTGATATCATGCTCGACTAAATCTTTCACTAAACCTGTGAGAACACGAAAACGATACTTTGGACACCAAACTATGTGATAGTTACACTGCCAGACTACATGACTTTGTTGTTTGTAAGTTCCCATACACAAAGGTATCAAAATTTCAGGCAAAGCCAAAAAAGAACATAACCACCCCCAAAGGAGGTGGATTTTTAAGTTATATTAAAATGAGCATTTTACAATAAAATATATAGTGTTCAGGATAAAATCGCTACTTTAAAATAAAAGTAGTATTTTTGCAATCAAGTAGAAATTTATATACTAAATCAATCAAAATGATACAATCGATGACCGGCTTTGGTAAAGCCACTTGCGAATACGGAAACAAAAAGATAGTAGTTGAAATTAAGTCGTTAAATAGCAAACAATTAGATGTTTCAACTCGTATTTCGGGGTTGTATCGCGAAAAGGATATTGAAATACGCAACGAACTCTCACAGAAACTCGAACGTGGAAAGATTGATTTCTCACTTTATGTTGACAATTCGGGAAAAGAGTCGGTATCACAGATTAATCAATCAGTTGTAGAGGCTTATTATCTACAAATTAAAGCATTATCTGATAAGATTGGTATTGATGTTCCTTCCAATTGGTTCGAAGTACTGTTGCGCTTACCGGATACGATGAAAACGGAGACAGTAGAATTGGATGAAAACGAGTGGTTGGAGATTCGTAAAACAATTGCTGTTGCTATCGAACAGTTCAACGCTTTCAGAGTGCAGGAAGGTAAATCATTAGAAGCAGTATTTGTAAATAAAATTGCTCATATCAGCCAATTACTCGATGAAGTGGCACCTTTTGAAGCCGAGCGTGTTGAGAAGATAAAAGCTCGTTTAGAGGAAAATCTACAGGCTTTGTCCGATAAAATCGACTATGATAAAAACCGATTGGAGCAAGAATTGATATTTTATATTGAAAAGCTCGATGTAAACGAGGAAAAAGTGCGTTTACGCAATCATCTTGAGTACTTTATCGAAACAATGCAACACGAAAAATCACCTGGTAAGAAACTTGGTTTTATTGCACAAGAGATTGGTCGTGAGGTAAATACCCTTGGATCTAAATCTAATAACAGCGAAATGCAGAAAATTGTTGTTTTGATGAAAGATGATTTGGAACAAATAAAGGAACAAGTATTAAATGTATTGTAAGTAAATATTTATTTATTTATTTTAAGTCAGTACTAATGGCTAAATTTTCTAACCTATCAATTATCAACTACAAACTACCGAATATCAATATGTCCGGCAAATTAATTATATTTTCAGCTCCGTCGGGGGCAGGTAAAAGCACCTTAGTGCAGCACTTATTAGGCTGTGGTTTCAATATGGAGTTTTCTATTTCGGCTACCAGTCGTGCTCCACGTGGAGCAGAGCAGAATGGAGTTGATTATTACTATCTTACAGTCGAAGAATTCAAAAATAAGATAGAAAAAGGAGATTTTATTGAGTGCGAAGAAGTTTATGCTGGTTGCTTTTACGGAACGCTTCGCAGTGAAGTTGATCGCATTACAAGCAAAGGAAACAACATTGTTTTCGATGTAGATGTAGTGGGTGGTCTAAATATAAAAAAAGAATTTGGAGATCGAGCTTTGTCGCTTTTTGTTGCACCTCCAAGTATTGAAATACTGCACAAACGCTTAAAAAACCGTGGAACTGATTCCGATGAAATGATAGCGAAGCGAATTGGAAAGGCGGATTTTGAAATGACTTTTGCCCCACAGTTTGACAAAGTAGTGGTAAATGATGATTTAGAGATGGCCAAAGAAGAAGCAGAAAGAATTATTCGTGAGTTTTTGAGTAAATAATTTGATATCATCCGATGAAATCAGGTCAAAATACTGATAGTGAGAAAAAAAAACGAATAGGAATTTACTCCGGTTCGTTTAACCCCATTCATCTTGGACATACTAAACTGGCAGAATATCTGATTGATAACGAGCTTGTTGATGAAGTTTGGTTTGTGGTTTCTCCATGTAATCCCCTAAAAAAACAATCGGAGTTACTGGATGAATATATTCGCCTGGATATGTTGATTCTGGCTATTGTGAAACACCCCAATTTCAAAGCATCGGATGTGGAGTTTTGTATGCCAATTCCATCCTATAGTATTGATACCCTTGAGTATTTATCTATTCAATTTGCTGATTGTCAATTCAGTTTGGTTATTGGAAGCGATAATGCATTGGTTTTTGATCAGTGGAAAGACTACACGCAACTGCTAAGTAACTATCCCATATTGGTTTATCCAAGAACAAGTTATGACTTTCATCTTGTAGCTGATAAATACCCCGAAATGAAACTACTGAATAGTCCTGTTTATGATATTTCATCCACACAAATCCGCAATTCCATCGCACAAAAAAAGAATGTAAGCCAATGGTTACATCCTTCTGTATATCAATTTATTATTGAGAACAATTTCTATCAATAATTTACAAGTACGGGTTGTTCTTTTTCTCGTAACCAATGGTAGTACTGGGTCCATGACCGCAATAAACCACGGTGGTGTCGGGGAGAACCAGTAGTTTCTTATTGATAGCTAAGATTAAGCTTGCATAATCGCCCTTGGGTAAGTCTGTTCTCCCAATTGAACCTTGAAAAAGCACATCTCCGGCAAACATTACTCCATCCTTTTCTGAATACAAGACCATACTTCCCGGCGAATGACCCGGTGCATGTATGGCTTTTAAACTTGAATTTCCAAAAGTTATTTCTTGATTTTCAGTTATATAAGCGCCTAGTGATTGTGCTTCTTCAGTAACTGGGAAACCATATGAACGAGCTTGTGCTACAACATTTTCCAACAAAAATTCATCTTCGACACAAGCTTCGGGAGCAATTCCATAGGTGTCAAATAAGAATTTATTGCCAAATTGATGGTCGAGGTGTAAGTGAGTATTTAATACTCGTTTGAGTGTTAGTTTGTTGTCTTCAATGAAGCGGGTTAGTACCTGTTTTTCTCCAGCTTGCAAGCAACCCGCATCGATGATTACCGCTTCGTTAGTTTCGTCAAAAACCAAGTATGTATTTTCCTGAAAAGGATTGAACGTGAATGTTTTAATTGTCATATTTGAAAAAGTTATTCATTGTTATTGAAAATTTTAATAATGTCGTAGGCGAATAAAAATTAATAACACGAAGTAAAATATTGCAACAAGGATAATATTGATTATAGCGGTACGTAAACCGCTTTTTTTGTTTTAAAAAACTCTTCTTTAAAGTAATCGCTCACTTCATATAGCTCTGCAATGTTCTTGTACGGAAGTATTTCGTGATGTAACTCACCACCTTTCAGGCAAATAAGTCCATTTGGGAGTGCATTTTTATGTTTCTTGCTGACATTTTTTTGCACCAACTTTACCAAATCGCCCAGCGGCATAACGGCACGACTTACAACAAAGTCATACTTTGCTTTCTCTTCCTGTACCCGAAGATGCTTTAACGTGATGTTTTTTAATCCGATAGCTGTTGAAACTTCAGTTCCTACTTTAATTTTTTTACCGATGGAATCAATTAAAACGAAGGTTGATTCCGGAAAAAGAATAGCAAGTGGTATGCCCGGAAACCCACCTCCGGTACCAACATCCAAAATAGAAGTATCTGGCTGAAATTTAATTATTTCTGCAATGGTCAATGAGTGTAAAACATGATGTTCGTAAAGGTTTTCAATGTCTTTGCGTGAGATGACATTTATTTTTTCGTTCCATTCAATATAAAGTGCATAAAGAGCTTCAAATTGAGCTATTTGTGTTTTACTTAGATTTGGAAAGTATTTTAAAATTAGTTCCATAAAGATATTTTTTTGCGACAAAGTTAGTTGTTTTAATTAGAAATATAAAGAATTTAGTTTGGTGAACTAGGATTATAAGATTTTTTTTACAATCTTGCTTGTTAAATCAAATTATTTTTTTATTTTTGTTCTTTGTTCATTAACTTCATAAATTAAATCCAAACCTGATATGTGGAAAGAATTTTTCTATTTTTCTAAGGGACAAAGGATAGGGATAATCGTTTTGATATCCCTGATTTTAATTGTTTTGATGGCTAACTTTGCTTTACCGCTCTTTTTCCTACGGACAGATATGCCTAAAAATGTTTTTTTGAGTGAAGTAAAGGCATTCAAAAAGACGCTTGTATCGCGTGATAGTATTCGTCTGGCTGCGTGGCAACATAAGTACGAGGAGAGATACAAAAAATATGAGAATCATAGCTCTACTAAACAACTTGTAACATATTCGCTTTTTACTTTCGATCCCAATACTATTGATTCTATTGGTTTTACACGTTTAGGTTTGAAGTCCTATATTGCATCTAACATATTAAAATACAGACATAAAGGTGGTAAATTCAAAACAGTTACTGATTTTTGTAAAGTATATGGTATTGCTCCTGAAAAATTCAAAGAGTTAGAACCCTATATTGCTATAAAAGAAATTCAAAAACCCAAACTAGACACTGTGTTAACTCCAAGAAAAGTATTTAAACAAGACATAATTGTAGATTTAAACTCGGCCGATACAGCTTTGTTGATGCAGGTAAAAGGAATAGGGCGTGGCTATGCAAAAGGAATTGTGCGATTTAGAAAAGAAACCGGTGGATTTGTTTCGGTAGATCAACTGCACGAAATTTATGGCATGCGGTCGGAGAATTTTGATAAAATTCGGCCATTTTGTACGGTGAATACAGCTTTAATTCAACGTCTCAAGGTAAATAATGCAAGTGTGGAACGACTCAATGCCCATTTTTACATAAATTTTTATCAGGCCAAAGCGCTATTCGAATTGCGTAGAAACAAAGGTAAACTTCATGAATTGAACGATTTAAAAGTCTTGTTGGAATTTACACAAGAAGATCTGATTAAATTGAAACCTTATTTGAGTTTTGAATGAATTAAGCTAAGTATTTGGCTAATCAATTGTTTAGAACTAATTTTTTTGATATTTATCTGTATTTTTATACGATATTGAAGAAGGTTGATCGAACAATTTCAGTACTTTTGTTCTTAGATATAAAATAAGGAAAGTAAATCAAAAGAATAAACTATGAAAACAATTTCAGGTCACATTGTAAATGTAATTAATAAAACAATTATAAAAGGTATTATCCAAATTGAAGGTAATATAATCAACGGCATTATTCCAACGGATGATGTTGAAAATCAGTTTATCATACCCGGTTTAATAGATGCCCATATTCATATCGAGAGTTCGATGATGTTGCCTTCGGAATTTGCGCGTTACAGCGTTCCCCATGGTACTGTAGCTTGTGTGTGCGATCCGCATGAAATAGCTAATGTTTTGGGTGTTAATGGAATTGATTATATGATAAATAATGCTAAGCACTCACCAATGAAGTTTTATTTTGGTGCACCATCATGTGTTCCATCAACTGCTTTCGAAACTGCAGGAGCCATTTTAGATGCACCAGCTGTTGAAAAACTGTTGCAGCGTGACGATATTTATTTTTTGGCTGAGATGATGAATTATCCCGGAGTAATTCATAAAAATAAAGAAGTAAATTCGAAGCTACATGCAGCACAAGTTATAGGAAAGCCAATTGATGGACATGCTCCGGGGCTCATGGGAGACGATTTAAAGGCATATGCATCTGGTGGAATAACAACTGATCATGAGTGCATGACATTGGCTGAAGCTAAGGAAAAAATGGCATTAGGAATGAAGGTGTTGATTCGCGAGGGAAGCGCTGCTAAGAACTTTGACGATTTATTGCCATTGATGACCAATTATACTGAGGATATTATGTTTTGTTCAGATGATAAGCATCCGGATGATTTAATTAAAAATGGTCATATCGATGCTTTGGTACGTAGAGCGGTGGCTAATGGATACGATCCGATTGATATATTGCGAGTTTGTTCATTGAATCCTATCAATCATTATAAGTTGGATATTGGATTATTGCAAGTTGGTGATTATGCAGATTTTGTTGTTGTAGATAACCTTTCAAATTTTGAAATAAAAGCAACTTATATTCGGGGTGAGAAAGTGGCAGAGTATGGTTTACCGTGTTATCCTCGTTTCGAACCTTCGGAATTAATCAATCATTTTAATGCTAGTAAAATTACTGAAGATCAATTAATTATTCAACCTTCTGGTGAGTATTTGAAAGTGATTATGGTTGATGATGGGCAATTATTGACTCAATCAATGCTTTGTCAGCCTAAAATAGAGAATGACAATGTTGTTTCCGATATTGAGAATGATATCCTCAAGCTAGTTGTTTATAATCGTTATCAACCCTCAACTCCATCAGTTGCTTTTATTAAAAACATTGGTATAAAGAGAGGTGCATTGGCTTCAACTGTGTCGCACGATAGTCATAACATTGTCTCGGTGGGAACTTCAGATGCTGAGATTACAATGGCGATAAATAAAATTATTGATAGTAAAGGCGGCATTTTGGCAAGTGAAGGTGATAGAACTTGTTTATTGTCGCTACCGATTGGTGGATTGATGTCGGAGCTTGAAGGAGCTTTAATTGCTGAAAAATATGAAGAAGTGGATGCCATGGCCAAGGAACTGGGTTCAACCCTCAGAGCGCCATTTATGACAGTGGCTTTTATGTCGCTGTTGGTCATTCCTGAGTTGAAATTGGGCGATGTAGGATTATTTGATGGTAAAATTTTTGCTTTCACCGATTTAATGGAATAGTAAATGAACTCAACACTTTGGAAGCAAGTCTTTTTTTGACTTGCTTCCAAAGTATTTAAATAAAAAATTCACATAATTTTATTATTTTTTGCATTAATAGCCAAGTAGCCATAAATCAACTCTTTTTGTTGATCGGTTATCTTGGCTTTTTTCTGCATACTATATAAAATGGTTGGCCAACGTGCCGCAGTAAATTCTGAGGCATTGTACAATCGATGACATCTTTTACAATTGTTTTCGTACAGTGTCTGACCCTGTAGTGCAACTTCCGACAAAACCGGTTTAGGCTCTGGTTGAGTAATCACAATCTTTTTGGTGGTATTACAACCAAACATCAATACCACTGCAATCAAGTAAATAGCTTTTGCGTTCATACAATCATATTTTTAAAGATAAATAACACAATTATTTATATATCAATAGCTGCTTTGAAAGTACTCAATCAGATTTGAACTATAAATTTTAGTTTGCAGCTGTTTTGTACGATATTAGTTGAATATCAAATATCAGGGTAGAGTATGGCATTGATGGCATATAATATGCTCCATATGCAAGTTGTTGGGGTAATAAGATGGTTCTTATTTCACCAACTTTCATCTGCATCAAATTGTAAGTCCAACCTGAGATGAGTTGACTTAATTTAAACATATATGGTTTAGCAGTTATATCACCGACCAGAGTTTTGCCAGAATATGTCTGATCAAATACAACTCCATCAATTGTTTTGCCTCTATAATTTACATAAACAGAGTCGGTAGATAATGGACTTCCACTATTTTGATCACCTTGTGTGGTAATTTTATAGTAACAGCTATATCCAGCGGGGGCAGTTGGTATATTATATAAAACATATCCCGCACTATCTTTCATATTCGCAAAATAAGTTTCATTTTGTGTTTTCCATTTTGCAATTATCTCTGCAGTATCATCGGCTTTATTACATGAGTAAGCCAAAATAAGAAACAAGGAAATAATAAGTATCGTTAATTTATTATTTTTCATTTTTATATCTTTCAATTGAGCTAAATTCAGAAAATGCTAAGTATTCATCATGCCTAAACAGATGATTTACTTAGCATATTTCAGGGTATTTGTATAAACATTTTTTAATTAAGCGTTCTCAATTTCATGAACATCTCCAATTATTTGATAACCAACGCCATGATGGTTGACTAAATAAAGGTTGGGATCATCAATTAATAATTTCCTCAATTTGCAAATGTAAACATCCATACTCCTGGCTTTGCGGTGAGAATCATTATCATTTACCCATATTTTCTCAAGAATTAAATCGCGTTTTATTAATGTATTTGCGTTTTCGGCAATTATAGCGAGTAATCCGGCCTCTTTTGTAGTAAGATAACAAGATTGACCATCAAGTGTTAATCGTTTCCTATGGACTTCAAAAATGTACTTTCCTATTTTATATGTCTTTATTTCTATTGGTTCAAGAGATTTTCTACTAACTCTTTCCCCGGTCATTCCATTGGCTTTTAATCTGTTCTTATATTTTATAATTCTTACAAGATCTTCAATGCTAAACGGTTTAGACAGATGAATTTCATTTTCTACATTTAATCTTTCAACTTTCATCAATTTTGGAAGAAGTACAATAATATAGGTTTCCGGGCTTAATTCATGCATTTTGTCAATTAGCTTAAAAGCATCCTCGCCAAACAACACAATATCGATAATACACATTTTGTGTTTGATTTCGATAAACGAATCAAAACCTGTTTTAGCATTCGATATTAAGTCAACACGAAAATTTCTGCGTATTAAAAAATCACTCATCATTACGCCTAGATTCTCATTTTCTTCTAGTAATAGAATTTTAAAATTGTCGTCACTCATATTCCTGTCTTTTTTAGTTTGTAATTATTTATTTTAATGAGATAAAGATAATATTTAATTTTGAATTGAGAATGGATTGTATCAATTCTGTCATAAAGTTGCATGATTACAATTATTTTTATCTTAATATTCTAGTTCCCAATGTTATTTATATATTTTTATTGCGAAAAAAGTCGATCCTTAGTTTTTGATGTTAGGGATTAACTGAAAAATATGATCTGCACAGCTCACTCTAAAAAATGTATTGCCACCCATATTAGCAATTTTAAGTAATAAGGCTCTAAATGATTGTTTGTCATAATCATTCAAAGTAGATAGATGTATAAAGCAATCGTGAGGATTAAGTCGTAATGCTCTATCCCAACAATTAAATGGTAATTCTAATTCAGACAAAGCAATATCAATAGTCGGTTCATCTCTTTCTTCATCAATATTACCATCGGCCGAGGCAATCATCTGATAAACACAATGCAGAATAGACATTTTCTGAATCATTTCAATATCTTTCATACCGTTTTATAAATTGGGGTCACTAAATTTTATCGTTCTGCGAGGCTGTACATTGTCAAGAGTAACTATTTACTTCATCTACTTTTTCCCAAGTGATTTTCTTATACACAAAAACTCGATTCACATAATATATGGCCATCATATAAACTGGAATAAGCAGTAAATTGGCAAAATAAAACCATTTTAGCAAGAAATAATGTGAGAACCCAAGTATAGCAGCAATAATCATTAAACTCATAATTTTGAAAAATGCAGCACCTCCCTGACTGGCTATTTTTTCAACAGCAAAAGGGAAATTTGCATTTTGATAATAGTAGAACACTATCGTAAACAGATAGATAGCCAATAATGCAATTATAACATCGGGTAGTATTTTTATTCCCCAAATGGAACAAACAATAACTGCCAATACTGCATAAAAAGGAATGAAAAAACGTGCAAAAGCAGCTTTGATAAATCCCTTAAAATAGCAGGCAGGTGAGGAGAGAGGCACTGTTTTAAAAACCCACGAGGCATGTTGATTATTTCCATTAAGCAACGATCCGGAAAGAGAAGCACCGATGAAAACGAAGGTATATAGGATAAGCAAGTATCTATAACTTTGAGACAAATCATTAATATTAAATGATTTGTTGAAAAATGGAACAATAATCATGATAACAATATAGCCAAAAGCCGGCAACAAGGTTTGTTTGAATAATCGTTCACGACCAGACATTATCCATATTAATTTGAATGAGGCTTTTTCATCTTGACGGTGTACAAATATTGCGAGCATTATTTTATACAAAAGACTTTCATGCCTAGTTTCAGTTTTTACTTTCGAAACCCGATCACCTTGTTCCAAATCCATTAACTTACGGTTAAATACCGGGGTTAGATATTTACCAGTTAGATATATAGCAACAGTTGGTACAATTAATGCTTCGGCAGTGAAAATAAGATGTTGTTGATCAAAAATTCGAGAACTAAGAGCTTCAATTAATCCCGAAAAGAAAGCCGGTGGAACCAGATAAGTGTACCAATAAACCGGTAGAATCATATTCTGGATATGTGTTTTATCTACCATTTGTAAACCAAATTGATAGGCCAACATAAATAGAATTGCAATGACAATCTGGAAGTACATCAACAAGTTTTTCAATTTTTCGCCACTTGCAAGTCGCATGATAAGCAAGTAAAGCATATTGGCCAAAAACAAGGTAAACAGTACGTTCATGAATATAGTGAACGAGAATGCCAGTGCCGAAACGATTCCAAATTTGAAAATGGCAACTGCGATTGAAATAACCGAAAGATTAAAGGCCATTAATGACAGGTAAATGAATACATGCGCATTCCGAGCCAAACTAATGGTATTTCCTTTGATGGGGAGTGGTTGAATAATAACATTCTCGGAAGTATCAAACAATATAGTAGTGAATTCAGAGATAATCATCATAGCCATCATAGCCATTAAGAAGGTATGCGCAAAATAATAGTAAGTAAACTGCGATTTTATCATCAATAAAAATGTTGCAAAGAATATCCCAAACATAATTTGCGCAAAGGATTGCTTCAGCAATGCATTTTCTGTTTCTCGCTTTGATTTATTACCCAACCCTTTCATTCGTCGGTTGTCCATGGTCAACTTTAGTTGGAGAATACGGATAAACTGATTGTAATCGGCATCCATTTTTTCAATAAACCAACGGAAAGGTTTAAAAAGTGAAAGTAAAAATCGGATCATAGTCTTATTTTTCGAATGCGTTGATAAATGCTTCAGCTTTTTCGCTGTGATTAGTATTTCCGGTCAATCGGGTGAACATTTTTTCGAGATTTTCATCGTTCGATAGTTTGTTCAGTTCGTCGAATGAACCATCGGCAATCACTTTTCCCTGATCAATCAATATTATCCGATCGGATATCTTTTCCACCACGTCCATTAAGTGCGAACTGTAGAACACAGTTTTTCCTTCGCGAGCCAAATGGATAAGCATTTCTTTGACCATGATTACAGAGTTAGCATCCAAACCTGATAATGGCTCATCCATAAATATCAAATCGGGATTATGCAATAATGCCGAACAAATCATTACTTTCTGACGCATACCTTTCGAGAATGTTGCAATTCGTTGGTTCAAATTCGATTTCATTTCGAAGATATTCATTAATGCTTCTGCTTTCAATCGGGTTACTTCATTTTCCAAACCCCGCATCTCGCCAATAAACTCCATAAATTCCATTGGAGTGAGCGATTCGTATAAAACGGCATTCTCAGGAATATAACCTACCTGCTTTTTTATTTCCAAGGTGTTGATTCGAAGGTCTTTTCCGAAAATACTGATATCTCCATCAAATTCATTGATCAAACCGCAAAGAATCTTTACAGTAGTTGATTTTCCGGCACCGTTTGGCCCAATATATCCAATGATTTGTCCGGAAGTAATTTCTAAATTAATACCGTGTAGAACTTGCTTTTGTCCGTATCTTTTTTCAAGATTACGAATCTCAACGATGGTTTGGTTATTCATTTGCGTTTAGAGTTTATATGGTTGTAAGTAATTAATATGTTTTCTATACATTTTTTTTAAAGCGTCAATGTTAGTTTCAATCCAGTGCTTAATCTGCTTACATTATCGTCAATAGAATATTCGGTGCCATTTTCTTTTAATTTTTTGTACTTAGCAGGTAAAAGAGATGTTTCTACACCTACACTTATTACCTTACTTATATGATAATCAAACCCAGCACCAATTAAGGCAGTAAGAATACTTCCCTTAAGTATTTGATTGTTGGTGTTTAGGGAGTAATAAGCATTCGAAAACTGTGCACTTTTATCAATAGTGTAGGATTGTATTCCTATAGCAAGTTTCCAAAGCACTTCAAGGCGGGGAGTAAACACCGTTTGTTTGTTAAGCACTTCAAGTCCGGTAAACTTAAGGTTGAGATGATCGCTTAGCACACCATTATCCATACGTGCATCACCGTTATAATCATAATTTTCAAAACTGGTTGTTGCATCAGCTGCATAAGTGTTATGGATAATGCCCAAACCCCAGGAATTGATAAATCCACCAACTTCAAATTGATTTACACTACCATTTCTTAGCTGATCTATTTCATCATAATATGGATATCCTAATGATGAACTTACTGAGGCGGTTATATTTCCAAAACTACGGTTATAACTTCCAAAAAAGTGAATGCTACGGGATTGAGCTTGGGTGGTGGTAATTACTAAAAAAGAAGATAGAAGAACAAAAGGGACTTTCAGTTTAAATAATGATTTCATTAAATTCAAGCAGATTTATAGTAAGTAATTTGAGGTATTGAACGATATATTTTTTAGTAATATTCAGATGGTTTACTTTTAACTCCTAACTGTTACCTTGTAAACTAATTATAGCTTATATTTTAAACCAATCAGCCAGGTGTTTGGACTCAGATTTATCCAAAAATCAGACTTGCTTGTTTTCCAGTCGGTTATTGAATACTGAATTCCACCTAAAGCCACTGATAAACCAATCTGATTGGTAAAGAAATAGGTCATTTCGGGAATAATGGACGCAGCTACGAAATCGTTCGTTTCTTTAGATCCGGATGTCATTGTAGGCATGGGTATAAATGAAGATAATGTTGTATTCACAATGAGAGATTGCTGATAAATAGTCTGATCATCAATAGTAGTTGATACTTTACCATAATTGATTTTTAGATTCGCGTTGAAATTCAATTTATTAGTAACATCCATATTATACCCTACTAACAGGAATGGGAGTGGAGCAGTAGATTTCAGGTTTAGTGTCTCGTATCTCATAATCTGACTATTCACATCATGTCCATCATTCAAAACCAGTTCGGACGTTCTGAGGTCTTTTTGAGAAATGTAGTCCAACCCAAAGCCTAACAACAAATGGTTGGTAACATAACTTGTAAACGTAGCTCCTAAGTTGAGATGACGATTATTTACTGTCATAGAATTTCCCATTACCCCATTTTGAGTTGTATTTTTAGTATACATACCGTTTAACGAGATAACATTATCACCTTTTTTAATCTGCGAATGCAATAAAAAGGTGGCATAAAGAAAAGCAAAAAGTAAAATCGTTAGTTTCATTCTACGAACTTAGTGATTTGTTTAATATGTTGACGCAAAATTGTGTTATATTATTCATAAATATTTTTGATAGGCTTGAATAAATCCATTAAAATCGTCCTATCAATGGAATAAATGATATTTAACTTAATGTTTCAACCTTGGGCAATAGGAGAATAAGCTTCCAACTCTTCTACCTCAAGCTCTTCAACATCCTTTCTATTACGGAATAGAAAATAGATGGCCGTCAATGCACCAAGCAAGAAGAAAACAGCGAGTATAGAACCTTCGAAACCAAACTCACCACCATTCCAGTTATTGGGTGTAGCATATTTTGTTTCAATCAGTTTATAAAAATTCAGACCACTCACATTGAAACCAAAGATGGGACCTTGAAAAAAATTCCAACTAAAATGCAATGCTATTGGAAACCAAAGGTTCTTGGTGTACAAATAGGGGAGTCCCAGTACCAATCCCGAAAGAAAGATGATAGATAAACCAACTAGATTGGCATTAGGATTAGCCAGGTGCATTAAACTGAATATCAAAGCCGAAACAACCAATGCCACATATTTATTAAACGAAACAGCAAGGTTTCTAAGTATATATCCACGGGTAAAGATTTCTTCGGATACGGCTACAAAAACAAATACTCCAACACTATGAAACAAGCTCAGTGCATTGAACTTAATGTCTACAAATTGAAGTTGATGAGTAAGTACAAGAATTGAAAACCCAGACAACATAATCACAAAACCCATGGTAAGCTCTAACGCTATGTCTTTGATTATTTTGGTTTTATGAAAGCCAATGCTTGTAAATGATTTTTTATCCACCTTGGTGGTAAATAACCATACAATACCAACGGTTCCAACCATTCCCATAAAACACGTTACAAACAGTTGTGCTGTTGTTTGACTGGCCATTTGCATATGCCTAAGGTCTAAACCCATAATAAGACCTCCCACTATTTGAAATATAACAACAATAACCAAATAAGGAATAATGATTTTCAGGATGCTTTTCCAACCCTGACTTTTGCCTTTGTTTACTATCTCCATAATTGTTTTTTTTTAAATTTATTTTTATTTATTGGACAGGTCACGACCTGTCCCTACAAAAAAACTATTAAATCTCAAACATAATTTTTTATACGATTGTACTATCCGGTTCCTTTAAAATATCATCATCCCATTTGATCGGATTATCCGTAATATAATTATAAATGGATTCATACCTATCGGCATTCTTTACAATATGGTCGTGAAACGAACGTTGCCATTTAAAATCCATGTTTCCGAATAAATGGATTTGTTTAGATGAGGTGGTTTTAAAAGCACCCATCAATTGCGAAACCGATTTTATTTTTATACCCGTGTGTTCCTGTAGAGATAGGTCGTGACCTGTCCTTACAGGTAAAATGTTTTGTGGATTTATTTCAAACAATAAATGAATATGGTTTGGCATCACCACCGAATTATGCATTTCCACATAAGGATATTGATTTTCCAACCAGGTAATCCGATCTTCCACAATTTCTCCAAACACATTCAATTCCATTTGATTATTATCAATTTTTCCGAAATGATGTATCCGGTATTTGCAACAGATGGTTATGAAATAAATGTTGTTTGATGTATAATCAAATCCCTTTTTTCTATTTCGTTTACGATTTTTCATTGCACATATTATTGAATGTACATTGGTGGATATAATTATTGGACAGGTCGCGACCTGTCCCTACCAACCATTATTACATTACAGAAACCTGTTGTTTTAAATTAAACCTCCGATAATACATCATTAATTCATTATCCTCACAAATTCATACCCATCATTATCACATTACAGAAACCTGTTGTTTTAAATTAAACCTCCGATAATATCGTTAATTCATTATCCGCACAAATCCCAACGTAGGGACAGGTCGTGACCTGTCCAATTAAATAGAATAAATATTTTATGTCTTTCATCACATATTTCATTTCATTTTATTCCCTTTTTAGACATTGGGTTATATCTTTTGGACAGGTCGCGACCTGTCCCTACCAACCATCATCACATTACGTGAACCTATTGTTTTATAGTAAACTTCCAAATATCATTAATTCATTTTCTCCACAAATCCCAACGTAGAAACTGATCATGACCTACAAAAACACATTATGATGATGCTTTCAAAAACTGAGTTTATTCACAAAGAATACTCTTCGGCGACTTTTGTCTACGGTATCTTTTACCAACTGAGAACCATAAACCAGGAAGTTATTACCGTACCAATAATCGGCATTAGAGGTAGTCCAGTCAGTTTTTTCAGTATCCTTACCGGTTGCAATCAGTTCTTTTTTTATTTCATTAACGGTATGTCCATCATAGTCAATAATTTTAGACACCATATTGTTTCCAGACGCAAATACGATAGCCAAGTCTTTGTCAGTTTTATCCGAAACACTGATAAAGTGCTTTACAGTCTTAGGTTTTACGCTCGGAGACATTTCAAAGCATTGGTCCCACATAAGTTCTCCTTTGTTGGAAAACCGAGCTATGAAAGCATGTGTATAGCAGTACCCATCAAATACATAGTTCTGCTGTGTCTCTTCTACCATTACGCCGTTAGACATTTTGTTAATGGTGAAAGGAACCATAGTAGTAGTCGGATAATATGCTTCTCCAATAAGCAAGTAACCACCAGGAATATTAATGATGTCATGAGCAGCTATGTTGTAGTTGAGAATATACTCTTTACCATTTTTCTTGGCTTTGTCTTTTTTCTTCAATATCCCTTTTTGACTTTTCACAGGCATGTATGATAGGAAATTTTTCATGTCAAGAAAATTGACGTAATTGATAAAGTTCAATTTATTATTTTCTGCTTCGGCAAAGAATATACCTTCAGACAAATCGTTATATTTACCTGAATAAGTTCCGGTATACACCATTTTATTATCGGATACGCGAGAACCCGAAACAGATGAAATCAGTTTATCTCCTGTACCTGTAAGTCGAATGCTATCACATAGTTCGCAAGCTTCATTTACTCTCACCTGACTTAGTTCACAACTCCCTTTTTGATATATTTATTTATAAACATCAGTAGTTCGCTCGAGTTGGGATTTAACTGGTAGTTGACAATGTTGGTTCTTATATTCCATGTATTTTCAACAGATTCGCTCATCTGAGTATTTCCACTGCTAAGGTCAATTTGTAGTAAGTAAGTCTTATTTTTTACCTGAGATTGAAACCAAGCTTTTGTACCTAATACTTTCATATCAATAATATCGATGCCTTTGGGCAATACACCTTCTTTGGTAGTAGCTTTAAGGTCATCTATACTAACATGCAATAGCAAAAATTTACGCTTGTTGTTACTATATAGTTTGTAAATACTGCTGTCATCATTGTATTGAGCAGTTTCGTACATATTGGTTGGAATAAATATGGAAGTTGATTGAACCGCATTGAGATTACTATCATACAAATCATATTTCATCTCTTGCTCATGGTCTATCTTCTTATCGGAGCGCGATTCCATTACAAAATTACCATTCAACGATTTATATATTTGCTCATTACTGTATCCGTTTTTAAGATCAAACTCAATACGTTTTTCGAGTTTCATTTGTGCATTGACCAATGGTATAAAAAATAGAAAACATAACACCGGAAGTGTGTTTTGAGAAATAAATGGTGCTTTTTCATAATTTCGTCAGTTTTATAATGAATACTAATTCACCTCCTATATTTTTTCCTTTTTACTATTTTCTTTCTTTAAATGAATTTCATCCCGCCTACCATTCTTGTTTCCCTTAGGGGTTAGAGGAAGTTTTCAATTTCTATATTATAATTCCGAAGGAATTGAATATGAATAGCCATGTATGCAATGCATGGATGAATAGACAAACAAAACAACCAACCACGGAGTGGTTGAATAACCAATATCTCATTCTTTTCAATCCACCCCAAACCCCTAAAGGGTACATGTACTTACTCCGATATAAATTAATATCTATTTAAAGAGATTGTAAGCTTTTTACCATCTTTTTGTTTCGTCCACGTACCTTTAATTGAATCAGCACTCACATCAGCATTAATCAGGGCTTTTAGAATCCATTTATCCTGCTTCTTATCGAAATAGTCATCTTCAACTAAATTCAACTTTGATTTATTTTTTAATGTTCCTCTCCACTCAATTACGGATTTATTTCTATCGTACCAATATCTAAGCATGATACTCCCATCATCATATGGTCTGTAAAATATACACGTTATAGGAATCCTATCATTAATAAAACCTTTTAAAATCTTTGTATTATATATAGGAGGCTTAATATTTTGACATTCTTTTGTATCCTCAAAAAGCAATGCTTTTCCATATCTACTTAGCAAATTCGAAATTTCAGTGATTTTCAATGTGTCCGAAAATTCTCCCAAATCATCTAGAGCCCTCATTGCATGATTCGAACATCGTTCTCGGGTAAACACAATAAAATCTTTATGAATTGAAAATCGACCATATCTAAAATCATTATCGCCAATATATTGTAAACAATCTTCGTATATAGATTTTTGGTCATTAGCTCGTTCCTCGTCAAACTCAAATTTCTTAGATATAAACTGAGCATTTAGTCCTTTTAAAAACTCTGTCACTTTTGCTTTTCGTTTTGATATAAGTTGTTTCTTTATTTTCGAATATCCTGCTTCTGTAAATAATTCATCCGGTAAAATTACATCTCCTGTAATTGCATTAAAGTTGTAGTCCCAGTTTGCATTTTCTGTATATGCACCAGTTGATTCACCATTAATACTAATTGATAAAATGGTTTTAGAATTTATATTTATGCTATACTCTTCAAAGTCGGTATGAGCACAGCAATTTGCTGAATCAGGCATCATTCTTTCAAATGGGCATTTTTTAAAACTGCCCGGAACTATTTCTAATAAATCAACATTCAAATATGTATTTATTTTCTCTGATGCCAATGGATTAGAATTTGAAATAATAAATGGAAACTCACCTGTACATCCCTTGCTATCAATATTTACCACCTTCAGATCTTGTGAATAGGCATAACTTACAGCACAAAGTAGTATAATACAATTGATAACCTGTTTTTTTACTCTTAATTTTAAAATGTCTCTTTTCATAAATAATCTATTCCTTTAAAACCGGTTTCTTCAATCAATTTATTTTTTGAATCAAAATAATCGGGGTCGTAATCTACCCCAAACCCCTAAAGGGGATTTTATAAGGATTTGTTTATTTCGGATTAAAAATCCTTATAATACATACAGTTGGGATTAGAAATCAGGAGTGGTCGGAAGATCAAAGAGAATAAATTTCTATTATATCCCCAAAGTTGCTATTTTGGGATATGTCTTTGGTAATCTATCTCTCCATATTTTCTGATATCACCCCCACAATAAATTAT